>Ga0207655_1001629_pt1 | contig 19942 bp, 25 predicted proteins | sample KBSM44metaG_FD_184398 | JGI IMG/M metagenome (GOLD analysis project Ga0207655, IMG submission 184398) | Miscanthus rhizosphere microbial communities from Kellogg Biological Station, Michigan, USA - KBS M4-4 metaG (SPAdes) (version 2) | ecosystem: Host-associated > Plants > Roots > Rhizosphere >...
CGAGAATACCCAGGCATTGCCCACCAGGGCGCCGGCGACGTAGCGCGAACCCGGTTCGATGTAGCGGAACTTGCTCACGTTGATGCTGATGCCTACGCCATCTTCGGCACCGGTGGTCACCGACGGGCTTTCCGTGAGGTTGAAGCCGGCCTGGCGCGCTTCAACCGCAAGCGCGTTGTTCCAATCACGCTTGAGCAGGTTCCAGTCCGGGTTCTGCTCCACCTGGTTTTCGCCTTTGATGCTGACCACGAGGTTCTGCTTGGCCGATTCGGGGATGGCCAGCGCGCCGCTACCGCCGCTTTTTACCTTGGCGGCGCAACCACCCAGCATGGACAGGGCTACAGCACACGAGAGAGCGATCAAGACCTTTGGGGCTTTCATTGAATTTCCATATCCACAGCAGGTTGGGGCGCCGGTGTCGGCGCCGCACCCGAGAATCGGGCGGCGCTACGATGCTCGAACCCCCGGTTGTTTGTCCACATCTTGTTACTTCCGGCCCTGCAATCGCCCACAAGAATTATTGGTTTGCAGCAACAATTTTTCTTGTTGGACACCCCCGTCCCCAAGCAGCAAAGTTGCCGCCACTGACGCTCGACCTTCAAGGTCAACAATAAAAAACCGCGCCGGGCTGCACGCCACCTTCATGCTGTGAACCCTTGGTTCACAACCTGCTATCACGGCGCCGCAGCGCGCATTCAAGGACCTCACCGTCATGCAAACTGTTGTGAACCTATGGCCGTTGATCGGCGTACTCGTCATCGTGGTTGGCTTTGTCTTGCGCTTCAATCCGCTGCTGGTGGTCACCGCAGCCGCCATCGCCACCGGGCTGGCGGCGCAGTTTCCGCTGGAGAAAATTCTCGCCAGCATGGGTGAAGGTTTCCTTCAGACCCGCGCCCTGCAACTGATCCTGTTATTGCCCCTGGCGGTCATTGGCCTGCTGGAGCGCCATGGCCTGCGCCTGCACGCACAGAACTGGATCGCGCGGTTCGAGCGTGCGACGGTCGGGCGTCTGCTGATCATCTACCTGTTTGTGCGCGAATCCACCGCGGCCATGGGCTTGACCAGCCTGGGCGGGCATCCGCAAATGGTGCGCCCGTTGCTGGCGCCAATGGCGGAAGGCGCGGCGGAAAAACGCTATGGCAAGCTGCCGGATAAACTGCGCCACAAAGTGCTGGCCATGTGCGCGGCGACCGACAACGTCGGCCTGTTTTTTGGCGAGGACATCTTCGTCGCCTTTGGTGCGATTGCACTGATGCACACCTTCCTGCTGGGCTCGGGGATTGATGTGGAGCCCCTGCACATCGCCGTGTGGGGCATCCCGACGGCGATCTGCGCTTTCATCATCCATGCGATCCGCCTGCATCGATTTGACCGAAGGCTCACCCGCGACATGACGCCGGCAGCCACCTCAGTGGAGGCTGCGCAATGATCATCTCCATTCAATACCTGTACTGGCTGGCCGGTGTGTTGCTGCTGATCACGGCGGGCATGATCCTGCTGGATCGAACCCACCCCAAACGCTGGTCCACTGCGTTGTTCTGGTTACTCTTCGCCATCCCGTTTTTGGTGGGCGAGCGCCTGCCGCCGGTGGTCATTGGGATGGGCGTGGTGGTCATGGCGCTGATCGCAGGGTTGGGTGGTGTAGGGCGCGGGGCCCATGGCCAATTGCACGACAAGGCTGCCCGCGCCAGTGCCGGTCGCCTGGGCCACAAACTGTTTATCCCGGCGCTGGCGATCCCGTTGACCACGGTGATTGGTTCGGTACTGCTCAAGAACACCCAAATCGGCGGCGTGGCGTTGCTGGACCCGAAGAACACCACGTTCGTCTCCCTCGGCATTGGCTGCCTGATCGCCCTTGGCCTGGCGTGCTGGCTGACCCGTGACACGCCGGTGCAGGCCCTGCGCGAGTCACGACGCCTGACCGAAGCCTTGGGCTGGGCCATGGTGCTGCCGCAGATGCTGGCCATGCTCGGGCTGTTGTTCAACGAAGCCGGGGTCGGCACGGCGGTCGCCCATGTCACCACCACTTACATCAACCTGGATTTCAAGCTAGTGGCGGTGATGGTTTATGTGCTGGGCATGGCCTTGTTCACCGTGATCATGGGCAACGGCTTTGCCGCGTTCCCGGTGATGACCGGAGGCGTGGGTGTCCCTGTGCTGGTGGGGATCTATGGTGGTAGCCCGGCGGTGATGGCTGCGATCGGCATGTTTTCCGGCTACTGCGGTACGCTGATGACGCCGATGGCGGCCAACTTCAACATCGTGCCGGCAGCGTTGCTCGAGTTGCCCGACAAGAATGCCGTGATCAAGGCGCAGCTGCCGACTGCCTTGATGATGCTGGTGGTCAATATTGTCCTGCTCTACCTGTTGATGTGAGGCTAACGATGCACACTGTTTTGCTGACGGGCTTCGAGCCCTTTGATCAAGACGTGGTAAACCCTTCCTGGGAGGCGGTTCGCCAGCTGGATGGCATGCAAGTCGGTAGCGATGTGCAAATTGTTGCGCGTCGACTGCCATGCGCTTTTGCCACGGCGGGAGATTGCCTGGTTCAGTTGATCGACCAGTTGCGACCGTCGATGGTGATTGCGACAGGTCTGGGGCCTGGGCGTAGCGATATTTCAATCGAGCGAGTGGCAATCAACCTTAACGATGCGCGAATCCCGGATAACCTGGGGGCGCAGCCGATTGATACGACCGTGGTGCCTGATGGGCCGGCTGCCTATTTCTCCACGTTGCCGACCAAGGCCATGGTCAGGGCTGTAAGAGGGGCGGGCATTGCGGCTTCAGTCTCGCAAACGGCAGGGACCTTTGTGTGCAACCTGGTGTTCTATCGATTGCAGCACGCGTTGGTTGAGTCCGGCGTGCGCAGTGGCTTTATTCATGTGCCGAACCTGCCGGAGCAGGTGATGGAAGCGGGGCAGCCTTCGATGGCGCTGGAAACGGTGGTTGAAGGCTTGCGGGTGGCAGTCTTGGCGGCCTGGCAAACAACAGTGGATATCAGTGAAGCGGGCGGGCAGGTCAGTTGACCGGCCCGTGACGCTCACGCCTCCCGACGCGGAAAGAACAATTCGAACCGCGTCACTCCCGCCTCACTGCTCACACTGTACCGGCCGTTATGCAACTGCATGATGGTCGCCACGATCGACAACCCCAGCCCGTTGGACTGAGCCGAACGTTCCCGCGACTCATCCACCCGGTAGAAGCGTTCAAACAGCCTGGGCAAATGCTCCGCCGCAATGGTTTCCCCTCTGTTGCTGACGCTCAGGTTGATGCCTTCGGCGTTCGGCACTGCCGCAATCACCAGCTCGGAACTCGGCGCGCCGTATTTGATGGCGTTGGCACACAGGTTGGCCAGGGCGCGGCGCAGCAACATCGGCTCGGCCCAGATCACGCCGTCACCTTGCGCGAGAATGCTGATGTCCACATCGCTCGCCGGCCCTTCGAAGTAATCGGCCATGCGCTCCACTTCGTCGGCTGCGCTCAGCTCCTGGCGCTGGCGCAAGGCGCTGGCGGGGTCGGTGCGGGCCAGGAACAGCATGTTGTCGAGCATCCGCGCCAGGCGTTCGAGTTCTTCGACGTTGGAGGCCAGCAGTTGCTGGTAGCTCTCGATGCTGCGGTGCTGTTGCAGCGCCACCTGGGTTTCCCCCAACAGGTTGTTGATGGGGGTGCGCAGCTCGTGGGCCATGTCGGTGGACACTTGGCCCAGTTGCACAAAGCCCTTGGCCAGTCGCTCCAGCATGGTGTTGAAGGAGTCGATCATCGGCAGCAGTTCTTTGGGCGCACCGTGGCTATCGAGGCGTTCGGCCAGGTTGCCCACGCCGATGCCTTGGGCGTGCTTGGCCAGGCGCCGCAGAGGCACGAGACCGCGGTGGACCAGCAGGTAACCCACCAGGGCGAGGATGATCGCGGCAATGGTCGCCAACACAAATACGCTCAGGCGATAGCTGGCGAGCATGGCCGTGCGTTCGGTCATCAGGCGCCCGGTGGTGACCTGCAGGCTGCCGAGGTCGCCGGAGTCGATGGAGGCGGCCACGGTTGCGAAAGGCACGCCATTCACGCCGGGCAAATGGTGCACGTCGGAAAAGCCCAGCTCATGGCCCCGTGGCACCGGGGTCACGGTAGGCATTTCGATGTTGCCCGGGTTGACCAGCAGCAACGGTGTCTGGCCCGGTGCCGCGATACTCAGCACTGACTCGCTGTTGCCCAGCATGTTCTGGAACAGCTCCGGCTTGGTCTTGATCAGGTCCAGCGTGTTGCTGTCGTTGAGCAGGTTGCGCAACTGGTCTGCGCGATAGATCAGCGCGGCGTCGTCACGTTTGATCAACTCGCGTTCCAGCTCGCGATACAACGCCACGCCCAGGGTGGCCAGGAGCGCAAAGGCGAGCAAGGCGAAGATCAACGCCAGGCGCAGGGTCAGGGAGTAATGGCGAGTGCGGCTCATGGCTGGGTATCGAAGCGGTAGCCGATGCCCCGCACGCTGTGGATCAACTTGAGCTGGAACGGGTCGTCGATTTTCAGGCGCAGGCGCCGCACGGCCACGTCCACCACATTGGTGTCGCTGTCGAAATTCATGTCCCACACCCGCGAGGCGATCATCGAGCGCGACAGCACCTGGTCCTGGTGCGTGGCGAACAGATGCAGCAGGGCGAACTCTTTGTTGGTCAGGGTGATGCGCGTGCCGGCGCGGGTGACGCGGCGCTTGAGCACGTCGATTTGCAGGTCGGCGATCTGCAGCTGTTCCTCTTCGCGGCTGGGGCCACGACGGGTCAGGGTACGCAGGCGTGCGACCAGTTCGGCGAAGGAAAACGGTTTGATCAGGTAATCGTCGGCACCCAGTTCCAGGCCCTTGATGCGGTCGGCGATGTCATCGCGAGCAGTCAGAAACAACACGGGTGTATCCGCTTCCTTGCGCAAGCGACGCAACACTTCCCAGCCGTCCATTTTTGGCATCATCACGTCCAGTACAATCACGTCGAACGGCGTTTCCAGCGCCTGGTGCAACCCGTCCACGCCATCACGGGCGAGGCTCACGGAGTAGCCCAGTTCTTGCAGGCCATTGAGCAGGTAATTGCCGGCCTTGGGTTCGTCTTCGACTACGAGAATATTCATGGGTAGTGCCTTGGTTCGTCGCGTTGCGCAAGTGTAGCCCGATCAATTGTCACTGGCGCAACCGATGCCTTGCACCTGGTAGTCCAGCACGTGTTCGCGACCCTGGTGGTCCAGGTAGTCGAGGCGGGCGGGGACGATGCCGCATTGGCCGTAGGTGTCGGTGCTCGACAGCACTTTGTCGACATCCAGGTGGACAAAGAAGCCGACCTTGTCGTGGATCACGTTGGTGGCGGAGGCGGTGTCGGCAGCAAACACTGAACCGGTGGCGAGCAAAGCGGCAAAGCCGAGGATAAACAGTTTCATGGCGGTATCTCTCTTTAAGGGTTGGCTGCCAGGTCCTGGCAGTGAGTTCACGGTAACCAGGTGACGCAAACAGCCAGCCAACAGGATGATGACAAGTTCGTAATGAAGGGCTTAAGGCTGGCGGCCGGACGCTTCGAGGATCAGGTCGGTGATTTCCTTGGCGTGGGAGACCAGCGACAGGTGGCTCGACGGCAGCTCGATGGTGGTGGCGTTCATGCGCTTGGCGAGGAAGCGCTCCAGGTCCGGGTTGATGGTCTGGTCATTGGCCGACACCGCGTACCAGGACGGCTTGGTGTGCCAGGCGGCGTTCACCGTGCGGCCGCTGAACAAGGTCTTGGTGATGGGTTGCTGCACGGCGTACAGCTCAAGGGCCTTGGCCCGTGGCACGTCGGCGGCGAAGTACTTGAGGAACGCGTCCTGGTTCAGGGTAAGGTAGCCATCGTGGTCTTCCACGCCGGCACGTACTGGCATGGTCGGGTATTTGGCCGAGAGGGCGACGAAGTCTTCGTTGGCGTCCGGCGCGCGGGCGGCGACGTACACCAGCGAGCTGACTTTCGGGTTCGCGCCAGCGTCGCTGACCACGGTGCCGGCGTAGGAATGGCCGACCAGTACGGTAGGGCCGTCCTGTTGATCGAGTACGCGATTGGTCGCGGCAACGTCATCGGCGACCGAGGTCAGCGGGTTTTGCACCGCGGTGACGTGCAGGCCGGCGGCTTGCAGGCGAGTGATCACTTCGGACCAGCTCGACCCATCGGCCCAGGAGCCATGCACCAGTACCACGTTGTTGGCTTTGACCGGCGCGACGGTGCCGGCCATGGCGGTGCCGGTACCCAGCATCAACAGGCTGGCGGCGATCAGGCAAAGTTTGCTTGCAGGCTTCATGGGTGGACCCTTTTTCATCAGTGGGAAGTGGCGTCAACCGGTGTGTCTGACTGACGACTCCACTGTATGAAGTGAGGGTGCTGCCTAGACTGACAGCTTCATTACAAAGCTGTAATCCAATCGGCCCGGTTTGCGCCGTCGTCGTTTACAAGCGCGGGTGTGATCCGTAGATTGCATCGGGCCTTTTACGTGTCCCTGCCCAAGAGGAAGTCCAGCAGTGTCCATCTCCGCCCCTGCCATTTTTGCCCGACGTTACCGCGCCTTTCTGTTCGACATGGACGGCACCTTGCTCAATTCCATCGCGGCAGCCGAGCGCGTGTGGAGCATTTGGGCGGCGCGTCATGGCCTGGATGTGGCGGCGTTCCTGGCAACCATTCACGGGGCAAGGGCCATCGATACCATTACTCGCCAGGCGTTGCCGGGCGTTGATCCAGAGGTTGAGGCGCAGTGGATTACCGAGGCTGAAATCAAGGATGTCGAGGGGGTCGTGGCGATTCCTGGTGCTGTCGAGTTCCTGAAGGGCTTGCCTGGCGATCAATGGGCGTTGGTGACGTCTGCGCCAAGGGAACTCGCGTTGCGGCGCCTGCAGGCAGCCGGTATCAGCCCGCCGGCGGTGCTGGTGACCGCCGAGGATGTGGCAGTGGGCAAGCCGGATCCGGCGTGTTATGTGCTGGGCGCGCAGCGTTTGGGCGTGCCAGTGCAGGATTGCCTGGTGTTCGAAGACGCAACGGTCGGTATTCGGGCGGGGGAGGCTGCGGGGGCAGATGTGGTCGTGGTGACGTCGACGCACCTGAAACCAATGCACACGTCGCACCTTTCGATCGATGGGTATGGGCAGTTGCAGGTACGGCGCGACGATGGCGGGTTATTGTCGATATCGAACCGTGTGGGCTGAGGCTCCGGCTGCTAGCGGCCCTCGTTGCTGTCGAGAGGCGATGTTTGTAGCCGGCTGCTCTTCATGCCCTGGCGCGACAGCACCATCTCCCTGAGGATTTCATTGGCGAGCCGGGCAATGGCTTCGGCACCACGATAGTGCGCGCGGACGATGCCGGTGATTGCGAAATGATCTGTTTCGGGACCACTGAGAATGGCCGACAGCGTGCCGTCGGCGTGCAGCGTGCAGGCGATCTTGTAACTGGGCAGGCGCGCTGCCAGTGCGGATTCGATTTCGGATTTACTCAGGGTATCCATCTGTTTTTGCGCCTTTTACGGACCGTGCAAACCCAAGCATAGAACTTGCCGTGAGGCTGTAAATACCCCGCGATCCAATCGCGATGCAGGGCCTGTCAGCGTGCGGTTTTAGGGCGTGAGGCGTGGAGCGCACGCTGGCACAGTTTGCGCTGGACGGCCCTCTGGATTGGCTTCAGGCAGAACATGAACAGGTAGGCACAAAGGAATAACGTCAGGTCCAGCCAGGAGTGGGCCTGGCGTGCGTCAGCCGTCTGAACTTTACACCTCAAGCCATATTCCAGCCCCACGAAGGCCAGTCCTATCAGCAGCGTGATCGCCCAGGACCTAGATGCAAAGGGCTGCGCAGTGCTTCGCCTCATCGATATGCTCCCGGGTGCACTCGGATGGCAGGGAGTGGGTCAGGAGTTTCGGCTACAAATGGCGCAACAAGTTCCAGGTGTTAAAACAGTTTCATCTTGCGGAGAAGTCAGGGGGAGGAGGCACTGATCACGCGATAGCGCCGTAAACAGTCCAAAAGGGGTTTTCGCCAGCCGTTACAGTGAACGAAAGGGCTGGCTACTGAGGGGGCATCAAGGCGTCTGGTTTTTATCCGGAGCAGTCAGGCCAGCCTGGATGCGCTGGTAAATCTCCTCGCGATGCACGGCAACATCCTTGGGAGCGTTGATGCCGATTCGTACTTGCTGGCCGCTGACGCCCAGGATGGTGATCGTGATGTCATCACCGATGTTTATGCTTTCACCAACTTTGCGGGTGAGTATAAGCATGGACTTCTCCTTGATTACTTTTAAGGACACATGTTTCAGACAGGGCAGGTGTCGGATGTGTGTAGCTTACTGCTAAGCGCTTCCCTGTGACTGCCTCTTTTAAGACGCATAGAGGCGACATTAATTCCCATGGCGGCATCATACAGGTCTGCGGTACATCATTCGCATTGTTTAAGCCAACGTTTATGACGGCCAGAATAGACAGTGAATGATAAAGTTGCCTCTTTATCCTTAAAGGAGCAGGGCAGTGCGTAAAGTAGCGATGGCAATTGCGGTGTTGGCCTTGGCCGGTTGCGGTGAAGGCAAAAGCGTCGACGCCCCCAAGGCCAAGCCTGCCGTGACCGAAAGCCAGCCACAGACCGGCGCGATTGCTGCCCAGGAATGGGATGTATGGGTGGGCCCGCCGGATCACAAGCTGCAGGCGCTTACCGACCTGACCGCCTGGCTGCTGGAACATGGTTTCAATTTTTATATCGTGAAGGAAGACGGCAAGGACCAGGTGTTGCTGGGGCCGTTCGCCAGCAAGTCCGAAGCCGAAGCCAAGCAGGCGCTGTTGACCGAGAAGCTGGCCCGCGCCAAGAAAAACGATACCGAGTCGCAGGTCATCGAACACAAGACCGCGCAGTAAGCGGAAGGCTGGGCGGGTTACCCGCCCCCTTTCAGCCGCAGGCCTTGAGGTTCACCGGGCCGACAAATTCGTTGCCGCGCCCCATCACGCAGGCGACAGTCTGGTTGCGCTGGCGCTCCCAGGGTTGCACCGGGTAGGTCTTGTTCCAGGCTTCATAGAGTTGGCGATCCTGTTTTGACAGGCGCAAACCGTACTGTTTGCTCATATAGAAATAGGTGCGGGCGATCATGCCTCGGATGGAAGGGCGCGGCATCACCTTCTTGTCCTTGAAATCCACCTGGGTCAGGCAGGAGCCGTACTGCCCGCTTTGCACCGGCAACCAGCCAAAACTGAAGTTGTTACGGTCGCCATTCACCTCGCCGATACTGGGAACCAGATTGTGCAGGTCGGCCTCGGCGCGCTTGAACACATCATCGTGTCGTGTGCAGTTCTTGCGTCCTCCAGCTTGCCAGCACTGGCGTTGATGGCCGATCTGCCAGGCCGGGACGATGTGTTCCCACTCGATACGAGCGGCGCGGTTGGCGTTTTTGCGCGGGACGTAACCACAGGCTTTCAGGTCTACCCGATTACCGTTGTATTTGCAGCCGCAGTAAAACTCAGTGGATTGTGGGGCGTAGAGTTTCCAGGCGACCTTCTTGGCCTCGCTGAAGGTTCGGGGCGCCTGGGCGTGGGCGGTGACGGCAAACAACAAGCAAACCACAGCGGTAAAACGGACACTCATTGAATCAATCTTCCTTCGGCACAACCCAGAAAATCTGCACGCCGCCGTCATCCCGGTAGGCGAGGGTGACGTTGTCGTTCTCCGCGATTTCTTCCAGCAGCCGCTCCCATTCCTCCTCCGGCTCATCCGGTAGACGAAAGATCAGGGCGGCCTTGGCTTTCTGTGCGTGGGTCGAGTTGATGATCTTTTGCACCCGAATGGCCAGGCGCTCGTAGGCATCAGGTGGAGTCGGCAGTGCGGAAGAGGACGTTGCCACGGAGAATTCCTTAATAAGCTGTACGTGCATACAGTATTTAACTGTGGGCAATTTCGCAACTGCTTAAACTTCAGGAGTTAGATCTGACGGCTGTTTGGGCGAATTCATGCAGGCGGGGTGTAGGGGGGGAGGTGGCATGGGCGGATCAACCGCCCGTGCCGAGAGGTTGTCAGGAATCAATATTCCCAGAACATCCGTTGCAGCTCTTTGCTGTCCTGAGTCTTGGTCAGGGCAACCATGGCCAGGATCCGTGCTTTCTGAGGGTTCAGGTCATGGGCGGCAACCCAGTCGTACTTGTCGTCAGGCTGTTCGGCATTGCGCAGAACGAAGCCGCCGGCATTCACGTGGGAAGAACGGATGATCTGCACGCCTTGCTTGCGCAGTTCCTGCAGGGCCGGTACGACCTTGGACGACACCGAGCCATTGCCGGTGCCGGCATGGATGATGGCTTTGGCGCCAGCCTGGGCCAGGGCCTTGACGGCGGTGTCGCTTACGTTGCCGTAGCCGTAGGCGATTTCAACATCGGGCAGGCTCTTGATGGTCTTGATGTCGAACTCGGAATCCATGGTGTGGCGCTTGGCAGGCAGGCGGAACCAGTAGGATTTGCCTTCGACCACCATGCCCAGTGGGCCCCATGGGCTCTTGAAGGCTTCGGTCTTGATGTTGATCATCTTGCTGACGTCACGACCCGACTGGATCTCGTCGTTCATGGTCACCAGTACGCCTTTGCCACGCGCGTCTTTGCTGCCGGCGACGGCCACGGCGTTATACAGGTTGAGCATGCCGTCCGCCGACATGGCGGTGCCTGGGCGCATCGAGCCGACCACGACGATTGGCTTGTCGGTCTTTTCGACCAGGTTCAGGAAGTAGGCGGTTTCTTCAAGGGTGTCGGTGCCGTGGGTGATCACGATGCCATCCACGTCCTTGCTGTCGGCCAGTTCGGCCACGCGGCGACCCAGTTGCAGCAGGTTTTCGTTGTTGATGCTTTCGGATGCAATTTGCATCACTTGCTCGCCGCGAACGTTGGCGATCTGACTAAGCTCAGGAACACCGGCGATCAATTGTTCGATGCCAACCTTGGCCGCCTGGTAGGTGGCACTGTTGGCCGCGCTGGCGCCAGCGCCGGCAATGGTGCCGCCGGTGGCAAGGATGACCACGTTGGAAAGTTTGGCCTTGGTTTCAGCTTCCTTTGCCTGGGCGGCAAGGGGGAACAGCAGCAGGAGGGCTAACGCGCCCGGAACAAAGTTCTTCAGTGCAGATTTCATTATTTTTCTCTCTGGTTTTTGATGAGTGCTGGTGCAGGTTCATCTAGAACACCCGGGCAGTTCTGAGTGCCTCGAGGTGCAGGGAAAGAGCAGGATTTGTACCAGGCCGATTGTGTCTGTGGTTATAAATTAACTTATTGATTTTAATCAGTTTGTTTTTGATTTTCGGATTTTCAGTTTGAGTGGGTGTCCGGCTTTCCGAACGTTAGGGTAGGCTGGCGTTCGGTTGTCCGAAAACGTGCTCGGTCAGCGTCAGGGGCTGGCGGCGCCGCCTGTCGTTTTAGAGAACGACCCAAGCAGTTGAATGTTTAATAGGATCAGCCATGGACCCCGAGGACCGGGGTGGGAGGGCGTGGATGAAAGGCTGTTTTCTCCCGTTGACAAATCTCGACAAGGTTCTCATAGTTTGGTGTAACGCAAACGTTTGCGAGATGTTTCACGATGCACCCTTGGCGTATCGTGACAGCTCGTATCAGCCACCCGGGTGGGCCGGCTGCCGAAGCGTTCTTCGGTGCAAGCGTTGCTCACAATAATCATAAGATCGGAGTGAACCCATGAAGCTGCCATTTGCCGGACGTCTTCTTGCTGTCGCTGTGCTTGCTGCCGCATCCGCTGCCCTGCCTCTCTCCTCTGCATTTGCCGATGACGCCGCCAAACCCAAGGTCGGCCTGGTCATGAAATCCCTCGCCAACGAATTCTTTGTCACCATGCAAGACGGTGCCAAGACGTACCAGAAAGAACATGCCGCCGATTTCGACATGATCACCAACGGGATCAAGAACGAAACCGATACCAGCGCGCAGATCGATATCGTCAACCAGATGATCCTCGCCAAAGTGAACGCGATCGTGATCGCCCCTGCCGACTCCAAGGCACTGGTCACCGTGCTGAAGAAGGCCTCGGATGCCGGTATCAAGGTCGTCAACATCGACAACCGTCTTGACCCGGACGTGCTCAAAAGCAAAAACCTCGACATCCCGTTCGTAGGCCCGGATAACCGCAAAGGCTCCAAGCTGGTTGGCGATTACCTGGCCAAGCAGCTTTCCTCGGGGGACAAGGTCGGCATCATCGAAGGCGTTCCGACCACCACCAACGCCCAGCAACGTACCGCAGGCTACAAGGATGCGATGGACGCTGCCGGCATGAAGATCGTCTCCACCCAGTCCGGTAACTGGGAGATCGACCAGGGCCAGAAAGTGGCCTCCGCCATGCTGAGCGAGTACCCGGACCTCAAGGCCTTGTTGGCCGGTAACGACAACATGGCTCTGGGCGCCGTTTCTGCCGTACGTGCGGCAGGCAAGGCCGGCAAAGTGCTGGTGGTAGGCTACGACAACATCGAAGCCATCAAGCCGATGCTGCAGGACGGCCGTGTCCTGGCCACCGCCGACCAGGCTGCGGCCCAGCAGGCTGTGTTCGGTATCCAGAACGCACTCAAGCTGGTCAAGGGTGAGAAAGTCGATGCCAAAGACGGCGTGATCGAAACCCCGGTCGAACTCGTCCTCAAGAAGTAATCCTGGCAGCACCCAACAGCGCCCGCTTGTCCTGAGCGGGCGCCTGGAGATTTTCCTATGTCATCTTCCGCCCCGAACGCTGTCCTCTCGGTCAGCGGTATCGGCAAGACCTATGCCCAGCCGGTTCTGTCCGACATCACCCTGACGCTCAACCGTGGGGAAGTGCTGGCGCTGACCGGTGAAAACGGCGCTGGTAAAAGCACCTTGTCGAAGATCATCGGCGGGCTGGTCACGCCCACCACCGGGCACATGCAGTTCAATGGCCAGGACTTCCGTCCGGGCAGCCGCACCCAGGCTGAAGAGCTGGGCGTGCGCATGGTCATGCAGGAACTCAACCTGCTGCCGACCCTGACCGTGGCTGAAAACCTGTTCCTGGACAACCTGCCCAGCCACTGTGGCTGGATCAGCCGCAAACAACTGCGCAAGGCCGCCATCGAGGCCATGGCCCAGGTCGGTCTGGACGCGATCGACCCGGACACCCTCGTCGGCACCCTGGGTATCGGCCACCAGCAGATGGTGGAAATCGCCCGCAACCTGATTGGCGATTGCCATGTGCTGATCCTCGACGAACCCACGGCGATGTTGACCGCCCGTGAAGTCGAGATGCTGTTTGAACAAATCACTCGCCTGCAGGCCCGCGGCGTGGCGATCATTTATATTTCGCACCGGCTCGAAGAACTCGCCCGTGTCGCCCAGCGCATTGCGGTACTGCGTGATGGCAAGCTGGTCTGTGTCGAACCGATGGCCAATTACAACAGTGAGCAACTGGTCACCTTGATGGTCGGTCGCGAACTGGGTGAGCAGATCGACCTGGGGCCGCGCACTATCGGCGGCCCGGCCCTGACGGTGAAAGGCTTGACCCGCTCGGACAAGGTCCGCGATGTGTCCTTTGAAGTGCGTGCTGGCGAGATCTACGGCATTTCCGGCTTGATCGGCGCCGGACGCACTGAATTGCTGCGCCTGATCTTCGGTGCTGACCTGGCAGACAGCGGCACCGTTGCCCTGGGGTCTCCAGCCCAGGTGGTGAGCATCCGTTCGCCGGTGGACGCGGTCGGGCATGGCATCGCCCTGATCACCGAAGACCGCAAGGGCGAAGGCTTGCTGCTGACCCAATCCATCAGCGCCAACATTGCCTTGGGCAACATGCCGGAAATCTCCGGCGGTGGCGTAGTGAATGCACGCGATGAAACAGCGTTGGCCAAGCGCCAGATCGATGCCATGCGCATCCGCAGTTCGAGCCCGGCCCAACTGGTGTCCGAGTTGTCGGGCGGTAACCAGCAGAAGGTCGTAATTGGCCGCTGGCTGGAGCGTGATTGTGCGGTGATGCTGTTCGACGAGCCGACCCGCGGCATCGACGTGGGGGCCAAGTTCGACATTTATGCCTTGCTCGGCGAACTGACTCGCCAGGGCAAAGCGCTGGTGGTGGTGTCCAGTGACTTGCGTGAGCTGATGCTGATCTGCGATCGCATCGGTGTGCTCTCGGCCGGGCGCTTGATCGAGACATTCGAGCGCGACAGCTGGACCCAGGATGAATTGCTCGCCGCCGCCTTTGCCGGCTATCAGAAACGTGATGCGCTGCTCAACGACGCAGTGCTTAGGGATACCCCATGAAAACAACAGCTTCCCCTGGTAAAACCGGCGGCAATTTCTACGGCCTGGGCACTTATCTTGGGCTGGCGGGTGCGTTGCTGGCGATGATTGCGCTGTTCTCGGTGCTCAGCGATCACTTCCTGTCCTATGACACTTTCAGCACCCTCGCCAACCAGATTCCGGACCTGATGGTGTTGGCGGTGGGGATGACGTTCATCCTCATCATTGGTGGCATCGACCTGTCGGTAGGCTCGGTGCTGGCACTGGCTGCGTCGGCGGTCAGCGTGGCGATCCTGGGCTGGGGCTGGAGCGTATTGCCGGCCGCTGTGCTCGGCATGGGCTGTGCGGCATTGGCCGGCACTATCACCGGTTCGATCACCGTGGCGTGGCGGATTCCGTCGTTTATCGTGTCCCTCGGCGTGCTGGAAATGGCCCGCGGCGTCGCTTACCAGATGACGGGCTCGCGTACGGCGTACATCGGTGATTCCTTCGCCTGGCTGTCGAACCCGGTGGCGTTCGGCATTTCGCCATCGTTTATCATTGCGCTGCTGGTGATCATCGCGGCTCAGTTGGTGTTGACCCGTACGGTGTTCGGTCGTTACCTGATCGGCATCGGCACCAACGAAGAGGCCGTGCGCCTGGCGGGGATCAATCCCAAGCCCTACAAGATCCTGGTGTTCAGCCTGATGGGGCTGCTGGCCGGCGTGGCGGCACTGTTCCAGATTTCACGCTTGGAAGCGGCTGACCCGAATGCTGGCTCCGGCCTGGAGCTGCAGGTGATCGCCGCCGTGGTGATCGGCGGCACCAGCCTGATGGGCGGGCGCGGTTCGGTCATCAGCACCTTCTTTGGTGTGTTGATTATTTCGGTACTGGCGGCTGGCCTGGCGCAGATCGGTGCCACGGAGCCCACAAAACGCATCATTACCGGTGCCGTGATCGTGATCGCCGTGGTCCTCGATACCTACCGCAGCCAGCGCGCCAGTCGGCGAGGCTGAACCATGGCAACGATCAAGGATGTGGCAGCGCTTGCAGGTATTTCCTACACCACGGTGTCCCATGTGGTGAACAAGACGCGCCCGGTCAGCGAGCCTGTGCGGATCAAGGTCGAGGCGGCGATCAAGCAACTGGACTATGTGCCGAGTGCGGTTGCGCGCTCGCTCAAGGCCAAGACCACCGCCACCATCGGCCTGTTGGTGCCCAACAGCCTCAACCCGTATTTCGCGGAGCTGGCGCGGGGCATCGAGGATTACTGCGAGCGCAATGGCTACTGCGTCATCCTTTGCAACTCCGACGACAACGCTGAAAAGCAGCGCAACTATTTGCGTGTGTTGCTGGAGAAACGCATCGACGGCTTGATCGTGACTTCGGTGGGCGGTGACGACAGCGGCCTCGCGGCCGGCTTGAGCGCGGTGCGTACGCCCATGGTGATTGTCGACCGGGCACTGGACGGTATTGATGTCGACCTGGTGCGCATCGACCATGAAGAGGGTGCCTACCTGGCAACCCGGCATTTGCTTGAGCTTGGCCACCGGGACATTGCCTGCATCGGCGGCCCGGGGCACACCCGCGTGGCGCAGATGCGTCTGGCGGGCTATCACCGTGCGCTGCGTGAGGCGGGCGTGGAAGTGGCAGCGGGGCGCACCGAAGAAAGCGATTTCACCAGCACCGGTGGTTATGCCGCAGCGGTGAAGCTATTGGCGCAGAACCCGCCGAGCGCGATCTTCGCCAGCAACGACATGATCGGCTTCGGCGTGTTACGCGCGGCGGCCGAGCGCAACATCCGCGTGCCGGGCGAGCTGTCGGTGATCGGTTTCGATGATATTCAAATGGGCCGCTACGTGTACCCGGCGCTGACCACGGTCGGGCAGTCGATCGTGCAACTGGGCGAGACGGCGGCCGAGCTTTTGCTGCAACGAATTGCAACCCCCCAACTGCCGATCGATCAACGCATCGTGACGCCGAGTATTGTGTTGCGAGAGTCCACGGCACCGTTTGCCGGGGTTTTCGCCCAATACCGCTGAACCGAATTGATGAGTATTGATGTATGCCAGCAAAAGTAGTGGTAATAGGCAGCTTGAACATGGACCTGGTGACCCGTGCCAGCCGGTTGCCGCGTGCCGGTGAAACCCTGATCGGCCAGACGTTCACCACGGTGCCTGGCGGCAAGGGTGCCAACCAGGCGGTGGCGGCAGCGCGTTTGGGGGCCGAGGTGGCGATGGTCGGTCGCGTGGGTACTGATGCGTACGGCACTCAGTTGCGCGATGCACTGCGGGTGGAAGGCATTGATTGCCAGGCCGTCGCCACGGTGGAGGGCTCCAGCGGCGTGGCATTGATCGTGGTGGACGACAGCAGCCAGAACGCGATCGTGATCGTGGCCGGTAGCAATGGCGAGCTGACCCCGCAGTCCCTGCACGCTGCGGACGCCGTTCTGCAGTCGGCGGATGTGATCATCTGCCAGCTTGAAGTTCCGATGGCCACCGTTGGCCATGCGCTCAAGCGCGGGCGTGAACTGGGCAAGACGGTCATTCTGAACCCGGCACCGGCCAGTGGCCCTTTGCCGGGCGATTGGTATGCCTCGATCGATTACCTGATCCCCAATGAGAGCGAAGCCACGGCCCTGAGCGGCGTGACGGTGGACTCCCTTGATAGCGCCAAGGTTGCCGCGACACACCTGATCAAGGCCGGCGCCGGCAAAGTCATCATCACCCTGGGTGCGCAGGGCGCGCTGTTTGCCGATGGCAAGGGCTTCGAGCATCTGGTGGCGCCAAAGGTCAAGGCTGTGGATACCACGGCGGCCGGTGACACCTTTGTCGGAGGCTTTGCTGCGGCACTGGCCAATGGCAAGAGTGAAGCCGAGGCCATCCGATTTGGCCAAGTGGCAGCGGCGCTGTCAGTGACGCGTGCCGGTGCGCAACCCTCTATTCCTACGCTGCACGACGTTCAAGGTTTTGTACCCTCATGAAAAAGACACCATTGCTCAATATTGCGCTGTCACGCGTCATCGCATCCCTGGGTCACGGCGATGTGCTGGTGATCGGTGACGCTGGCCTGCCCGTGCCGCCAGGGGTCGAGTTGATCGACCTGGCGCTGACCCAAGGTATTCCGGATTTCATCAGCACCTTGCGCATTGTGCTCAGCGAGATGCAAGTGGAAAGCCATGTGCTGGCCGAGGAGATCCTGCTCAAGCAGCCACCGGCGCTGGCGGCACTCAATACCCTGACCGAGCAGGCGGCCCTGGGCGAGCGCCGCCTGGTCAGCCATGAAGAATTCAAGCAGCTGAGCCGCAAGGCTCGCGCCGTCGTGCGCACGGGCGAGTGCCAGCCTTATTGCAACATCGCGCTGGTGTCCGGCGTCACTTTCTAGCGTTACCCATGACAAGGAGTGTTTTATGCAACGTGGTCTACCCACCCTGAAAAACCTGTTCCGGAGTGTCCTGCTCTTGTCCGCACTCACTGCAGCCAGCGCCCATGCGGCGGAAAAAATCGACCTGATCATCGACACCGACCCGGGTGCCGATGATGTGGTGGCCTTGCTGTTTGCCATGGCTTCTCCTGAGGAGTTGCACATTCGAGCGCTGACCACTGTTGCCGGCAACGTGCGCCTGGACAAGACTTCACGCAACGCGCGGCTGGCTCGCGAGTGGGCAGGGCGCGAAGATATTCCGGTCTACGCCGGCGCGCCCAAGCCGCTGCTGCGCACGCCGATCTACGCCGAGAATATCCACGGCAAGGAAGGTATCTCCGGCGTTACCGTGCACGAGCCGAAGAAAGGCCTGGCCGAAGGCAATGCGGTTGATTTCCTGATCAAGACGCTGAGCAGCGCCAAGCCCCATAGCATCACGATTGCCATGCTTGGTCCGCAGACCAACCTGGCGCTGGCACTGACCCAGGCGCCGGAGATCACTCAAGGCATCAAGGAAGTCGTGGTGATGGGCGGTGCGCACTTCAATGGCGGCAACATTACGCCAGTGGCTGAATTCAACCTGTTCGCCGACCCGGTTGCGGCCGAGATTGTGCTCAAGAGTGGCGTCAAGTTGACCTACTTGCCGCTGGACGTGACCCACAAGGTCCTGACCAGCGAAACGCGCTTGAAGAAGATCGCCGATCTCAACAACAACGCGAGCAAGGTGGTTAGCAATATCCTCAACGAATACGTCAAAGGCGATATGGAGCACTACGGCATCCCCGGCGGCCCGGTGCACGATGCCACGGTGATTGCGTATCTGCTCAAGCCTTCGCTGTTCAGCGGCCGTCAGGCCAATATGGTGGTTGATAGCCGCGAAGGCCCGACGTTCGGTCAGACCATCGTCGACTGGTACGACGGCCTGAAGCAGGAAAAGAATGTGTTCTGGGTCGAGAATGGTGACGCTCAGGGCTTCTTCGATCTGCTGACTGAGCGCCTGGCACGCTTGAAGTAAGGTGTTTGCCGGTCGACGCTCGTCGACCGGTTCTTATTCCCGCTCGGGGTCGTGTGCGCCCATGTGATCGGCCGGGTATTTTTCGAATACCTGGCCGATAAAGGCTTGCGCCGCTTGGGTGCCCAATTCCTTGACCAGCAGGTCGATGCCGATGATTGCCAATTCTTCCGGGCTTCCGGGGCTGTAGGAGCTTTGCCCTTGGGGCCACTTGGCTTTGATATCGGCTTGGAGGGTTACAGTGCTCATGGCTGTCTCGCGGTGTTGAAAGTACTGGGTAGTGCGCTGGAACGCGGTTCTTGCCGGCGCAGTTAACCATTTTGCGCCGCGTTTGGCACTGCTACTTAGGCATGAAGGAAGGGCTATGCGACACTGATGCCCTGTTTAATTGCCGGGGATGACCACGTGCAGATCGATTTGAACAACCCCGAAAACCTGACTTTGGCAACAGTGCGCCAGTTGATTGCCAGTGCCAGTGACGATGAACATGCCCAGTTGCGGGTGACCAAGGCTGGGATCGCTTATCTCTCTTCTGGCAGGGCGGTGGGCGGCGTCGAGATCGAAGGGCTGCTGTTTCGCCTGGAGACCTGGGCCAAGGGCTCAGGCTACGTCGGTAACGTGGCTGCCAGTGATGAGGTCTGGGTCACCCAGATTTTCAATGCGCTGAAGCAGAACTGGCCAAAGCCTTCGTCCGACTACATCGATATTTACTGAGTGCGTTCATATCTGGTGACGATTGATCGGGCGAATGCCGCTGGAGAGTAGGGCAGACTTGCCCTGCGGCGGTTTACGTCTTGAAACCAATCCGTCATATCGCTGTCGCACGATCTCTGTCCATTTTTTATCATAGGAGGCTTCATGCCTTGGAAGCTCGCATCATTCGGTACTTTGTTGGCAGCACTCGCGTTGGCGGGTTGCAGCACCCCGGGTGCCTCTGAGCCAGGCAAAGCAACCGCCGCAGCTGACGTCGCTCATACCCGCTGTGAGTCGAAAGCTGCCGAGTTTGCAATCGGCCAGAAGGCCTCGCCCCAGTTGCTGGAGCAGGCGCGTACCCGTGCCGGTGCGCAGAACGCACGGATTCTCAAGCCAAACGACATGATTACCCTGGAATACCGCTCCGACCGCCTGAACCTGAACACCGACGACAACCTGGTGATCACGCGGGTCAATTGCGGCTGATAGCTTCAAGGCTTTTGCAGCACCCATAAAAAACCCCGTCACATGGACGGGGTTTTTTTAGCTCAGCGGAGAATTACTCGCCGCGAACCTGTGCAGCTTGCATACCCTTTTGGCCTTTCTCAGCCACGA
>Ga0207655_1001633_pt1 | contig 19894 bp, 18 predicted proteins | sample KBSM44metaG_FD_184398 | JGI IMG/M metagenome (GOLD analysis project Ga0207655, IMG submission 184398) | Miscanthus rhizosphere microbial communities from Kellogg Biological Station, Michigan, USA - KBS M4-4 metaG (SPAdes) (version 2) | ecosystem: Host-associated > Plants > Roots > Rhizosphere >...
TTCAGAACGGCGATGATCTGGTGTTCGGTGAATCGGATCTTACGCATAGCGATCTCCTCAGGGGACATAATCAGTATGTCGGAAGATCTCTAAAAGTGAATGGTTCGGTTAAGCGGGATACTTACAAGTTTAGCCACGTGGTTTCCATCCCGCCGGTCTGGACACGACAAAGTCCCTCGACGGGGTCGACGTCGGTAACGATGCCGGTGCGGATGAGGTTGCGGATCGCGCGAGCGATATCCTTCAGAGAAGTTAGATTGTTCATGGGGAAAGGATGCCGCCGGGCAAGGCCAGCGGCAATCGAGCGGGGTTTGGTGAGGGATGAAACAACAGTCAGTACTGAGTATCTCGCATAGGTTATTTTTTTGTTTGTTGGTACCTATAAACTAATTTCGTGGAAGATTATCGACCGCCACTTCCTACTTTGCTATTATGGATTCAGCTTTCCTTTTAAATATAAGGCACGCACATATGACCCCTAAAGAAAGTTGCGAAATAGAGATAGCAAGATTTTACAAAAAGTATTACACCTTTACATCGTCAAGCGACACAGACGATCTGAACAACTTACTTAATTCACTTTGCAGTTCCATCGAAAAATATGAAATCGCTACAGGTATAAACATCAGCAAGGATAACAAACGATTCCTTTCTCTAAAAACGCTGCGTAATTTCTCACTTCATCACTCCGAACTTCTAAATTCTCCCAAAGGGATAAAACCCTCAGATATTGCAAACATTCGCACCGAAGTTGGAATTTTATGCCTCCTACCTGTAAATGTTATAGAACGTATAATCCAGAACACAAGACAAGAGCAAACAAAACGTTACATACGTGAAACATTTATATTTTATGATAACTATGTAGATATTTATCCAGCAATTTTTAATTTCGCTGTCGACATCTACTTTTTAGTCCAAGAAGCATCATTGACCATTACCGGAGAGCACTACCAAGAAATGGTCAACTCAATCAATTACGAAATAAAAAACCATCATTCACACTACATCACAGGAAAAATCATAACATTAACTGGGATATCAGTCAGTGATTACATCAATGAACATGTAATTAGCATGGAGCAAAAAATTGAGGAAGAAAAAAAATTCAAACCTAACTCAATCAGGTTAGCAAAATTAAGCTCAAGCCCCTCAAAACAGTTTAAGACATTAAGTGATATAGATAGAAAGTTCATATATGACGACCTCATTTCAACCAAGGCCATTGAGTTGAGCAGCAACCGTTCTCAAAACCATTTTAAATCCAACAGACCGCTCACACCCATCGAACGACTTGTAGTTCACTTTTACTTGAGCAGGAAATAAAACAGCATCTATATTACCAGTTACATTATCAGAAAAAAAACACAATGGATGCAGCAAGAATTTTCAAACGCATCCATTTTTAAATTTTCGAATCTTCCATAAAGAAAACACTAAAAATTATTTAGAAATTGCTTCCCCAAGAATTATCAAGACTCCATTCACTCTCATTATAGAAACCATCATCACTGCGTTCATATCCATTAATCAAATTTAAAATATTATTTTGTTCTTTGAGAGGTCGATACTTTGCCATTTCTCTTAGAGTTATTAGTGCAGGTCCGATGTTATGATATTTCATTGTAAATTCTTCTATAAGAGAGTAGAACTCACAGCCTTGCGCATAAAGACATAAAGCACCTCGCCACCAATCATTCTTCAAATAAGAAACCAATTCAATTGATCTGTTATATTGAAGCTCAAGTGATGTTAAATGTTCTTGATAACGTAAATGACCGAATGAGTATGTGCCTGAAATCGTATCGAGCAATAATATATTACAAGGGTCAATCAGTTCCTCTACAGCTAAAATGCATGTATTTTCTTCATAACTAAAGCCACTGTCATTAATTAAATATTTGATAATGTCACTTTTTAAAGCCGAACGAAGATTTCGTGAATGCAAAGAGTAAGCAATTTTTATAGCTGCTTTTTGTAAAATACTTTGTGAAAGCGTAGTTCTGCGGATGTCTTTATAAGTATCATATACACCACAAAACAGCTCAAGCCTTTTAGTAAAAATCTCACTTTCGCTTCTTGGTATATCTATCCCTTTTTCAGCCAAGTCGCATAATAAAGTAGCTAACAAAGGAGTTTTTACTATTTCAGCGACATCTCTTCCCTTTATACTTTCAATAACCTTCTCTCCCAGTCCCACGTCTTTGTTTTCGAACCACGATCTTATAAATTTATACAGCTGAGATTCACTAAAAGGAAGAAGGGTAATTCCTAAGAAACTAACCTTTGAAAGATAGCTCACACAATCCCTACTAGAGATCAACATCTGAATAGAAGGATGTTTCGTTTTAAACTCATTAATAGCATCGATTATGCCAGGGCATTTTGCATACGCTTCATCAAGACCATCTAGTACTAGTTTAAGCTTGCTTCCTTCCGAGAAATAACTTTTTAGGCTTAGTATGTTCTCAGGATTGGACTCCAAATTTTTAGCAGTCAGTATGATCGATAGTAAAACATCATAATTCCTAACCTTGTCATCTAGTACAACATTTATTTTATTAATATAACGATTCAATGCAATATAGATAACTTTGCTAGACAAATCTTTTAATAATTTCTTGACGTACATCTGAAGCGTGGTTGTTTTTCCTGCACCTGCACCACCAAAAACTGCGATATCATACTTACTATCAAAAATTTTGAATGGGGAAATTGAAAGCCCGTCGCTATATTTGCTTGGCCTTTTATTTACTGAAATATATTTCTTGCTATCCTCAACCTTGTTAATAAATACTTCCAATACATTTAAAGTTTTTTGAGTATCTGTTAAGAATAATGATATATCAACGCAATCATTGCGACTATTAATATCAGAAATACCTTGTTTATATGCCTGACACTTACCTTCAAGCCATCTTTCAATTTTAGCATAAAGAAACATTATAGATATTTGCGGTTCTTCTAAATACTCTGATGTAAGTGTATTAAGCTCATCCTTTTGCGTTGCAATAATATTAATTACCTTTCTTGCATCTAAGAAATCAGGCAAAATACTTTGCTTATATTTCTCAGAAAGGTTCACTATGTCGTTTTTATCAACAAACTTATTTAGTTGGCGTATATCACTTTCTTCAAAAGAAGAATTAATTAACGTCTTTAGTAAACTATGAATTTCAGTGATTGTGGGCAACAATAAATTATCTTTCTTTTGGGATAGCATACCATTAATCGAGGAATCAATCGAAGACATAACTCGTTTTATGACCTGAGTATTTGTCGAAATTAATTGTTCTGCTTGAGTTATATTCTTTTTTATCTTTTTGTTTTCTTTTGATTTGAACTTAATTAATTCTTTATTATAATGTTCTTCAATTTTAAGACTTGTTTGAGTGAGCGGATAAAAACCAAGCAACCCTTCCAAAGGACGACACACCTCTTTATTCAGTAAATCCCAAGAGCTTTTAGTTAGAGTTAACTTATCTTTCTTTATAGAAAAGGTGCTATCTAAAAGCACGTTACTATCTATAGTACCCATAAAGAACGCTAAATCACTATAGCAATTTAACTCATCTATCGAATTTTTTTGATTTAAGGCGGAAATCAGCTCCAAGTTATTTAATTGCCCTTCATCGTGAAGCTGAAGTTTATCACTCAGAGATAGGAGTCGATCTAATAACGCAGGTTTATATTTTATAATTAATTCTATTACTTTTGGCCCATCTAAAATCTCTATATTTTTATCACCCAAATAAAGTTGCTCGTGAATTTCAGTTAATAATCTCTGACTTACTTGAAATGGTGTTGCGAGGTAAACATGATCAGGTAACTTCTCATGACCGTTGTGAAGTTTTATTTTCTTTGTAAAACACTGCCTTAACTGCACTATTAAATCAGACAATATACCCTTTTCAGAAGTATTCGATTTCTCACCAATCTTCTTGGATTGTATCGCATATACACTTGTTCCTTTTAAAGGTGCTTCATGTAAAGCTACCAAGTCTTTTCCATATTCATATGGACCGCCAACGAAATCCACTCTAGAAAAAGACATAGCTTCAAAAAGAGGTTTAAGAACACTTTTCGAAAAATCATCTTCTTTCAATTCTTGCATGGCTTTCAAATAAAGATTGAGATTACTATCACCATTATTGTTAATCATACGTAATTTTCTTAAAGTTTTGCTGTTTAGTTGTCGGATATCGTGCCATAGCTTTCAATAAGTTAGAAGCATCACGCAATGTTTTTTGTGACACATCCATCACCAATTTCAACTTTATGAATCACCATTAGGCCGTTCAGCAACGCAATTGCTCAGTGCCCTTCCATCAGGGCATCTTGCATTTTCGATCTAGCTGTGTGACAAAAAAGATAGTTCGATTTTTATTGTAAATGCTTGAGAATCGATTTAGCAATGAACTGTCCATCCCCCATATTCATCCCCAGCAGCTGACGTTCCGGGTATCGCACATCTCTAGCTTGAGGGTTTGGCTGGTCTTTGAGTCCGTACTGATGAACCTGTAAGTATCCCGCTTAACCGAACCATTCGCATTTAGAGATCCGGAGAACGGTTCAGAGGCCTATGTCCGCTCTGGGCCAGGAGCAGATGTTAGACAAAAGTAGTATCCCTTTTTATAGGTGCCTTATTTTAATCAAATGAAAGTAACTCCCTTAAGTCACCTGACCATAATACCAGCGTTCCCCCGTAAACCACTCATCACGGTCCTCACTTCCATAATATTCTAGAGCGATACCGATTTCCTGTATGTTAGCAGGAAGAACGAGTCCCCACTCAGCTGCAAGACTACGATCTTTGATCAAAGCCGAAGCACCATTTTCAGAACGACCTTCAGTTATAAAACCTTGAAAATATTCTTCGGATCGATAAAGACAGACCTCACTTGTAAACATATCAGGAAGACATACTACAGCGGTAATTCGAGGGCTGTAATTCATACCCGCTGTAGCCGTTATGAGGTTTGAACATGCATTAATTAAAGCTTGCGAACAAGCCGCTTTGGTTTTAAGCGTGCTGCATTTCCCCTCAACGATATTAATGTCTACTGGAATTTTGAAATTCCAGTAATGCTCATCTTCTGAGAAAATGCTACGTTCAGGATTGTGAAAACTACTAGCCCAACGGTTAAGAGCTTTTAGGCGTCGGGGAATATTTCTAATTTTGGTTCGATAGTTTCTGTTAAGTCGTCTACTCATGAATAATTTACTTTTTAGCTCGTCAAACAGTTCGAGTTGTGTCCCAACATAAGAGCATTCTATCCTAATTTGTTCAGTTTATCGTGATGCATGTAATTTAACGTACTGCGATCGGCTTGCGAGAAATTATGTCCGTTCCTCGCTCGATGCAGACAGGAACAAATCTCTCCGGATAAAGACTTTTATCCCCTCACCCATCGCAGTATTCTCGCCAGGCATCTGCAAAAACAGGTGCCGGGATTGGCCTCCTGCAAATCTTAGTGGGGACACAGTGGCGCGTTTGTGCCATTGACGATTTCACCTTGTGTAGTGGAGTTCAATCTATGACATCCCTCCTTTCCCCTGACTGCGATTTACTGACTATCCCTTTTAGCGCTTCAACAGATTTTCTCGATCTGGCCGAATGCTGTGACCGTTTTGCTGAAACCCTGATTGAATGCGGCCGTGACGAAGACGATTATAAGCTGGCGCTGTTAGGCCGACTTGGCTCCTGTCTGGCCTTGCTGGCCCCGACGCTGAACGATCCTATTCCGGCACATCTGATTGAGCGGCTGACCGTCGATAAACTGCCTGAGCCACAATCCTGGTTCGAACCGGACCACGATGCGCTGTGCGCGTACTGCCAGGCGCTGACACAGCTCCTGAGCCAGCACACGTTGCCGCCTGAAATGGAGGTAACGCTGCGCGGATTATTGTGTGAGCTGGTGTGGATGTTCGCAGCAGATATGAAAGCGCCGCGCTGGGAGCGTTAACAAACAGAGCTATGAATTGCCCGGCGGCACTGCGTTTGCCGGACCTACACGTAGCGCCAGCAGGCATTCTTTACCTTTCGGAAGAACAAAGCCTGGGTTTAGTCATCTACGGAACTCAGGCTTTTCTGCCCTTTTGCCCCTGATTGACCGGTTTTCGTTTGCGCTGCACACGTAGCGCATCGACGACCAATGAAAACGCCGGAGAAGGTTGTTTGCGGCTGGGGTAGTAGAGGTAATAGCCAGGGAAAGGCTGACACCAGGGCTCCAGCACCCGAACGAGCCGCCCTGCCTCAATATGCGACCCAAATTCTTCTTCCGGCAAAAACGCGATCCCCAACCCCGCCAGCGCGGCATAAACAATGTGCTCTGTAGTATTAAACGTGAGCTGGCCGCTCACGCGCACATTCAGATCGCCGCCGTCCTGGTCAAAATCCCACACATATAATCCACCGGATCGAACCATCCGCTGGTTAATACAGCAGTGTTGCGTCAGCTCATGCGGCGTTTGTGGGATCGGATAACGGGCGAAGTAATCCGGCGACGCAACCGCCGCCATGCGCAATTCCGGGCCAATCGGGATGGCTATCATGTCTTTATCAATGGTATCGCCCAGGCGCACACCTGCATCAAAACGATCGGCCACGATATCGCGGAAACCGTGGTTGGCATCAAACTCAATATGGATATCTGGATACTCACGCAGCAGTGGCGTCAGCTTGGGTAACAGCGTGGTGCGTAACACGTCTGGCCCGCACGTGATGCGCACCGTCCCGGCGGGTTTATCCCGCAACTCTGTGAGCAACTCCAGCTCGGCCTCAATCTCATCAAAACGGTTGCCGATGGCCTGTAACAACCGTTCTCCGGCTGTCGTGGGCGACACGCTGCGAGTGGTGCGCGTCAGCAGGCGGATCTGCATCCGTTCTTCGAGGGCGGAAATCGCCTGGCTGAGCGCAGGTTGCGTCACGCCCAGATGCGCCGCCGCGCGGGTAAAGCTCCCTTCCCGGGCAACGGTGACAAAATAAAGCAGGTCATTCAGATTGCGTTTCATCCGCCAGACATCTCCAATTAATAAGCAGAACTTATAAGCCCATTAAGTATTCATTAGCTAGTCAGCCTACACCCCTCATGTGAAAATTTCAGCAACAGATAATCGTGAACGGCATTCGCCCAGCCCATCCCTGAAGGTTGCCTGGCCGGATGTCGAGGTAAAAGAGAATGCACACAATGACCCGTGAAATACCCACTCACCAACAGCACGCCTACTGGAGCGGCGTTTTTGCAATGACGCTCTGCGTCTTTGTGCTGATCGCGTCAGAATTTATGCCGGTAAGCCTGCTGACGCCCATCGCCTCCGATCTGGGCGTCAGTGAAGGGCTGGCCGGGCAAGGGATTGCGATTTCCGGGGCGCTGGCGGTCGTGACCAGCCTGTCGCTCTCTACGCTTGCCGGAAATCTGAACCGTAAATTTCTGCTGCTGGGAATGACGGCGCTAATGGCAATTTCTGGCGCAATCGTCGCGATGGCGACCAGTTATCCCGTCTACATGCTGGGCCGGGCCTTGATAGGTATCGCGATCGGTGGATTCTGGTCGATGTCTGCGGCCACCGCGCTTCGGCTGGTGCCTGAGCATCTGGTGCCTCGCGCGTTGGCGATTTTCAACGGCGGAAACGCGCTGGCCACTGTGATAGCCGCCCCACTCGGTAGCTATCTCGGGGCGGTGGTTGGCTGGCGCGGGGCCTTCTGGTGCCTGGTCCCGGTGGCGATCGCGGCGTTCATCTGGCAGTGGATAAGCCTGCCGCTGATGGCGGCCGATAAAAACCCGCGTTCCGGCGGCGCTATTTTTCGTCTGTTTACCCGTCCGGTGGTAGCGATTGGCCTGCTGGCCTGCGGCCTGTTCTTCATGGGGCAGTTCGCCTTATTCACCTACGTCCGCCCGTTTCTCGAAACGGTGACGAAAGTGGAGATAGCCACGTTATCGCTCATTTTGCTGACCATCGGCGTCGCGGGGTTTATCGGTACGTTGGTGATCAGCCGCTGCCTGAAGGCCGGCTTCTACCCGACGCTCATCGCCATCCCCTTACTGATGGCGGTCATCGCCGGGACATTGGTGCTGTCGGGGCAAAACGTCTGGGTAGTTGCGCCGATGCTGGGGTTCTGGGGGCTGCTGGCAACGGCGGCGCCCACCGGATGGTGGACCTGGGTGGCCCGCACGCTGCCGGACGATGCCGAAGCTGGCGGTGGCCTGATGGTCGCCATTATTCAGCTGTCTATCGCGCTGGGTTCTACCCTCGGCGGCCTCGCGTTTGACCACATCGGCTGGCAGAGCACCTTTACCCTGAGCGGAGGGCTGTTGATTGCCGCCGCCGGGCTGACATTCCTGACATCACGTAAAACACTTCACGCACACTAAGAGGATGCATTCCATGAAAAATATAACCCTGGCGCTGGGGCTGTTACTCGGCTCATTCGCGGCCACCGCGGCTGACATGTCAAAAGGCGCGGATAACTTCTATAAAAGCGATAAAGTCACTCAGCAAAAGGTGACGTTTAAAAATCAGTATCAGATGAAAGTAGTGGGCAATCTGTTTATCCCGAAGACACTGAATCAGAACGTTAAAAATCCGGCCATTATTGTCGGCCACCCGATGGGGGCGGTGAAAGAACAAAGCTCGAATCTGTATGCGCAAAAACTGGCGGAACAGGGCTATGTGACCCTGGCGATCGACCTCTCTTTTTGGGGCGAAAGCGAAGGTAAGCCGGGTCATTTGATTTCGCCGGAAATCTATTCTGATGACTTCAGCGCGGCGGTCGACTACCTGAGCACCCAGCCCTATGTTGATCCGGAGAAGATTGGCGTGCTGGGCATCTGCGGCAGCGGCAGCTTCGTGATCAGCGCAGCGAAAATCGATCCGCGCATGAAGGCGATTGCCACCGTCAGCATGTATGACATGGGTTCAGCTTTCCGAAATGGCCTGAATCATTCCCAAACCGCAGAGCAGCGTCAGGCGTTTATTAAATCGGCAATCGAGCAGCGTTTTGCCGAATTTAAAGGCGCAGAGAAGGCGTACATTCCCGGAACCGTCAATAAACAGGATGATTCGACCCCAGTTATTCAGCGCGAGTTCTTTGATTTCTATCGCACTGCGCGAGGCGGCTATACCCCTCAGGGCGAGAAAGAAGAACTGACCACTAAACCCCTGCTGAGCAGCATAGGCAAGTTTATGAACTTCTATCCGTTCAACGATATCGACACCATTTCACCGCGTCCGATGCTGTTTATCACCGGTGACCAGGCCCACTCGAAAGAGTTTAGCGAAGATGCCTATCAACGCGCCGGACAGCCAAAAGAGCTGTATGTTGTTCCGGGCGCAGGGCATGTTGATTTGTATGACCGCACTGACCTGATCCCGTTTGAGAAACTGACCGCGTTCTTCAACGCTAATCTTAAATAACGATCCACCCGGCGGCAGGCCTGCGTTTTGTAGGCCTGCTAAGCGAAGCGACAGCAGGAGAAAGTGCTTGAATAATCAACGATGGGCGCAGTCATTCAGCCATCTGGGCGTTTAAGTGGTTAAAATAAAAAACATAAAACGTTGCTAAATTAATTTCGCTGTGTCTTAATAGCGTCATCGGTTTGGAACACAGACCTTATGAAAGCAGTTTTAGTAAAGCAGTCCTCAGTTCGGTGTTATCGTTAGATACTCTCCTTCATGAGCCTCCTCCTAAGTGCCAAATAAGAAAGGTCTCTAATTACAGACCCTCATCGCCGCCTTACTACGTGGCTCAAATAATTAAGGAAGTATCTATGTCTAACAAAATGACTGGTTTAGTAAAATGGTTCAACGCTGATAAAGGTTTTGGCTTCATCACTCCTGACGACGGCAGCAAAGATGTATTCGTACATTTCTCTGCAATTCAGAGCGATAACTTCAAAACTCTGGATGAAGGTCAGAAAGTGTCCTTCACCATCGAAAACGGCGCTAAAGGCCCAGCAGCTGGCAACGTATCCCCGCTGTAAGCCGCGCTGATTATCAGTGTACCTTACAACCGCGATGAAGGCACTAGCCTGAGCAGTTAAGAACCACTGATGATAAAAAGAACCCGCCAAGTGCGGGTTTTTTATTGCCTAAAATTTGACGCCCCCCGCCTAATTCAGCCTGGTCTCATGCATAAGTCAGGATCATAAGGTACACTTTTTATCATGTTGAATAATTTGGATAAAAAGGATGACTGACTTCCCACCCAGCTTATTGATCTTAAATGGCAAAGGTGCCGGTGAACCCGCACTTCGCGAAGCCATAAACCAGTTGCGTGAGGACGGCGTGGAAATCCACGTGCGCGTGACGTGGGAGAAAGGCGATGCGGCGCGCTATCTGGACGAAGCCTGCCGGTTGGGCGTGGCAACGGTGATCGCTGGCGGCGGCGACGGCACCATCAATGAAGTCGCTACCGCAATTATCCAGTGTGAAAACAGCTATATTCCGGCACTCGGCCTTCTGCCGCTCGGCACCGCCAATGATTTTGCTACCAGCGTCGGCATTCCGCCTGAACTCGATAAAGCCCTGAAACTGGCGATTGCGGGCAACGCCACGGCGATTGATATCGCGCGGGTCAACGACAAAACCTGCTTTATCAATATGGCGACCGGCGGATTCGGGACGCGGATCACCAGCGAAACGCCGGAGAAACTGAAAGCAGCGTTAGGTGGCGTGTCGTATCTGATCCATGGCCTGATGCGCATGGATACCCTGAAACCCGACCGCTGTGAAATTCGCGGCGAAAATTTCCACTGGCAGGGTGACGCGTTGGTGATTGGGATAGGTAACGGGCGTCAGGCGGGTGGCGGGCAGCAGCTTTGCCCGGATGCCTTAATCAATGACGGTCTGTTACACCTGCGTATTTTCACCGGTGAAGAACTGCTCCCTGCACTGTTTAACACTCTCTCCCGCCCGGAAGAGAGCCCGAACCTGATTGATGGCGTATCGTCGTGGTTTGAAATCACCGCCCCGCACGACATTACCTTTAATCTCGACGGAGAACCGATGAGCGGGCGGGAATTCCGGATCGAAACCCTGCCCCATGCCCTGGAATGCCGTCTGCCGCCGGGTTGTCCTTTATTGCGCTGACAAAAAAGCCTCCTCCTGAATCAGAAGGAGGCTTTTTTGTTATAACGAGTATCAGGCGATGGTCACTTTCTCGTCCAGATACACATCCTGCACCGAGTTAATCAGCTTCACGCCCTCGGCCATCGATTTCTTGAACGCTTTACGACCCAGAATAAGACCCATCCCACCCGCACGTTTATTGATAACTGCGGTGCGAACGGCGTCGACCTGGTCATTTTCCCCTGCTGCCCCGCCAGAGTTAATCAGCCCTGCGCGGCCCATATAGCAATTAGCCAGCTGGTAACGCACCAGATCGATCGGGTTATCGGTGGTCAGCTTGCTGTAAACACGCTCATCGGTATAGCCGAAGTTCACCGCCTTGTAACCGCCGTTATTCTCCGCCATTTTCTGCTTCACGATATCCGCGCCAATGGTCGCTGCCAGATGGTTAGCCTGACCGGTCAGGTCGGCGGAAACGTGATAATCCACGCCATCTTTTTTAAAGCCGGAATTACGCAGATAGGCCCACAGAACGGTCACCATGCCCAGTTCATGTGCACGTTCAAATGCGGCGGAGATCTCTTCAATCTGGCGACGCGACTCTTCCGAGCCGAAATAAATGGTCGCCCCGACCGCCACCGCGCCCATATTGAAAGCCTGTTCGACACTGGCGTAGAGCGTCTGGTCGAAGGTGTTCGGGTAGCTGAGCGTCTCGTTGTGATTGAGCTTCACAAGGAACGGGATGCGGTGAGCATAGCGGCGCGACACACTCGCCAGCACGCCATAGGTCGAAGCGACACAGTTACAGCCCGCCTCAATCGCCAGCTCAACAATATTTTTTGGGTCAAAATAGAGCGGATTAGCGGCAAATGAGGCGCCCGCAGAGTGCTCAACGCCCTGGTCTACCGGTAAAATAGAGAGGTAGCCGGTGCCCGCCAGACGCCCGGTGTTATACAGGGTCTGCATGTTACGCAGAACGGCTGGGGGACGGTTGTTGTCAATCATCACGCGATCGACATAATCAGGGCCGGGAAGATAAAGCTGTCCGGACGGTATGGTCATACAACGATGCTGTAAAAGGCTGTCGGCGTCTTTGCCAAGCAACTGCGCAATATCAGTCATAGTGATAACTCCCGTAAGTGCCAGCGGCGCTGGCATGAATGTCCTGTGCCTATGTTTAAGGCAACCCTAAGCCTGGTCTTCTGAGCGCGATTTTGCCAGCCCATTTGTGCGCTTTTAAGCACATTCCGCTGGCACGATTCAGGTACGAAAAAGTGTTAAGTCGCTCATGAAATCACCGCAAAGGTATTTAAAAGGTATTATTCAATGGTAGTGTGCAGGCGTACCTTACCTGTCATGAAGGATTTAAAGATGAAAACTACAGTGAAGCTGTCGTTCATGATGTTCGTGGAGTGGTTTATCTGGGGGGCGTGGTTTGTGCCTCTGTGGTTATGGCTGAGCAAAAACGGCTTCAGCGCCGGGGAAATCGGCTGGTCGTATGCCTGTACTGCCATCGCGGCGATCCTCTCGCCCATCCTGGTTGGCTCGCTGACTGACCGCTTCTTTCCGGCACAGAAAGTGCTGGCAATACTGATGTTCGCCGGGGCGATTTTGATGTATTTCGCCGCGCAGCAGACCACCTTCCATGGCTTCTTCCCGTTGCTGCTGGCCTACTCGCTGACCTATATGCCGACTATCGCCCTGACCAACAGCATTGCTTTTTCCCACGTGCCGGACGTCGAGCGCGATTTCCCGCGCATTCGCGTGATGGGCACCATAGGCTGGATTGGTTCCGGCCTGGTGTGCGGTTTCCTGCCACAAATGCTGGGTTATAACGATATCTCCCCGACCAGCATTCCGCTGCTTATCACCGCTGCCAGCTCGGCTCTACTGGGCGTTTTCGCGCTGTTCCTGCCGGATACGCCGCCAAAAAGTACCGGCAAAATGAGCCTGAAGGTCATGCTTGGCCTGGACGCGCTGGTGCTGCTGCGCGACAAAAACTTCCTCGTCTTTTTCTTCTGCTCGTTCCTGTTCGCCATGCCGCTGGCGTTCTACTACATCTTTGCCAACGGCTATCTGACCGAAGTCGGGATGCATAACGCCACCGGCTGGATGACCCTCGGCCAGTTCTCCGAAATCTTCTTTATGCTGGCGCTGCCGTTCTTCACCAAGCGCTTTGGTATTAAAAAGGTATTATTATTAGGTCTGGTGACCGCGGCCATTCGCTACGGCTTTTTCGTCTATGGCGGCGCAGAGCATTACTTTACCTACGGCCTGCTTTTCCTCGGTATTCTGCTGCACGGCGTGAGCTACGATTTTTACTACGTAACCGCCTACATTTACGTCGACAAAAAAGCGCCGGTGCAAATGCGCAACGCCGCGCAGGGGCTGATTACCCTGTGCTGTCAGGGCTTTGGCAGCCTGCTCGGCTACCGTCTCGGCGGCGTGATGATGGAGAAAATGTTCGCCTATAAAACGCCGGTCAACGGCCTGACCTTCAACTGGGCCGGGATGTGGACCTTCGGGGCGGTGATGATCGCCGTGATTGCCGTGTTGTTTATGCTGTTCTTCCGTGAATCGGACAGAGAAATTACCGCCATCCCCGTCGACAGCGACGCGCGCGACATGGCGATGACACATGAGGAAGTGAAATGAAACATCAACGAATTCTCGGGGCCTTGTACGGCCAGGCGTTAGGCGATGCGATGGGTATGCCATCAGAACTGTGGCCGCGCTCACGCGTAAAAGCGCACTTCGGCTGGATTGATCGTTTCCTGCCAGGCCCGGCGGAAAACAATGCCGCCTGCTATTTCAATCGTGCGGAGTTTACCGACGATACCTCGATGGCGCTGTGCCTGGCCGATGCGATTATCGAATGCGACGGCGAGATCGTACCGGACGTAATTGGCCGCCACATTCTGGCGTGGGCAGAAGGCTTCGACGCGTTCAATAAAAACGTGCTCGGCCCGACCTCGAAAATAGCGCTGAATGCCATTCGCGACGGTAAACCGGTCAGCGAGCTGGAAAACAACGGCGTCACCAACGGGGCAGCGATGCGCGTCTCCCCGCTGGGCTGCGTGCTGCCGACTGCTGACCTCAATGCCTTTATCGATTCGGTCGCGCTGGCTTCCAGTCCGACGCACAAATCCGATCTCGCTATCGCCGGAGCGGTAGTGATTGGCTGGGCCGTCTCCCGCGCGGTGGACGGCGAAAGCTGGCAGAACATCGTTGATGCACTGCCCGCCGTCGCCCGTCAGGCCCAGGAAAAACGGGTAACCACTTTCAGCGCCTCGCTCTCAATGCGTATCGAACTGGCGCTGAAAACCATCCGCGAAGCCCACGGCGTGGAATCCGCCTGCGAACAGCTTTATCAGTTGGTCGGTGCAGGCACCAGTACCCTTGAATCCGTGGCCTGCGCGATTGCGATGGTCGACCTGGCAGGTACCGACCCGAACCGCTGCGCGATTTTGTGCGCCAACCTGGGCGGCGACACCGACACTATCGGCGCGATGGCCACCGCCATCTGCGGGGCGTTGCACGGTATCGACGGGATTAACCCAGCGCTGAAACAGGAACTCGACGCGGTGAACCAACTCGACTTTGACCGCTACGCCACCGCCCTGCTGCGCTATCGCCAACAGCGGGAGGAACGATGCTGAATGACAAACTGAGCCAACTCCGGCAGCAGCGCCCGGTAACGGTCATCGGTTCGGCGGTGATTGACGTCATCGCCGACGCCTACGCCCTGCCCTGGCGTGGCTGTGACATCGAATTACAGCAGCAGAGCGTCAATATTGGCGGTTGTGCGCTGAACGTGGCGGTAGCGCTGAAACGTCTCGGCATAGAATCCTGTAACGCCCTGCCACTCGGCCAGGGTGTGTGGGCCGATATCGTGCGCAACAACCTGACTCGCCAGGGCATTCACAGCCTGATTGAAACCGACAAGGGTGACAACGGCTGGTGCCTGGCGCTGGTCGAACCGGACGGAGAGCGCACCTTTATGTCGTTTACCGGGGTGGAAAACGCCTGGGACGACGACTGGCTGGCGCATCTGCCGCAGCATCCTGACGGCCTGGTTTACCTGTCCGGCTATCAGCTTACCGCCCCCTGCGCCGAACGCCTGATTGGCTGGCTGGAAGCGTCGCCTGGCGTGACGGCGCTGATCGACTTTGGGCCACGTATTGCAGATGTGCCTCCGGCACTGTTCGCGCGGATCATGGCCTGCAAACCGCTCATCACCCTGAATCGCCAGGAAGCGGACATTGTTGCCGAACAGCAGACGTTTCCCACCGATGTTGAACAGTTAGGCAAAGCCTGGCTTGAACGCTGGCAGGCACCGCTGATAGTGCGCCAGGATAAGGACGGGGCATGGTATTTCAGTGAGGCGGCATCCGGCCAGGCTGCGGCGTTTCCGACCACGGTGGTCGACACCATCGGCGCAGGCGACAGCCACGCAGGCGGCGTGCTGGCAGGATTGGCCTCAGGATGGTCGTTGGCCGAGGCGGTCACACTGGGTAATGCGGTTGCATCCTGGGTGGTCAGTCACCGCGGCGGCGACTGTGCCCCCACTCGCGACGAATTACTCCTCGCACACAAACACGTATAAATCGCTGCGGCAGTAGCTGATGCTGTATTCAATCGGCCGCTGCTGCTGATCCAGCGCCACCTGTTTAATCACCAGCACCGGGATTTTGTCATCCATTTTGATGTGTGTCTGAAACTCAGCGTCCGGCATGCGGGCGCTGACGCGTGACCGGGTCCGCTGGGGGTAAATATGCTGGCTGCGAAAATAGTCGTACAGTGAAACCCCGATGTCGTCGGCGTCCTTGATTAGGTGCGACGGCACCCACGACTCCTCGATCGACACCGCCTCTTCATCAACATAACGAATGCGCTTGAGTAAAAAGACCTCGCTTTTCGGCTCCAGCGCCAGCTGTTCGGCCACTTCTGACGGACATTCCACCACCCGCTTGTTGACCCACAGCGTGTCCGGTTTTTTGCCCCGCAACACCACCTGCTGTGAAAAACCGCGCGCCTCTTTCAGCGAATACTCAAAGATGTTGTTGATCTGGGTACCGTAGCCACGCGCCCGCGTGACCACACCTTCATCTTCCAGGGTCTGCATCGCCTTGCGCACAGTAATGCGCGACACGCCGGTAAGCTGGCTCAGGTCTCGCTCGCCGGGCAAAATATTGCCATGCTCCAGCCAGCCGCTGCGCACCGCGTTCTTTACCGTTTCGGCAAATTTCAGGTACAGCGGCGTGTTATCGGCAGCGGCGATGCGCTCGTTCAGTTGCGCGAGAAGCCGGGTATGCGCTTGTTCCATCTCTGGTTTCCTGGCTAAAAGTTTCAGTCAGTATACTACCACCATGCGTGAAAATGATGCACCGGCCCGATACCGCTCCCGACCTCCAGCGAGTCCGCCTGTGCCAGCGCCGCCGACAGCCAGGCTTTGGCTTCCGGCACCGTTTCCCGCCAGCTGTTATTGCGCGGATGCAACGCCGCTAAGGCTGCCGACAATGTACAACCGGTGCCGTGGGTATTTTTGGTCCGCACGCGCGGCGCGGTAAAACGCATTTCGCCCTCGCGGGTAAACAACCAGTCCGGGCTTTCAACATCGTCCAGATGACCGCCCTTCATCAGCACCGCCTCGCAGCCCAGGGCCCGCAGTGCCCGGCCTTGCTCGAGCATTTCCCTTTCATTACACGCATGAGGCGCATCCAACAGCGCCGCGGCTTCCGGCAGATTGGGGGTAATAAGGGAGACCTGCGGCAATAAGCGTTTACGCAACGTAGCGATCGCCGACGCTGACAGCAACGGATCGCCGCTTTTCGCCAGCATCACCGTATCGAGCACCACGTTAGTGATGTGATAACGTGCCAAACGTTCGGCCACGGCTTCAACGATATCCGTTTCAGCCAGCATACCGATTTTAGTGGTGTCGATGCGCACGTCGCTAAACACTGAGTCCAGCTGCGCGGCGACAAAATCGGGTTCGATGCGATACACCGACTGCACGCCCTGGGTATTCTGCGCCACCAGCGCGGTGACCACCGAACAGCCGTAGGCCCCGAGTGCCGAAAACGTTTTGAGGTCCGCCTGAATCCCGGCCCCGCCGCTCGGGTCTGTGCCTGCAATGGTGAGCGCGTTAATCCGCTTCATGCCTGCCCCTCCGCGTACAGCGCGTCTAGAAATGCCGCCACGAAGCTGCCCGGCCCGGCGCCGTTTTCAGTCGCTACCCCGCCTGCTCGTTTCATTAATCCGCAGGCCGCCGCGACGTTATCGAGCCTGTCGCCCGGCAGCGCACAGCTCGCCGCCACCACCGCCGAAAGCGCACAGCCCGTGCCGACCACTTTGGTCATCAACGAGGAACCGCCGGTAACCCTCACCGTGCGCTGCCCGTCGGTAACGTAATCCACCTCACCGGTGACCACCACAACGGTAGAAATTTGGCGCGCCAGGGCCTGGGCGGCAGGCAGCGCGGCGGCAGCGGTATCGGTAGTATCCACCCCGCGCCCGCCGCGGCTCATGCCCGCCAATGCGAGAATTTCAGAGGCATTGCCACGAATAGCAGCAGGCTGAAGTGACAACAGCTCCTGGCAAAACTCAGTCCGCAACGTGAGCGCCCCCACGGCTACCGGGTCGAGCGTCCAGGGTTTTTGGCTGGCGTTTGCACTTTCCACCGCGGTTCGCATCGTCGCCGCACGGGATTGCGTCAGCGTGCCAACATTGATCAACAGTGTATCGGCAAAGGCGGCAAACTGTGGGGCTTCGTCGGCATCAATCACCATCGCCGGAGACGCGCCAAGCGCCAACAAAACGTTAGCCGTGAAGGTTTGCACCACATCGTTAGTCATGCAGTGAACCAGCGGCGAACGAGTACGAAAAAGGTGTGAAGTGTGCGCGAGCTGCGCGGAGTTAAGCAGGTCAGGTTGCATAGTTCGCTCCTGCCAGTGGGTGAAGAAGCGATACCCTGCGCGGGTCTCTGACTTCCCTACGCTGGCATTATCCAGATCAGGTGGTACGGGTATTTCTCAGCCTTCACAAAGAAGGGCACCCCGAGTCATTTACTACAAAATCAAAAGATTGCGATTAATGCTCCTCATTAATCCCTGATCAGGATATTAATGCCAGCGAGAAGTCTTGTAAACGATAAACGCGGCGCTTTTGAGCTGTGTGTGACAGGATGAGTGACAGTTTGTGTGACGCAAGTAGCTATCCATTTCTTAGACGTAAGTCTGAATGAGCAGTAGAATACGAATAAATTCGAGAAGGGAAATGGCATGCCAAGCTCTCCTGTTTTGGAGTTACAAGCTCTATCTAGTGACCCATCAGTGGACATAGTCGCAACATTGATGAAAGCCAAAATGATCGCAGTAAAGCTGGGATTACCTGAGATAACAGAATGGATTGAACTTGAACTGAATGGTTATCCAACCAACAATGCAGCACCTGATTACAGGAGGGGCCTGGGGCAGCTTAAGGCATTGAATCCTTTTAATGGTTGGATACCGGTTGATTTGGGTCAAATTGACTTTGAGTTACAAAAAAAATTCAAGACTTTCACTATTATTGAGTCTATTTCATCCGTGCAAAGAATTGCGACGCTGGGTGAGAAGAAAGCAAGCTTAGTTGTACCCATTGAAATAGCAGGGATGTTGGGTATGGGTCGTAAACACATTCCTGAAATTAGGTGGTTCTTCAGCATCGGATTTGTACATGGTTTGATTAACTCAGTCAGACAAAGAACTCTTGCTTGGGCGTTAGATCTTGAGCAAAAAGGTATCTTAGGGGAAGGATTAAGGCTTTCTCAAAAAGAGAAAGAGGCAGCACCAATGACTGTTCACAACATCACGAATATTCACGGTAATGTTAACAATGCTGGTGTTATTGGCTCTGGTAACGGTGATATCACCCAGAACAACAGCATCACCTCAGGTGATTTCAACTCACTGGAAAAGCAACTGAAGGAATGGGGTGTATCAGACGAGGACGTCAGAACTCTACATCAAGTTGTCCAAGAATCACCAACCCCAACTAGCGTAGATGATTTTGGTATTAGGATCGGCGAGTGGTTAGGCAACACTATCGGTAAAGCATATGCTGGTACACTTCGAATCGCCGGAAGTGCTGCACCAGCTTTACTGACAAATGCCATTTGTCACTACTACGGCATACCGGTTTAAGAAACATTAACGCCGGGAGACACTGGCTACATCTGAGTCCTAGCCAGTGTGCCTCCTGCTTATAATGTAGCTTTGTCAGGCTGCTTCTAGGGCTAAAGTGTAACGATTGCCAATGTCCTTGATGATTTGAGTAAGCGATACCAGTTCCCGCTTCCATTTTTTGGAGGGAATATCAATGATATTGCCCTCTGGATTTTTCATCTTAGGACGTTCATGAGTGGTAGTGACCATTCCGCACGACTCAACGAGTGCCTTTGCTTTCTCCACATCTCCAGCAATGGCCCACTTCCGAAATTTTTCTCTCTCTTCATCAGAAAAATTAACTACGTCCACATAAGCTGTCCCTGAATCATATTCGCTTTTATACCATTTTTCTGCGTGAAACCGGATTCCTTCAGACGCGCATCGAAGAACTTTGGTTATTCGTTGTACATTCCGAAGAGAAGGAGTTGTAAGCATACCTGTTTTAGCTCCACACACTTTTTGAGAGTTCCGGTTTTTCAGCCATCAACCGGTATTCTTCCGGCGTCAGGTTATTCAGGGATTCATGAGGCCGCTCGCTGTTGTATTCCGTCAGCCAGCGCTCTGTGATCTCCCGTGCTTCATTCAGCGTTCTGAACAGATAAAAATCCAGGATT
>Ga0207655_1001634_pt1 | contig 19893 bp, 20 predicted proteins | sample KBSM44metaG_FD_184398 | JGI IMG/M metagenome (GOLD analysis project Ga0207655, IMG submission 184398) | Miscanthus rhizosphere microbial communities from Kellogg Biological Station, Michigan, USA - KBS M4-4 metaG (SPAdes) (version 2) | ecosystem: Host-associated > Plants > Roots > Rhizosphere >...
ACCGGCAAGATCGGTGACGGCAAGATCTTCGTGGTCAATCTGGAACAGGCGATTCGCATCCGTACCGGCGAAACCGATACCGACGCAATCTAAGCCGCCACAAACCCAACGCCCCAGGAGAAAACAAAATGACTCTGCGTAAATTCGCAGGGCTAGGAGCCCTGTTGTCCATCGTAATGCCTGGCCTGGCCATGGCGGCAGATCCGGTGGCGCCTCCAGTCCTCAATTCCGGCGATACCGCCTGGATGATGACCTCGACAGCCCTTGTGCTGTTCATGACCATCCCCGGCCTCGCGCTGTTCTACGGCGGCATGGTTCGTTCCAAAAACGTTCTTTCGTTGATGATGCAATGCTTCGCTATTACCGGCCTGGTCACCATCCTGTGGTTCCTTTACGGCTACAGCATGGCGTTTGACACAACGGGTATGGAAGCTAACGTCGTCAACCTCAATTCGTTTGTCGGCAGCTTCGCCAAGGCATTCCTCGCCGGCATCACGCCTGCCAGTATTACCGGCCCCGCGGCGCTGTTTCCCGAGGCGGTGTTTGTCACCTATCAGATGACCTTCGCCATCATCACCCCCGCGCTGATCGTCGGTGCTTTCGCCGAGCGGATGAAGTTCTCCGCAATGCTGGTGTTCATGGGGATCTGGTTCACCCTAGTTTACGCGCCGATTGCGCACATGGTCTGGAGCGGTCCGGGTTCGCTTTTGGGCGACTGGGGCGTGCTCGACTTCGCAGGCGGCACCGTGGTGCACATCAACGCCGGTGTGGCCGGGCTGATCGCCTGTCTGGTACTGGGCAAGCGTAAAGGCTTCCCAACCACCCCGATGGCTCCGCACAACCTCGGCTATACCCTGATGGGTGCCGCGATGCTCTGGGTTGGCTGGTTCGGTTTCAACGCCGGTTCCGCTGCCGCAGCCAACGGCACTGCCGGTATGGCCATGCTGGTGACTCAGATCGCTACCGCCGCCGCAGCCTTGGGCTGGATGTTTGCCGAGTGGCTGACCCACGGTAAACCGAGCGCACTGGGTATCGCTTCGGGCGTGGTGGCCGGTCTGGTTGCGATCACTCCGGCGGCGGGTACCGTTGGCCCGATGGGCTCGATGATCATCGGTCTGGCAGCAGGCGTGGTGTGCTTCTTCTGCGCCACGACTCTGAAACGCAAAATGGGTTACGACGACTCCCTCGACGCTTTTGGCGTGCACGGTATCGGCGGTATCCTCGGCGCGATCCTGACGGGTGTGTTCGCTGCACCGTCCCTGGGTGGTTTCGGCACCGTCACCGACATCGCGGCTCAAGTCTGGATTCAGTGCAAAGGCGTGGGCTTCACGGTGATCTACACCGCGATCGTCACCTTCATCATCCTCAAGGTGCTGGACGCTGTCATGGGTCTGCGCATCACCGAGGAAGAAGAAGCAGTCGGCATCGATCTGGCGCTGCACAACGAACGCGGCTACAACTTGTAAGCACGCCTATAAAAAATGCCCGGCTTGCCGGGTATTTTTTTGTCTTGATTTTGTCAGTGAAGGAAAGGCTGAAAGGTTTTTTCATACACGTTCAGGGGCGTTTACAACGGGTGTTTTTCTGCGGCCAATGGCTTACACGATTGAAGGAATATTAGGGCCTTTGTTTTTTCCCAGAGCGCGCTAGAATGCGCCCCGAACGTGCGGAGAACTGTATGTGGCAACAGACTCTGATTACCCTGCGGGCACGGCCCCGGGGCTTTCATCTGGTAACGGACGAGTTACTCGCCGGCTTGCCTGAACTCAAGGCGTGTCGGGTCGGTCTGTTGCATTTGTGGCTACAGCATACCTCGGCGTCGTTGACCATCAACGAGAACGCCGATCCGGCGGTACGTCGCGACTTCGAACGATTTTTCAATCGTCTGATCCCACAAGGAACGGACGACTATGAGCATAACGACGAAGGCCAGGACGACCTCCCGGCGCACTTCAAGGCCAGCGTACTTGGCTGTCAGCTCAGTTTGCCGATCTCGGCAGGCCGACTGGCGTTGGGAACCTGGCAAGGCGTTTATCTGGGCGAGCACCGTGATCATGGCGGTGCCCGTAAAGTCCTCGCCACCGTGCACGGTGAAGGGGAATAAACCGCTGGTCACCAGCGGTGGTTGAATTTTTTCCGGCGGCCTTCGACAGAAGGCAAAGCTGGGCTATAACTAATCTGCTTTTCGCAAGTCATGAGGTAGAACATGAGCGACGATGATCTGGAAAACGACGACCTCGAAGTAGGCGACGACGACGAAACCGAAGAAGGCCTGGAAGCGGCGGCTGAAGACGTCGCTGAAGACGACGGCGGTGATGTGCCCGTTCCGACTGCCAAAGGCAAAGCCAAGGCAGCGGTATCGGTCGATGAGCTGCCGAGCGTTGAAGCCAAGAACAAGGAACGCGATGCCCTGGCCAAGGCCATGGAAGAGTTTCTGGCACGGGGCGGCAAGGTGCAGGAAGTGGAGGCCAATGTGGTCGCCGATCCTCCCAAGAAGCCTGATAACAAGTACGGCAGCCGGCCTATCTAAGCGCCTGCTTCCTGCTTGCTGAAAAAAGCCCGCCGTCGCTGCGGGCTTTTTCATGGGTGAAAATCAAAAGATCGCAGCACCTCAAATATCGACTGAGTTCCAGCGGGCGAGCAGTGCAGGCAACTCGGTCAAACTGCGAATCTCGGCATCCGGCGCCTTCTCGGCTTCCCACACTTTGCCCGCCGGGTTAAACCAGATCGCTCGCAACCCCGCCTGCTGTGCTCCGGCAATGTCATCGCCAGGATGATCGCCGATATGCACCGCGGTTTCGGCGGTCGCGCCGCCCCGTTGCAACGCTTCATGAAACAGTCGCGCATCCGGTTTGGCGATGCCGATGTCTTCGGCGCACAGGGCAAACCTGAAGTAATCCGCCAGGCCCAGTCGGCGCACATCGGCGTTGCCGTTGGTCACTACACCGAGGGCGTAGTGCTTGGCGAGTGTCTCCAGCGTCGGCTCGACTTCGGGGAAAACTTCCAATTGATGCCGGGCATGCAGAAACACTTCAAAACTTTGATCAGCCAGGTCTGAGGCTTGACCATGGTCGTAACCAGCCTCTTCCAGAGCATGAAAAAGCACCCGCCGACGCAGCGCACTGATTCGGTGCTTGAGGTTCGGCTCGTTGCTCAACACCCGCTCGCGAATCGACCACAAATGCTCCACCGGCACCGCGCCCAGGTTCGGCGCATGCTCGGTCAGCCATTCACGCAATATGGCTTCGGCGCTGGCGATTACCGGGGCGGTGTCCCACAGGGTGTCGTCGAGGTCGAAGGTGATCAGTTGGATGGTCATGAATCATCGCCTTTAATGCGTTTGGCCCGTGGATGGGCGCTGTCGTAGACCGTCGCCAGGTGCTGGAAGTCCAGATGGGTGTAGATTTGGGTGGTCTTGATGTCTGAGTGGCCGAGTAGCTCTTGCACGGCGCGCAAGTCCTGAGAGGACTCCAGCAAATGGCTGGCGAAAGAGTGTCGCAACATGTGCGGGTGCAGGTTCTGCCCCAGCTCGCGCTCGCCGGCGGCCTTGACCCGCACCTGAATCGCCCGAGGACCGAGGCGCCGACCTTGCTGGCTGACAAACACTGCGTCGTCCGCCGGGTTGGTCATGGCCCGCAACGGCAGCCACAGTTCCAGTGCTTCGCGAGCCTTTTTACCCACTGGCAACAGCCGGGTCTTGCTGCCTTTACCGAGGACCTGGACCATGCCGTCAGCCAGGTCCAGCTGATCGAGGTTGAGCCCGGTCAGTTCGGAAAGGCGCAAGCCGGAGGAGTAGAACAACTCCAGAATCGCCTGATCCCGACGGGCCAGAAAATCATCCTCCACCGCGCCTTCCAGCAGTTGCAGCGCACGGTCGGTGTCGAGGGTTTTCGGCAGACGACGCTCGCCTTTGGGCGGTGCCAGGCCGTTGGCCGGATCGTGGTCGCACAGGCCTTCGCGGTTCAGATAATGATAGAGCCCGCGCACCGCCGACAGTAGCCGTGCCAGGCTGCGGGACGATTGGCCTTGTGCATGCAAGCGGGCGATCAGGCTGCGCAGCCGCTGGATATCCAGTGCGGCCCAGCTGCCGATGTTCTGTTTGACGCACCAGCCAAGCACTTTATCGAGGTCGCGGCGGTAGGCGTACAGCGTATGCGGCGACACTTGCCGCTCACTGCGCAGGTGTTCGCAGTAAGCGTCCAGTTGCCGTTCCACGATCAGCGTACCGAGCGCAGGGAGTTGTTGACCCGTGGCAGTACGCGACCCATGACTTCGGCGATGTAGCTGAGGAACAATGTGCCCACCGAACTCTTGTAGTGCTGCGGATCGCGGCTGGCGATGGCCAGAACACCGTGGATGCCTTGGTGGCTGATGGCGACGACGGCGGTGGAGCCGATCTGCTTGCGCTGTTCTTCGCCGAACAGGAAGTCCAGTTCATGCTCACGCAGGCTGCCGCAGACGCTCTTGTCTTCCGAGAGCAGGCCGCCGATGGCCGTCTGTGCGTCGGCGTGGGTGACCCAGCGGCCTACCGGCATCGGGTTGTCGCCCAGCAGGATCAGGCTGACGAAGGGCACCTGAAAGTCCTGGCGCAGGCTGTCTTCGACGCCGATCACCACGTCTTCCAGGCTGGTCGCATCCATCAACGTGAGAATCAGACGGCGGGTCTTGTCGAACAGGCGATCGTTGTCGCGGGCCACGTCCATCAAGTGCGAGAGACGATGACGCAACTCGATGTTGCGATCGCGCAGAATTGTCATCTGGCGTTCGACCAGCGAAATGGTGTCGCCGCGCTGGTGCGGAATGCGCAGGGCCGGGAGCAGTTCTTCATGCTCGATGAAGAAATCCGGATGAGCCTCCAGGTACGCGGCAATCGCCGCCGCCTCAAGGCTTTCGGAAGGGGATTCGTCGGGCTGTAGGGCGGGAACCTGGGGCTTGTCGGTCATGGATTTCGCTCACTCAAAGACGCACTTGTCCTTCGTATACGCGTACTGCCGGGCCGGTCATCATGACCGGTTGGCCAGGGCCTGCCCATTCAATGGACAGGCGCCCGCCGGGCAGGTCGATCAATAGCGGCGAATCCATCCACCCCTGGCTGATCGCGGCCACCGCGGCAGCACAAGCGCCGGTTCCGCAGGCCTGGGTTTCCCCGGCCCCGCGTTCCCAGACGCGCAACTGCGCGCGGTTCCGGTCGATGACCTGGAGAAAACCGACATTGACCCGCGCCGGAAAGCGCGGGTGATGTTCGATTTTCGGCCCCAGTTCATGCACCGGTGCTTTGTTGATGTCGTTGACCCGCAACACAGCATGGGGGTTGCCCATGGACACCGCAGCCAGTTCGACCATGGTGCCGTCGACGTCGACCTGATAGCTCAGGGCCTGGCTTGGGGCTTCGAACGGAATCTCGGCCGGCACCAGGCGCGGGGCGCCCATGTTGACGCTGATCTGGCCATCGTTGCGGATGTCCAGTTCGATGATGCCGCTTTTGGTCTCGACGCGAATCTGCCGCTTGGCGGTCAGGCGCTTGTCGAGCACGAAGCGGGCGAAGCATCGAGCGCCGTTACCGCACTGTTCCACTTCGGAGCCGTCGGCGTTGAAGATCCGATAGCGGAAATCCACGTCCGGGTTGCTGGGCGCCTCGACGATCAGCAACTGGTCGAACCCGATGCCGGTGTGCCGATCGCCCCATTGCTTGGCATGCTTGGGCAGAATGTGCGCGTGCTGGCTGACCAGGTCGAGAACCATGAAGTCATTGCCCAGGCCGTGCATCTTGGTAAAACGCAGCAGCATGGGGTTACTCCGGCAGCAGGCTTTCGCCAGCAAACAACTCGGCTACCGTCTCGCGGCGACGCACTTCGATTGCCTGATCACCGTCCACCAACACTTCAGCGGCGCGGCCGCGAGTGTTGTAGTTGGAACTCATGACAAACCCGTAGGCACCGGCCGAATGCACGGCCAGCAGGTCGCCTTCTTCCAGCGCCAGTTGACGATCCTTGGCCAGGAAGTCGCCGGTTTCGCAGATCGGGCCGACGATGTCGTAGGCACGCGCGGCGGTATCGCGAGGGCGCACGGCGGTAACGTCCATCCAGGCCTGGTACAGCGCCGGGCGGATCAGGTCGTTCATGGCCGCATCGACGATGGCGAAGTCTTTGTGTTCGGTGTGCTTGAGGTACTCGACCTGGGTTAGCAGCACGCCGGCGTTGGCAACGATGAAGCGGCCTGGCTCGAACACCAGCGCCAGGTCACGACCGTCGAGACGTTCGCGCACGGCCTTGATGTAGTCGGCGGCCAATGGCGGCTCTTCATCGCGATAACGCACGCCCAGACCGCCACCCAGATCGATGTGGCGCAGGTAGATGCCGCAATCGCCGAGGCGGTCGACCAGGCCCAGCAGGCGGTCGAGGGCATCGATGAAGGGCGGCAGGGTGGTCAGTTGCGAGCCGATGTGGCAATCGACGCCGACCACTTCCAGGTTAGGCAGTTGCGCGGCGCGGACGTACACGTCTTCGGCGTCGGCGATGGCGATGCCGAACTTGTTTTCTTTGAGGCCGGTGGAAATGTACGGGTGCGTGCCGGCATCGACGTCCGGGTTGACGCGCAGCGAGATCGGCGCGCGAACGCCCAGCTCGGCGGCGACTACTTGCAGACGCTCGAGCTCGTCGGTGGATTCGACGTTGAAGCAGTGCACGCCGACTTCCAGGGCGCGACGCATGTCGTCACGGGTCTTGCCGACACCGGAGAACACGATCTTTTCGGGGCTGCCGCCAGCGGCCAGTACACGCTCCAGCTCGCCACGGGAAACGATGTCGAAACCGGCGCCCAAACGGGCCAGGACATTCAGTACACCCAGGTTGGAGTTGGCCTTGACCGCAAAGCAGACCAGGTGAGACGTGCCGGCCAGCGCATCGGCGTAAGCCAGGTACTGGGCTTCGATGTGGGCACGGGAGTAGACGTAGGTCGGTGTACCAAAGCGTTCGGCGATGGCGGACAGGGCAACACCTTCCGCGAACAGCTCACCGTCACGGTAGTTAAAAGCGTCCATGGCGTTCCCTTATTGGTAGACGTCGTGTTTGTGTGCTTTCGACGGAGACTGTTGCGACGACTTGGCCTGCTCTGCAGGATCCTGGCTGTCATCGGGCAGGTACAGCGGGCCTTTTTGACCACAGGCCGATACCAGGCAGGCAACCGCGACGAGCGCAGCAAGGGAAGAGATCAGGCGCTTCATGGCGAAATCCTTGAAAATGCGTTAATTGCGCCGGAGTATACCGGCCACCCGGCAGCTTGCCTATGTGACGCGGCTCCCGTCCGGCGGGCCTTTGACTGTGGCGCAGTAACTTGTCCTGCGTTGCGCAGGGATATTTCGTACCGCACCTCGTCCTTGGTGGTTATTCTTTGCAATCATCGGGGCTCGCCCGTATCTTGCGGCGCTTGAGCGTGAGTAGACACTTTTTGAGGTTCCCGTAATGAGTTTGACTGAAGCCCGTTTTCACGACCTGGTCGATGCCACCCAGCAGACGCTGGAGGATATTTTCGATGAGAGTGACCTGGATATCGATCTGGAGAGCTCGGCCGGTGTGCTCACCGTCAAGTTTGAAAACGGCAGCCAGTTGATCTTCAGTCGCCAGGAGCCGTTGCGGCAATTGTGGTTGGCGGCGGTGTCCGGCGGTTTCCACTTCGACTATGACGAAGAGAGCAAGCGCTGGATGTGTGACAAGAGCGACGAGCAACTGGGTGAGATGCTCGAGCGCATCGTCAAGCAGCAAGCCGACGTCGAACTCGATTTCGAAGGTCTGTGAGATCGTGACCCAGCCTGCGCCCGTTCGCCCGCCCAAACCGCTCTATAGCAACGTCAGCCCGGCAGTGCCTTCGCCGTGCAGCGGTGTGTGCCGGCTGGATGAGCAGAAGGTTTGCCTGGGGTGTTTTCGGCATGTCGAAGATATCCGCGAATGGCGCTCGGCCGATGATGAGCGGCGGCGGGTGATTTGTGCGCAGGCTGTACAACGCAAGATCTTGGCTTAAGGGCTTTTGTGGCGAGGGAGCTTGCTCCCGCTCGGGTGCGAAGCAGCCGCAAGGTTTTTAGGGCCGCTCCGCGCCCCAGCGGGAGCAATGGTCAGCGCTGGGCCGTGGTCGCCCCCGGCTTGTTTATTTATTGAGCTGTGATAGTGTCCAGATACGCCTCAACCCATCGAGGCTCGTGAAAACCCCGCCTTTTTCTGGCGGGGTTTTGCTTTTTTCGTGCAGAAGAAAGGAGTCTGCCCTGATCATGACCGCACCTTCCATCACCCTTACCCGTCTGGACGTGCAACGTCTGGAGCGCCTGATCGACAGCCTGGATGACTCGCTGCCGGGCGTTATCGCGCTGCAAACCGAACTGGATCGCGCCGATACCCTGGTCGGTCACGAAGAGGTGCCGGCCGATGTCGTGACCATGAATTCTAAAGTGCATTGCCGCGAAGAAAGCAGTGGCAAGGACTACCACCTGACCCTGGTCTACCCCAAGGATGCCAACGCCGACGAAGGCAGGATTTCCATTCTGGCGCCGGTGGGCAGTGCGTTGCTCGGCCTGAAGGTTGGCCAGCACATCGACTGGCCGGCACCGGGTGGCAAGACCCTCAAACTGACCCTGCTGGAAGTTGAATCGCAGCCTGCCAATGGCGGCGCGTTCCCGGAATGAACCCCTCAGACCTGCTCGAGCGCCTCGTTCAATGCGCGCTCCAGGTCGGCCTTGTAGCGCAAATACAGATTGCTTGAACTCTGACCATCACCGAGCAGGCCCGACAGGTCCAGGTCGGTGATGTAGCAGCGATAGCGTTCGGTCTCGCGGCGCTGTTCGACGATTTCCCGGGCGACCACGATGAACAGTTGGTCGCCATGTTCCAGCTCTGAAAATTCCCGCTGATTGCAATACAACGTTACTTGCACCTGTCCTGGTGCGGCTTTGCCGACGATCGCCTGCACGTCATAGAACGGTTTGTTGACCGGGGTTTGCGGCGCCGGTCGGGCTTCGACCCGACGCGCCCGCGCGGAGCCTGAAGGCAATAACTGGTAATACAAAGTCTCCAGGCTCAGCGGCTGGGCGGCGTCCATCGGTAGCAAGGCGTCGCGCCGGTACTGGATCGATTGCAGGAAACGTTGCAGCGGCACCAGCAGGCTTTGTTCGTCGTGATAGGGCAAGCGTTGTTGCCACAAGGCATTGAACTCATCCAGTACGTACAGATCGGCCTGGTGTTCGTTGATCCGGTAGAACACCTGAACGCAGTCGGGTTGCCCCATGGGCAGGATCAGCGCCAGGTCGTGGTCTTCCAGTGCCATCGGGTCCAGATGCAGCGGGCTGTAGCTGGCCAGCTCTTCGCCAAGGTAGTCAAACAGCGCCGGCAGCGTGGCGAGGGCAACGTGATTGACCTGGCCGGGCACCAGCTCCAGCACGTGGTAATGCTGCTGGACCTGAATCAGGTAGCGATGATTGAGTTTGCTCAGCAGCAGGTTTTGCGCGGTATCGAGAACTTCTTCGACTCGGCGGGCTATGAATTGCGCGCGGTTGTGGCAGAAGCAACGTACCCGCAGCTTGGGCTGCTGTGGCCCGTCCGGCAGGTTGTTGAGGTAATCGCGCAGGCAGTCGAGCAGCGCATGGGGACCGTCAAAGCGGCTGACCAGCACCTCGTTCCAGCTGTTTAGCGTGACCTGATCCAGGGTCAGCACCAGATTTTCCCGCACGCCGGCGTAGCTCAGGGAATCGGTGCGCTGGGTGGTCATCAGGATGTTCATGTCGCGATGGTGCTTGAGCGGATCGACGCCGACGTTCACCAGAATCAGTATTTCGCTCGGCACGCTGGCGCGCAGCAAAGGCTCTTCGGCGACGGTGGTCAGGGGCAGGGCGATGCTTTGCTGCAGGCTGCCGAGCAGGTTGAACAGTTCGAACTCGCTCAAGTCGCTGGTGCCGGGGTGCAGGGCCAGGCGGGTGCTGCTGTCGATCACGCCGTTACGGTGACACCAGGTGAGCAGTTCGAGTAACTGGCGGCTGCGCTTGATCGGCGCGAAATGCTCCCACTCATGAGCGGTCAGGCTGCCGTTGTACAAACCCCATTGGGTTTGCCCCGGCTCTCTCTTGTTCGGGGCCTGCACCAGCGTCAGGGTGTCTTCGGCCAGATCGGGGGCGATGCCCGGGTTGATGCATTCGACCTTGTCGGCCTTGCGCTCGAAGGCCGCGTACAACCGCCGGCCCAGCACATTGAGGTCGCGCTTGTTGATCAGGCTGACGGTCTGTTCGTTACGGGCAAACTGTGTCAGGAAGCGGTAGCTGTAATTCAGTTCGCCGACCAAGGCCCGGCGTTCTGCGCTGACCTGGCGGACTTTCCACTGGCTGCGGCTGTCGAGCAACGCCAACTGACGCTGATCCCAATGCCATTCGTGGGCCAGACGTTCGAGCAGCGAACGCTGCCAGCTCTGGGTGCGACCGCTGCTGCCGGTGAGCTTGCGATTGACCTTCAGGTACAGCGCACGACGTACCAGTTCGAGCCGCTCCGGTTCGCCCCGAGCCGTGAGGTATTCCTCGATGCGCCGGTAAACCACCATGTACGGGTCCAGTTCATCGAGGTCCAGTCGATTGGCAAACACCGCCTGTTTGAAACGCAGGCTCAGGCAGTGGACTTTCGGGTGTTCACTGGCGTAGACCTCGGTCAGCAGCAGTTTGAGCACTGATTTGTAGGGCGATTCGATGCCTTTGAACAGCTGCCAGAGCCCGGCACCGATGAACTCCCCGGGAGGGATGTACGCCAGATGCCCCAGGTCCAGGGTTTCGTCGGCACGGATGAAGCGTTTGGAAAGCAGCGTGTGGGTGTAACGGTCGTACGCAGCCTCTTCGTAGACCGGCACCAGCCACCAGATGGGGGTGCGTCCGGCCAGCCAGATCGCGGTTCGATAGAACTCGTCCAGCAGCAGATAGTGCTGGGTGGTGCCACAGTCTTCCGAGCTCAACTGCGTATCGCGCTCGCCGAGCACGAAGCGGGCCGGGTCGATCAGGAAAAAGTGCGCCTCGGCGCCCTGGCTGGCGGCCCAGACTTCCAGCAACTGGCATTTCTTGCGCAGTTCAGCGAGCTCGCTTTCGCTCAGGTCCGGCCCATGACAGACCCACACGTCCATGTCGCTCTGATCGGCCTGGGCCAGAGTGCCGAGGCTGCCCATCAGGAACAGGCCGTGAATGGGGCGCGGCGGATTGCTGCCGTGGCGCGGTTTGTAGGAAAACGAGCGGGTCAGGCGTTGGGCTTCGGCGAGGGTGTTGGTGTCGGGGTCGTAATTCGACAGGCCGGCCGGGGTGCTACCCGAAACGTAACCCGGCAATAGCGGATGATTGACGTGGAAAAACAGCGGCAGCAGGGTCAGCACCGTTTGCTGGCGGGTCGACAACCCTTCCATCGCACGGGCCATGCGACCCTCGTTGAGCTTCAGGAAACGGGCGCGCAGCTGGCTGAGAACCTTGCGATCGATTCCCTCGTCCAGATCGGGGCGGATTTCATGGGTGCGGGTCATGTCAGCTCAATCCGGCTCGCGGGGCTCGGACATAGGAGGGCTCAGGGTGAGGGGCAGTTTAGCGCCTCGGCCCCGGGACTTTTAAGCTGATTTTGTTTTCCTGGCGTCAGATTTCTATCGTTTGGCGACGGCAGGTAACAGGGCCAGTCATCAAGTGTGCCCGCGGAAATCCCGTGACAGAGCTTTCCGTGGGCTATGCAGTGATGCTCAGGCTGTTTCCCGCACGGACAGAATGGTGAGAACGGTTTGCACGTTTTGTGCGGCGTCACGCCCCAGGCTGGTCAGATAACCGCCATCGGGCTGGGTGATCAATTCTTTGTCGAACAGTCTTTGTGCGGCGGCAATGGCTTTCGGGGCAGCGGTCTGATGAATTTTCAAACCTTCCTGGGAACTGTCCAGGTTGAAGAGTGCGAGGATTTCCAGTTCGGCAACCAACTCAGGGGTAAGCGACATAAGGACTCCAGACTTTCTAGGAATTAGACGATAGCGCCCCTAAGGTGAACCCGTCGGTGAGGCATGTCCAGTGCTGGCAACAGGGTTTTTCTCCCCGAGAGGCATTCCCCGGAGGGTGATAAGGACAGCGGGGGTGGTTTCTGTAGGAGCGAGCGCGCTCCTACAGGGGGAGGGCGGGGTTATTGCTTTTCCGGCGGCAACTCTGGCAGTGCGCGCAGCGCCGTTTCATACCATTCGGTGTCGAATGCACGGTCCTCATCGAGCATGGCGTCGATCTCGTAGGCCAGCACATGGGCCATCAGGTTGAGGATTTCTTCACGCTCGTAACCCACCAGGGTCAGCTTGTTGAAGGTTGCCTTGGCCGCTGGCGGGTTGTCGCTTTCGATCTGGTTTTCGATTGCTTCGATCAGCGTCGTTTCGGCGAATTCTTCTTCGTCGTTGTCGATGTCGTTTGGCTCGCTCATGGCAGGCTCCTCAAGGAAAGGCGGCCAGTTTACCTGCATTCAGCATTGTGATGCTGCTGGCAAGAAGTGCCTGGGCGTTCTATAACTGGCGCTGCCAACCCCCTGCACGGCCTGGAGGCTATGTAATGCTCAAGCTTTATGGATTTTGCGTCAGCAACTACTACAACATGGTCAAGCTGGCGTTGCTGGAGAAGGGACTGCCGTTTGAAGAGGTGCCGTTTTACCCAGGCTCCAGCCCCGAGGCGCTGGCCATCAGCCCGCGCGGCAAGGTTCCGGTACTGGGCGTCGAGCAAGGTTTCGTCAACGAAACCAGCGTGATTCTCGAGTACCTCGAGCAGAGCCAGAAAGGCACACCGCTGCTGCCGAGCGAGCCCTTCGAGCGAGCGCAGGCGCTGGCTTTGGCCAAGGAAATCGAGTTGTACATCGAACTGCCAGCGCGAGCCTGCTACCCCGAAGCGTTTTTCGGCATGTCAGTGCCGGAAGCGATCAAGGACAAGACCAAGGCCGAGTTGCTGCTGGGGTTCGCCTCACTGGGCAGGCACGGCAAGTTCGCCCCTTACGTGGCGGGCGACCGTCTCAGCATTGCGGATTTGTATTTCCTGTACAGCGTGCCGATGGCTTGTGCCGTGGCGCAGAAGCTGTTCGATATTGATCTGCTGGCTGAGATGCCGGCGGCCAGGGCGCTGCTGGAGCGTCTGGGGCAGAATCCGAACGTGCAGCGAATTGCGGCAGAAAAGGGCGCAGCAATGCCCGCGTTTCTGGAGATGATCGCGTCGAAGAAATAGATTGTGTAACGATCTTGAGAATGCCTTCGCGGGCAAGTCTCGCGCATGAGGGGTACGGTCCCCTGTAGGCGCGAGCGGTGCGGCGATCCGACTTGCCCGCGAAGCTTTTAACGGCTGGCGAGCAATGCCTGACCGCGAGCCACGGCAGCCTTGACCTGTGCCGGCGCGGTTCCGCCGATATGGTCACGGGCATTCACCGAACCTTCCAGGGTCAGCACGGCAAACACGTCCTGCTCGATCTGGTCGCTGAACTTGCGCAGTTCTTCCAGGCTCATTTCCGCCAGGTCCTTGCCGCTGTCTACGCCGTACTTCACCGCGTGGCCAACGATCTCGTGGCAATCACGGAACGGCAAGCCGCGGCGTACCAGGTAGTCGGCCAGGTCGGTGGCGGTCGAGAAACCGCGCAGGGCCGCTTCGCGCATCATCGCGTGCTTGGGCTTGATCGCCGGGATCATGTCTGCGAAGGCTCGCAGCGAGTCGCGCAGGGTGTCGGCGGCGTCGAACAGCGGTTCCTTGTCTTCCTGGTTGTCCTTGTTGTAGGCCAACGGCTGGCCTTTCATCAGGGTCAGCAGGCCCATCAGCGCGCCGAACACCCGGCCAGTCTTGCCGCGAACCAGCTCCGGCACGTCCGGGTTTTTCTTTTGCGGCATGATCGAGCTACCGGTGCAGAAACGGTCCGGCAGATCGATGAACTGGAACTGCGCACTGGTCCACAGCACGAGCTCTTCGGAGAACCGCGACAAGTGCATCATCGCGATGCTCGCGGCCGAGCAGAACTCGATGGCGAAGTCGCGATCGGACACGTTGTCCAGGGAGTTGCCGCCAACAGCGTCAAAGCCCAGCAACTGAGCGGTGTACTCGCGGTCGATCGGGTAAGTGGTACCAGCCAGTGCAGCACTGCCCAGCGGCATGCGGTTGGTACGCTTGCGGCAGTCCACCAGGCGCTCGTAGTCGCGGCTGAGCATTTCGAACCAGGCCAGCATGTGGTGCCCGAAAGTCACCGGCTGCGCGGTTTGCAGGTGGGTGAAGCCTGGCATGATGCTGCCGGCTTCGCGCTCGGCCTGCTCCAGCAAGCCTTTTTGCAGGCGGGTGATCTCAGCCAGGATCAGGTCGATCTCGTCACGCAGCCACAGACGAATGTCGGTGGCGACCTGGTCGTTGCGGCTACGGCCGGTGTGCAGCTTTTTACCGGTCACGCCGATGCGGTCGGTCAGGCGCGCCTCGATGTTCATGTGCACGTCTTCGAGGTCGATGCGCCAGTCGAACTGGCCGGCCTCGATTTCACCCTGGATGGTCTTCAGGCCATCGATGATGCTGTCGCGCTCGGCATCGGTCAGCACGCCGACCTTGGCCAGCATCGTGGCGTGGGCGATCGAGCCCATGATGTCGTGGCGATACAGGCGCTGGTCGAAGGTGACGGAGGCGGTGAAGCGGGCAACGAAGGCGTCGACGGGTTCACTGAAGCGGCCGCCCCAGGACTGATTGGTCTTGTCAGTGCTCATGAATTCGCTCGTATCGGCTTGAAGAAAGATGGCGTGGAACGCTGACGCGGATAATAACAGGGTTGCCAATCCTGTCGCTGACACTGGTCGATACGTTTTTTTCTCATGGGGCGATCCATACTCGAAGCCAGCGATGCGCAAATTGCGCAACGATATTTCTCATTTGAGCAATATCGTCGCGGCAACCGTCTACAGTTGGACAGTAGGATCAGCGCACTTCTCGATGCTGCAGCTGACTATAGAGAGAAGAGGGGTGTTCATATTGTGTATCAGCAAACCTTATGGCGATGCCTCGCCAACGCGGGCCTGGGCCGTCAGTCACCCGGCAGATGAAAATTTAGCCGCCGGTCTTGCGGCACTTTTTGGCCCTCGCGCTAGTCTTAGCGTGGATCGCGGTGACGGACGTCACTTCACCTGTCTACGCTATCTTTGTGCGAGACTCACGCAGGAATCCAGCGCAATATGAATGTCCTGATCGTTGATGACGAACCCCTGGCCCGCGAGCGCCTGAGCCGAATGGTCGGCGAACTCGAGGGATACAACGTCCTGGAGCCCAGCGCCACGAATGGCGAAGAGGCGTTGGCACTGATCGACAGCCACAAGCCGGATATCGTACTGCTCGATATTCGCATGCCGGGCCTCGATGGCCTGCAAGTGGCGGCACGATTGTGCGAACGCGAAACCCCGCCCGCCGTGGTGTTTTGCACAGGGCCCGATGAATTTGCCGTGGAAGCCCTACAGGCCAGCGCCGTGGGCTATCTGGTGAAGCCAGTGCGCACAGAACAGTTACATGAAGCATTGAAAAAAGCCGAACGCCCCAATCGCATCCAGCTCGCCGCCTTGACTCGTCCCGCCGCCGAAACCGGCAGCGGCCCACGCAGCCATATCAGCGCCCGCACCCGTAAAGGTATTGAACTGATCCCGTTGGGCCAGGTGGTCTACTTTATTGCCGACCACAAGTACGTGACCTTGCGCCATGAAGGTGGCGAGGTGCTGCTGGATGAGCCACTCAAGGCCCTCGAAGACGAATTTGGCGACCGTTTCGTGCGGATCCACCGCAATGCACTGGTCGCCCGCGAACGCATTGAACGGCTGCAACGCACCCCCCTGGGGCATTTCCAGCTGTTTCTCAAAGGCCTGAACGGCGACGCGCTGATCGTCAGCCGACGCCATGTGGCCGGCGTGCGCAAAATGATGCAGCAGCTTTAATCCGCCATTCAGGGCGGATTTCTACCCTGTTTTAGGGCCTTGAGGGCCAGGGAGGCCATGCAGTTTCTGATACAAGTCAAAGTGGATTTGGCTGAGCTGTTATTATCCGCCGTATCTATTCAGTACGGATTGATCCATGTCCTCTCGCGAAATCCGCATCGCCACCCGCAAAAGTGCTCTCGCCCTGTGGCAGGCCGAATACGTCAAGGCTCGTCTGGAACAGGCCCATCCGGGCCTGCTCGTGACACTGGTGCCCATGGTCAGTCGCGGCGACAAGCTGCTCGATTCGCCCCTGTCGAAAATCGGCGGCAAGGGCCTGTTCGTCAAGGAGCTGGAAACCGCGCTGCTGGAAAACGAAGCCGACATCGCCGTGCACTCCATGAAGGACGTGCCGATGGACTTCCCCGAAGGCCTCGGTCTGTTCTGCATCTGCGAGCGCGAAGACCCGCGCGATGCATTTGTCTCCAATACCTTCGCCAGCCTGGATGAGTTGCCACCAGGCAGCATCGTCGGCACCTCCAGCCTGCGCCGCCAGGCTCAGTTGCTGACCCGTCGCCCGGATCTGGAAATCCGCTTCCTGCGTGGCAACGTCAACACGCGCCTGGCCAAGCTCGATGCCGGCGAATACGACGCCATCATCCTCGCCGCGGCGGGTTTGATTCGTCTGGGCTTCGAACACCGCATCACCTCGGCCATCAGTGTCGATGACAGCCTGCCGGCCGGAGGCCAGGGCGCGGTCGGTATCGAGTGCCGTAGCGCCGACACTGAGATTCATGCACTGCTCGCGCCGCTGCATCATCAGGATACGGCCATCCGCGTGACCGCTGAACGTGCCCTCAACAAACATCTGAATGGCGGCTGCCAGGTGCCGATCGCCTGCTACGCCGTGCTTGAAGGCGAGCAGATCTGGTTGCGTGGCTTGGTGGGCGATCCGAACGGCGGCCTGCTGCTCTGCGCCGAGGCCCGAGCGCCACGCAGCAAGGCCGAGGCCCTGGGCGTGCAAGTGGCCGAAGACCTGCTGAGTCAGGGCGCCGACGCCATTCTCAAAGCAGTCTACGGCGAGGCTGGGCACGAGTGACTGGCTGGCGCCTGCTGCTGACGCGCCCTGCGGATGAATCAGCGGTGCTTGCCCGTGTGTTGGCTGACGCGGGGGTTTTCAGTAGCAGCTTGCCGCTTTTGGACATCGAGCCGATGCCGGCCTCTGCCACAATGCGCGCAGTGATTCAGGACCTGGATCACTATTGCGCGGTGATCGTGGTCAGTAAGCCGGCCGCCAGAATCGCTGTCGAGCTGCTCCACCAGCATTGGCCGCAACCACCGGTTCTGACGTGGTTCAGCGTCGGCGCGGCAACGGCGCAGATCCTCGAGGCTAACGGGCTGGATGTGAGTTTCCCGGCCGACGGTGATGACAGCGAAGCCTTGCTTGAACTTCCACGATTGCGCGAGGCTATCGCCCGTCCCGATCCTCGGGTGTTGATCGTGCGTGGGGAGGGTGGGCGCGAGTTGCTGGCTGAGCGTTTGCGCGAGCTTGGTGCTAGTGTCGAGTATCTGGAGTTGTACCGACGCGGCTTACCGCAGTACCCACCGGCAGCGTTGCCTGAGCGGATCGAGGCGGAACGCTTGAACGGGCTGGTGGTCAGCAGTGGACAGGGTTTTGAGCACCTGCACCGATTGGCTGGCGATGCCTGGCCGATCATGGCGCGGTTGCCGTTGTTTGTTCCAAGCCCCAGGGTCGCCGAGCTGGCACGCGCCGCCGGGGCCCAAACAGTTGTGGATTGTCGTGGCGCCAGTGCCGCGGCCTTGCTGACGGCGTTACGGGAGCACCCCGTACCCGTTTTCTAATGCAAAGGATGGATACGTGAGCAAAACAGCCTTGCCTAAAGATGACGTCCAGCCGGTGCTCGATGCGCCGGTAGAAGCACCGGTTGTAACCGGGCCACCTGCTACTGAGCCGCGCCGAGGCAATGGGCTGGCAATCGTCGCGCTGCTGTTGGGCGCTGCCGGTGTTGCCGTGGGCGGTTGGGGAGTCTGGCAGGTGCGTCACCTGCAAGCCGATAACCTGCAACAGTTGAGTCAGGTACAGGCGTTGAACGATCAGGCGCAGAGCCTGAAGCTCAACGAGCAGCGTCTGACCGCTCGCCTCGAACAAATGCCTGCCGCCGAAGAGCTCGATGCGCGCAGTCGCTTGGTCACTCAACTTCAGGGCGATCAACAGCGTTTGAATCAACGCCTGGAAACCGTCCTCGGTGCCAGCCGCAAGGATTGGCGTCTGGCCGAGGCTGAGCATTTGCTGCGACTGGCCAGCCTGCGTCTGTCGGCGTTGCAGGACATCAGCAGCGCCCAGGCCCTGGTGCAGGGGGCCGATGAGATACTCCGTGAACAGAATGACCCGGGGGCTTTTGCCGCTCGCGAGCAAGTGGCCAAAACCCTGGTGGCCCTGCGCAGTACCGAACAGCCGGATCGCACCGGGTTGTTCCTGCGACTGGGTGCCTTGCGCGATCAAGTGATCAGCCTCACCGAACTGGCGCCCGAGTACAAGGACCGTGGCGAATCCCTGCTGGGCCTGACGGCCGATGGCGACGGCGCCAGTCGCTGGGCGCAATGGTGGGATCAGATCTCGCGTTACATCCGAATCGATTTCAACGCCGACAAGAATGTCCGTCCATTGCTGGCAGGGCAGAGCCTGAGCCAGGTGCGTCTGGCCCTGAGCCTGGCGCTGGAACAGGCGCAGTGGGCCGCGCTCAATGGTCAGGCTGCGGTTTACACTCAGGCGCTGACCGAAGCGCGGGACGTGCTCAAGGGTAACTTCAACCCGGACAACCCTCAGAGCAAGATCATGCTGGAGCAGGTGGCCGAGTTGAGCAAACAGCCAGTCACGGTGGTCACGCCGGATCTGACAGGCACGTTGAGCGCCGTCCAGGCTTACCTTGAGCGACGCAACGTCAACGCCGAGGACTCAGTGAAACCTCTTGGCAAACCTGCCGCGAGCACTGCGCAGGAGGCCACACCATGAAGCGTCTCTATGTGATCGTGTTCGTGGTCATCGCTGCCGCCGCCGCTTTGGGGCTGGCGATTGCCGAGCATTCCGGCTACGTGCTGATCGCCTACAAGAGCTTCCGTTACGAATCGAGCCTGTGGGCAACCCTGGCCTTGGTGGCCGTGCTGTGGCTGGTGTTCTGGGGCATCAAGGCGCTGGTCGAACTGGTGACAACTTCCGGTGGGGTGGTCAACCCATGGTCGCGGCGCAATCGCAGTCGACGGGTGCAAGTGGCGATCGAGCACGGCCAGCTGGATTTGGCCGAGGGCCGCTGGGCCAGTGCTCAGCGTCACCTGTATCGCGCGGCAGAAGCCGAGCGTCAGCCACTGCTCTACTACTTGGGTGCTGCCCGCGCCGCGAACGAACAAGGTCTCTACCAGGAAAGCGATAACTTGCTGGAGCGCGCTTTGGAGCGACAGCCCCAGGCCGAGCTGGCGATTGCCTTGAGTCATGCCCAATTGCAGACCGACCGCGGCGACACCGACGGCGCCCTGGTCACCCTGCAGGCCATGCACGAGCGTCATCCTCATAACGTCCAGACCCTGCGCCAGTTGCAACGCCTGCATCAGCAGCGGGGCGACTGGTCGGCAGTGATTCGCTTGCTGCCGGAGTTACGCAAGGACAAGGTGCTGCCGCCGGCCGAGCTGGCTGAACTGGAGCAACGCGCCTGGGGTAAGAATCTTTCGTTGGCGGCGCACCGGGAAGAGGACGGAACGGTCGGTTTGCAATCGCTCGCTCGTGCCTGGCAGCAGCTCACCGCCGCTCAGCGGCAGGAACCGCAACTGGTGCTCGCCTATGCCGAGCAACTGCGGCAACTGGGAGCGCAGGTCGAGGCCGAAGAGGTTCTGCGTACGGCTCTCAAGCGCAAATACGACAGTCATCTGGCACGCCTGTACGGTCTGGTTCGCGGTAGCGATCCG
>Ga0207655_1001635_pt1 | contig 19891 bp, 12 predicted proteins | sample KBSM44metaG_FD_184398 | JGI IMG/M metagenome (GOLD analysis project Ga0207655, IMG submission 184398) | Miscanthus rhizosphere microbial communities from Kellogg Biological Station, Michigan, USA - KBS M4-4 metaG (SPAdes) (version 2) | ecosystem: Host-associated > Plants > Roots > Rhizosphere >...
CCATCGGACGCCTATTGGCCAAAGAGCTGCGCCTGCTGTTCAAGGATTCCGACAAGGAAATCGAACTGCGATGCGGCGCCAACATCCCGTGGATTTTCGACAAGGAAGGCGAGCCGGGTTTCCGTGATCGCGAGCAAGCGATGATCGCCGAGCTGTGCGCGCTCGACGGCGTGGTCCTGGCCACCGGCGGCGGCGCGGTGATGCGTGAAGCCAACCGTCAGGCGCTTTATCGGGGAGGCCGGGTGATCTACCTGCATGCTTCGGTGGAGCAGCAGGTCGGGCGCACCGCGCGCGACCGCAACCGCCCGCTGCTGCGTACCGCCAATCCCGAGGCAACCTTGCGTACCTTGCTGGAAACCCGCGACCCGCTCTACCGCGAAATCGCCGACCTGGTCGTGGAAACCGATGAGCGGCCGCCACGCATGGTGGTGATCGATATTCTTGAGCGCTTGCAGCAGTTGCCGCCCCGTTAACCCGGGACTATTCTCGGCCACCAGCCGGGGCGAGGTTCAACGTTACCGCGCAGGTTGCCCGAATGGCGCCGCGCCCAAGTACATTGTGGGGATACATGCAGACACTAAAGGTCGACCTGGGCGAGCGTAGCTACCCGATCTACATTGGCGAAGGCCTGCTGGACCAGCCCGAACTGCTGGCGCCGCACATTGCCGGCCGGCAGGTTGCCATCGTTTCCAACGAGACCGTCGCCCCCCTGTATCTCGAACGCCTGAGCAAGACCCTGGGTGCCTACTCGGTACTGCCGGTGGTGTTGCCCGATGGCGAAGCCCACAAGAATTGGGAAACCCTGCAACTGATTTTCGATGGCTTGCTGACAGCCCGCCATGATCGTCGCACCACCGTGGTCGCCCTGGGCGGCGGCGTGATCGGCGACATGGCCGGCTTCGCTGCCGCTTGCTACCAGCGCGGTGTCGACTTCATCCAGGTGCCGACCACCCTGTTGTCCCAGGTCGACTCTTCGGTGGGCGGCAAGACCGGCATCAATCACCCGCTGGGCAAGAACATGGTCGGTGCCTTCTATCAGCCCAATGCGGTACTGATCGATACCACCAGCCTCAAGACCCTGCCCGCGCGCGAACTGTCCGCAGGCCTGGCCGAAGTGATCAAGTACGGCCTGATTTGCGACAAACCGTTCCTCGCCTGGCTCGAAGACAATATGCAGGCCCTGCGCGCCCTCGACTCGGCAGCCCTGACCGAGGCCATCCGCCGCTCCTGCGCGGCCAAGGCCGCAGTAGTGGGGGCTGACGAGCGCGAGTCGGGCGTACGGGCCACGCTGAACCTGGGGCATACCTTCGGGCATGCCATCGAAACCCACATGGGCTATGGCGTGTGGTTGCACGGCGAGGCCGTGGCGGCGGGCACGGTGATGGCCCTGGAAATGTCCATGCGTCTTGGCTGGATCGACCAGGCCGAGCGCGATCGCGGTATCCGCCTGTTGCAGGATGCAGGTTTGCCGGTGGTGCCACCACAGGAAATGACCCCGGCGCATTTCATGGAGCACATGGCGGTCGACAAGAAGGTGCTCGACGGTCGTCTGCGTCTGGTGCTGCTGCGCCAGATGGGCGAGGCCGTAGTGACCGACGACTATTCGAAAGAGATTCTACAGGCCACGCTGTCGGCGGATTACCGCGCGATCGTGGCCCAGCTTTGAGGTTGTGACAGCGCAATGACCAGTTTGCATGCCGATGAGGCCTTTCTCGACCATTACCAGTTGAGCCACGATCCGTTCGCGCCCCGCGTGCCCGGTTTCAAGTTCTTCCCGGCCCAGCGCAAGCCCGTGCTCGGCCAACTGCACCACCTGGCGCGCTACAGCCAGTTGATGCTGGTGGTCAGCGGCCCGCTGGGCAGCGGTAAGTCGCTGCTGCGCCAGGCCTTGGTGGCCAGCACCAACAAACAGGCTGTGCAAAGTGTGGTGGTGTCTGCCCGCAGCGCCAGCGATGCCTCCAGCATGCTCGCCCACGTCGCCCAGGACCTTGGTGTGGCCCAGCCCGAAGTGCAGGCGATCCTGTCCAAAGTGGTGCAGCTGGCACTGACCGGGCAGGAAGTGTATTTGCTGGTGGACGATGCGGAACAACTCGACGAGTCGGCACTCCAAGCGTTGCTGGAATTGGCGGCGGGGGTGCCGGAAGGGCGCCCGCACGTGTTCCTGTTCGGTGAGCCATCGCTGATTGCCGGGCTGGACGAGCTCAATGTCGAGGAAGAACGCTTCCACATCATCGAGCTTGCCCCCTACAGTGAGGAAGAAACCCGCGAATACCTGGAGCAGCGCCTGGAGGGCGCCGGCCGGGGCATCGAGGTGTTCGGCCGTGAACAGATCGCCGATATCCATGAAAACTCCGACGGTTGGCCTGGCAATATCAACCAGGTCGCCCGTGACACTTTGATCGAAGCCATGATCGCCAGCCGCTCGACGGCCAAGCGACCATCCATGGGGTTCAAGATGCCTAAAAAACATGTGCTCGCGCTGTCCGCTGTGGTCGTGGTCGCCGTTGCGGCTGCAGTATTGATGCCCAAGAAAAGCGACAAGGCCCCCGCCGAAGCGCCAGCCGCCCAGGCTCAGTTGCCACTGGGCGACGGCAAGCAGGGTGCTGCCATCGAGTTCTCTGGCTCGTCCCAGCCCATGCCGCTGCCGCTGGTTGGCCAGTCGCAGCCGGTGATGCGCGAGCCGTTGGCCCAGGCCGCAGGCATGGGCGAGGGCGAAGAAGGCAGCCCGGCAGGTGATACCGCCCTGCAGCCTGGCAACCCACCACCTACCGTGACTACCATCGCGCCGCCGCAAGGTGTGCCGGCAGGCCCGGCCCCCGCGCCTGCTCAGCCAGTCGCCAGTGCGCCTGTGCAGCCGGTTGCACCTGCGCCAAAGCCTGTTGCAACCCAACCCGTAAAACCGGTTGCGCCTGCCAAGCCTGCTCCCGCGCCGACCCAGGTTGCCGTGGCCAAGCCGGCCGCCAAACCTGCCGAGAAACCAGCGGCCGCTGGCGGTGGCAGTGGTGGTTGGTACGCGGGGCAGAAGCCAGGTAATTATGTGGTGCAGATCCTCGGCACCAGCTCCGAAGCTTCGGCCCAGGCATACGTCAAGGCCCAGGGTAGCGACTATCGCTACTTCAAGAAAAACCTGCAGGGCAAGCCACTGTATGTAGTCACTTACGGCAGCTTCGCCAACCGCGACGCAGCGGTTGCAGCAATCAAGAACTTGCCAGCGAAGGTCCAGGCTGGTAAACCTTGGCCACGTACCGTGGGCAGCGTCCAACAAGAGCTGGCCACGGCCCGCTGATACCTTCCGGGCGGCATCACCCCGCCGCCCTGTAGCTAAGCGAATTCTAGCTTTCGACTAGCCTGCTGCGCCCGAGCGCGGCAGGCTTTTCTGTCCCAGACTGCCGGCCACAAGCCCCTAGTTGCAGTCATGGCTGAAACGCTTCAGACTCAAGCCAAGCCGCTATCACGGCGCATGGCGCAAAAACATTCAAAATTGCGACATAAATTTTCAATGGTGAGACATGAAAATTTGTGGGCATCGCTGTCGCTGTGCAACAATGGTTTTCCATGGCCACCGCAAAAAAGCTGGCGTTTGATCGGCGTGGATGGTAAGTGGTTGTTAAAAAAGAGATTTGCCTCCGTTGAGAGGTGAACCTGGTGAGAATGTGTCTATGAAAACAGGTCTGTACCATCCCGAAGAATTCAAGGACAACTGTGGTTTTGGCCTGATCGCCCATATGACGGGTGAACCGAGCCACCACCTTCTGCAAACCGCCATGCAGGCACTGACTTGCATGACCCACCGCGGCGGCATCAACGCCGACGGCAAGACCGGTGACGGTTGCGGTCTGCTTATGCAGAAGCCCGATCAATTTCTGCGTGCCGTGGCCCAGGAACACTTCGCCGTCGAGCTGCCCAAGCAATACGCCGTCGGCATGGTGTTCTTCAACCAGGACCCGGTCAAAGCCGAAGCGGCTCGCGCTAACATGGACCGCGAAATCCTCGCCGCTGGCCTGAAGCTGGTCGGATGGCGCAAGGTGCCGATCGACACCAGCGTGCTGGGCCGCCTGGCCCTGGAGCGTCTGCCGCAGATCGAGCAGGTGTTCATCGGCGGTGAAGGCCTGAGCGACCAGGAATTCGCCATCAAGCTGTTCAGTGCCCGTCGCCGTTCGTCGGTGGCCAACGCCCACGATAGCGACCACTACATCTGCAGCTTCTCGCACAAGACCATCATCTACAAAGGCCTGATGATGCCGCGCGATCTCGCGGCGTTCTATCCAGACCTGGGTGACGAGCGCCTGCAAACCGCGATCTGCGTGTTTCACCAGCGCTTCTCCACCAACACCCTGCCGAAATGGCCGCTGGCGCAACCGTTCCGCTTCCTCGCCCACAACGGCGAGATCAACACCATCACCGGCAACCGCAACTGGGCAATGGCCCGTCGCACCAAGTTCGCCAACGACCAGATCCCCGACCTCGAAGAGCTTGGCCCGCTGGTCAACCGCGTCGGTTCCGACTCGTCGAGCATGGACAACATGCTGGAGTTGATGGTCACCGGTGGCATCGACCTGTTCCGCGGCGTGCGCATGCTGGTACCGCCAGCCTGGCAGAACGTCGAGACCATGGACGCCGACCTGCGCGCCTTCTACGAATACAACTCCATGCACATGGAGCCGTGGGATGGCCCGGCCGGTATCGTCATGACCGAAGGCCGCCACGCGGTGTGCCTGCTCGACCGCAACGGCCTGCGCCCGGCGCGCTGGGTAACCACCACCAACGGCTACATCACCATCGCCTCGGAAATCGGCGTTTGGGGCTATCAGCCTGAGGAGGTGCTGGCCAAGGGCCGTGTCGGCCCAGGTCAAATCCTTGCCGTGGACACCGAAACCGGCCAGATCCTCGACACCGACGCCATCGACAACCGCCTTAAGTCGCGTCACCCGTACAAGCGCTGGCTGCGTCAGCACGCTACCCGCATTCAGGCGACGCTGACCGACGACCAGGGTGTGGCCAGCTACGACGCTGACCAGCTCAAGCAATACATGAAGATGTTCCAGGTCACCTTCGAAGAGCGTGACCAGGTGCTGCGCCCGCTGGGTGAGCAGGGCCAGGAAGCCGTTGGCTCGATGGGTGACGACACGCCAATGGCCGTGCTGTCGCAGCGTGTGCGGTCGCCGTACGATTTCTTCCGCCAGCAGTTCGCTCAGGTGACCAACCCACCGATCGATCCGCTGCGTGAAGCGATCGTGATGTCGCTGGAAATCTGCCTGGGTGCCGAGCGCAACATCTTCCAGGAGTCCCCGGAGCACGCATCGCGGGTCATCCTCAGCTCGCCGGTCATTTCGCCCGCCAAGTGGCGTTCGCTGATGAACCTGGAGCGCGAAGGCTTCGACCGCCAGCTGATCGACCTCAATTACGAGCAGGGCATCGGCCTGGAAGCGGCCATTCGCAACATCGCCGACCAGGCCGAAGAGGCTGTGCGCGCGGGCAAGACCCAGCTGGTGCTGAGCGACCGTTATATCGCCCCAGGCAAGCTGCCTGTGCATGCGTCGTTGGCCGTTGGTGCGGTGCATCACCGCCTGACCGAGCAAGGCCTGCGTTGCGACAGCAACATCCTGGTGGAAACCGCCACCGCCCGTGACCCGCATCATTTCGCTGTGCTGCTGGGCTTCGGTGCCTCGGCCGTTTACCCGTACCTGGCGTATGAAGTACTGGCCGACCTGATCCGCACCGGCGAAGTGCTGGGCGACCTGGACGAAGTCTTCAAGTACTACCGCAAAGGCATCTCCAAAGGCCTGCTGAAGATCCTGTCGAAGATGGGTATCTCCACCATCGCCTCGTACCGTGGTGCGCAGCTGTTCGAAGCCATCGGTTTGGCCGAAGAAGTGGTCGGTCTGAGCTTCAAGGGTGTGTCCAGCCGCATCAAGGGGGCGCGTTTCGTTGACCTGGAAAGCGACCAGAAGCTGCTGGCGGCCGAAGCCTGGAGCGCGCGCAAGCCGATTCAGCAAGGTGGCCTGCTGAAGTTCGTCCACGGTGGCGAATACCACGCTTACAACCCGGATGTGGTCAACACCCTGCAAGCCGCTGTGCAGCAGGGCGACTACGCCAAGTTCAAGGAATACACCACGCTGGTCGACCAGCGCCCGGTATCGATGATCCGCGACCTGCTGAAAGTGAAAGTGGCCGACCAGCCACTGGCGCTGGAGCAGATCGAACCGCTGGAGGCTATCCTCAAGCGCTTCGATTCCGCCGGTATCTCGCTGGGCGCACTGTCGCCGGAAGCCCACGAAGCGTTGGCCGAAGCCATGAACCGCCTGGGTGCGCGTTCCAACTCCGGTGAGGGCGGTGAAGACCCGTCGCGCTACGGCACCATCAAGAGCTCGAAGATCAAGCAGGTGGCCACCGGCCGCTTTGGTGTGACCCCGGAATACCTGGTCAACGCCGAGGTGCTGCAGATCAAGGTTGCCCAGGGCGCCAAGCCCGGTGAGGGCGGCCAGCTGCCGGGCGGCAAGGTCAACGGCCTGATCGCCAAGCTGCGCTATGCGGTACCTGGCGTGACCCTGATCTCACCGCCGCCGCACCACGATATCTACTCGATCGAAGACCTTGCCCAGCTGATCTACGACCTCAAGCAGGTCAACCCGCAGGCGCTGGTGTCGGTCAAATTGGTGGCCGAGGCTGGCGTCGGTACGATTGCCGCTGGTGTGGCCAAGGCTTATGCAGACCTGATCACCATTTCCGGTTACGACGGTGGCACTGGTGCGTCGCCGCTGACCTCGATCAAGTACGCTGGCGCCCCATGGGAACTGGGCCTGGCTGAAACCCACCAGACCCTGCGCGGCAACGACCTGCGCGGCAAGGTACGGGTACAGACCGACGGTGGCCTGAAAACTGGCCTGGACGTGATCAAGGCAGCCATCCTCGGCGCCGAAAGCTTCGGCTTCGGCACCGCACCAATGATCGCCCTGGGCTGCAAGTACCTGCGTATCTGCCACCTGAACAACTGCGCCACCGGCGTAGCCACCCAGAACGACAAGCTGCGCAAGGACCACTACATCGGCACCGTCGACATGGTGATCAACTTCTTCACCTTCGTTGCCGAAGAAACCCGTGAGTGGCTGGCCAAGCTGGGCGTGCGCAGCCTCGGCGAACTGATCGGCCGTACCGACCTGCTCGACGTACTGCCAGGCGACACCGAGCGCCAGCAGTACCTGGACCTGTCGCCGCTGCTGGGCAGCTCGCACATTCCGGCAGACAAGCCGCAGTTCTGCGAAGTCGACAAGAACCCGCCGTTCGACAAGGGCGAGTTGGCCGAGAAAATGGTGGAAATGGCCCTGCCAGCGATTCGCGACCAGGCCGGTGGCGAGTTCGACCTCGACATCTGCAACTGCGACCGTTCCATCGGTGCCCGTATCTCTGGCGAAATCGCCAAGCTGTACGGCAACCAGGGCATGGCCGCCAACCCGATCACCTTCCGCTTCAAGGGTACTGCGGGCCAGAGCTTCGGCGTATGGAACGCCGGCGGCCTGAACCTGCACCTGCAAGGTGATGCCAACGACTACGTCGGCAAGGGCATGACCGGTGGCAAGGTCACCATCGTGCCGCCAGCCGGCAGCCCGTTCGAAACCCAGCACAGCGCCATCGTCGGCAACACCTGCCTGTACGGTGCCACTGGCGGCAAGCTGTTTGCCGCCGGTACCGCGGGCGAGCGCTTCGCTGTGCGTAACTCCGGCGCCCACGCTGTTGTCGAGGGCACTGGCGATCACTGCTGTGAGTACATGACCGGTGGCTTTGTCTGCGTCTTGGGCAAGACCGGTTACAACTTCGGTTCTGGCATGACTGGCGGCTTCGCCTACGTGCTCGACATGGACAACACCTTCGTCGACAAACTCAACCATGAGCTGGTGGAAATTCAGCGCATCAGTGGTGAAGCGATGGAGGCTTACCGCAGCCACTTGGCGCGCGTCCTTGCCGAGTACGTGGAAGAGACCGGCAGCGAGTGGGGGCGTGAGCTCTCGGAGAACCTGGACGACTACGTGCGGCGCTTCTGGCTGGTGAAGCCGAAGGCAGCCAACCTGAAGCAACTGCTGTCCAGCACCCGTGCCAACCCGCAGTAAGAACAGCTGCAAGTGACGGCCCCGTGCGCGGGGTCCGTCGTGCTCAAGTGATCGTCTTGCAGCTTGCAGCCTAGGGCTGGCAACTGCGGTAAAGAGGTTTTGAAAAATGGCTGAACGTCTGAACAACGACTTCCAGTTCATCGAAGTGGGCCGCAAGGACCCGAAGAAAAAGCTGCTGCGCCAGCGCAAGAAGGAGTTCGTGGAAATCTACGAGCCGTTCAAGCCGCAGCAGTCCGTGGAGCAGGCACACCGCTGCCTGGGCTGCGGTAACCCGTATTGCGAGTGGAAGTGCCCGGTGCACAACTTCATCCCCAACTGGTTGAAGCTGGTTTCCGAAGGCAACATCCTGGCTGCGGCGGAACTGTCGCACCAGACCAACACCCTGCCTGAAGTGTGCGGCCGCGTGTGCCCGCAAGACCGCCTGTGCGAGGGGGCCTGCACCCTGAACGATGGCTTCGGCGCAGTGACCATCGGTTCTGTGGAGAAGTACATCACCGACACCGCTTTCGCCATGGGCTGGCGCCCGGACATGTCCAAGGTCAAGCCAACCGGCAAGCGCGTCGCCATCATCGGCGCCGGCCCGGCCGGCCTGGGTTGTGCTGACGTGCTGGTGCGCGCTGGCGTAACCCCGGTGGTGTTCGACAAGAACCCGGAAATCGGCGGCTTGCTGACCTTTGGCATCCCCGAGTTCAAGCTGGAAAAGACCGTGCTCAGCAACCGCCGCGAAGTGTTCACCGGCATGGGTATCGAGTTCCGCCTGAACACCGAGGTGGGCAAGGACGTGACCATGGAGCAGCTGCTCGCCGAGTACGACGCGGTGTTCATGGGCATGGGTACTTACACCTACATGAAGGGCGGCTTCCCGGGCGAAGACCTGCCGGGCGTGCATGACGCACTGGACTTCCTGATTGCCAACGTCAACCGCAACCTGGGCTTCGAGAAGTCGCCGGAAGACTTCGTCGACATGCAGGGCAAAAAGGTCGTGGTGCTGGGCGGTGGTGACACCGCGATGGACTGCAACCGCACCTCGATCCGCCAGGGTGCCAAGGCAGTGACCTGTGCCTATCGCCGTGACGAAGCCAACATGCCGGGTTCGCGCAAAGAGGTGAAGAACGCCAAGGAAGAGGGCGTGAAGTTCCTCTATAACCGTCAGCCAATCGCCATTGTCGGCGAGGACAAGGTCGAAGGCGTGAAAGTGGTCGAGACCCGCCTGGGTGAGCCGGATGCCCGTGGCCGCCGCAGCCCCGAGCCGATCCCGGGCTCCGAAGAGATCCTGCCGGCCGATGCCGTGGTGATCGCCTTCGGCTTTCGCCCGAGCCCGGCGCCGTGGTTCGAGCAGCATGGCATTCAGCTGGACAGTCAGGGCCGTGTCGTGGCACCGGAGAAAGGCAAGTTCAAGCACCAGACCAGCAACCCGAAAGTGTTTGCCGGTGGCGACATGGTGCGTGGTTCGGACTTGGTAGTGACGGCTATTTTCGAAGGGCGTACAGCTGCCGAAGGCATTCTGGACTACCTCGAGGTCTGACTGTTTTAGATTTTGTATACAAAATCTATTGATCCAGGACATACCCATAGAGAAATGGCACGGCAAACAGCCGTGCCTTTTCTTTGTGCGTCTGAGAAAATGCCCGCACTATTTTTCCGGATGCCGACATGACTGCCCTGAAGAACGATCGTTTCCTGCGTGCTCTGCTCAAGCAACCCGTAGACGTTACCCCGGTGTGGATGATGCGCCAGGCCGGCCGCTACCTGCCGGAGTACCGCGCCAGCCGCGCCAAGGCCGGTGACTTCATGAGCCTGTGCATGAACCCGCAGTTCGCCTGCGAGGTCACCCTGCAGCCGCTGGACCGCTACCCGCTGGACGCAGCGATCCTGTTCTCGGACATCCTCACCATCCCTGATGCCATGGGCCTGGGCCTGTACTTCGAAACCGGCGAAGGCCCGCGTTTCAAGAAGGTCATCAGCACCCCGGCCGACATCGAAGCACTGCCCATCCCCGACCCGCAAAAAGACCTGGGCTACGTGATGGACGCGGTCAGCACCATCCGTCGCGAGCTTAACGGCCGCGTGCCGTTGATCGGCTTCTCCGGCAGCCCTTGGACCCTGGCCACCTACATGGTTGAAGGCGGCTCGTCGAAGGACTTCCGCAAGACCAAGGCCATGGCCTACGACAACCCGCAAGCCCTGCACCTGCTGCTGGACAAGCTGGCCCAGTCGGTCACCAGCTACCTGAACGGCCAGATTCTGGCCGGTGCTCAGGCTGTGCAAATTTTCGATACCTGGGGCGGCAACCTGTCGGCGGCGGCCTACCAGGAATTCTCCCTGGCCTACATGCGCAAGATCGTCAGCGGCCTGATCCGCGAGCACGAAGGGCGCAAGGTGCCGGTGATCCTGTTCACCAAGAACGGCGGCCTGTGGCTGGAAAGCATCGCCGAAGCCGGTGCCGATGCACTGGGCCTGGACTGGACCTGCGAGATCGGCGACGCCCGCCGCCGCGTAGGTGACAAGGTTGCCCTGCAAGGCAACATGGACCCGACCGTGCTGTACGCCAAGCCCGAGGCCATCCGCCAGGAAGTGGCGCGCATCCTGGCCAGCTATGGCCAAGGCACCGGCCACGTATTCAACCTGGGCCATGGCATTACCCCGGAAGTCGACCCGGAGCATGCTGGCGTGTTCATCAACGCCGTGCATGAACTGTCGGCGCAGTATCACCAGTGAGTTGATTGCTGGAAAGCAAAGCCCGGCCCTGTGCCGGGCTTTTTGTCGCATTAAGTTTTAATTCAGCGAACGTCGTTAATCTGGTCCCATCGAAACCGAAACAGGACCCGATCCTCATGAAAACCCGTTATCTCGCCCTGATCCTCGCCCCGCTGTTCAGCACTGCCGCACTTGCTGCTGGCTATACCGGCCCCGGTGCCCAGTCGGTCACCACCGTCGCCGCTGCCAACGACGCTGCCGATGACACCCCAGTGGTGCTGCAGGGCTTCGTGACCAAGAAGATCAACAACGACGACAAGTACGAGTTCAAGGACAACACCGGCACCATTACCGTCGAGATCGATGACGAAGACCTGCCGCCGACGCCGTTCAACGACAAGACCAAGGTCAAGCTGACCGGTGAGGTGGAGAAGCACCTGATGAGCCGTGAAGTGGATGTGGATATTGTCGAGATCATCAACTGATCTGAGATTTTGGGGCCGCAAAGCGGCCCCCTGGGTCAGCTCGATTTAGGGGGTAACTTGCTCAGGTGCAACGCCACCAGCAACGCCACCGCCAGCAAGCTGCCAATGAACAGCCCAATGCCATTCCAGCCCCACTGGTGCCAGAACACCCCGCCCGCCGTACCGGCCACGCTGGACCCTGCGTAGTAGCTGAACAGGTACAGCGACGACGCCTGTCCCTTGGCCTTCAGCGCTCTGCGTCCGATCCAGCTGCTGGCCACCGAGTGTGCGCCAAAGAAGCCGAAGGTGAACACCAGCATACCCACGATCACCATGGCCAGCGGGCTGGCCAGGGTCATCAGCAAGCCGCCGGCCATCACCACGATACTGGCCCAGAACACCTTGCGCCGACCCAGCTTGTCAGCCAGGGCACCGACTTGCGCCGAGCTGTAGATGCCCGACAGATAAACCACCGACAGCAAGCCCACCAGCGCCTGGTTCATGTGGTAAGGCTCGGCCAGCAGCCGGTAGCCGATATAGTTGAACAAGGTGACGAACGCACCCATCAGCAGGAAGGCTTCGAGGAACAGCCAGGGCAGGCCGGCATCCTTGAAATGCATGACAAAGCCATCCAGAAGGCTGCGCGGGCTCATCATCTGCGGGCGGAAGTTGCGCGATTCGGGCAGTACCTTCCAGAACACCAGTGCGGCTACCAGGGCCAGGCCACCGATGGTCAGCATCGCCGTGTGCCAGCTGACGAAGTCGATCAGGACGCCAGTGATTAGCCGCCCACTCATGCCGCCAATCGCGTTGCCGCCGATGTACAGACCCATTGCCAGGCCAATGTGTTGCGGGTGGATCTCTTCGCTCAGGTAGGTCATTGCCACCGCAGCCAGGCCGCTCAACGACAGGCCGACCAACGCACGGGTGGCCAGTACCAGCTCCCAGCTCGGCATCACTGCGCTGGCCAGGGTGGACAGGGCGGCGCAGACCAAGGCGAACACCATCACCGGCTTGCGCCCGATGCGGTCAGAAATGGGGCCGGTGATCAGCAGGCCGAACGCCAGCATGGCAGTGGACACCGATAGCACCAAGCTGCTTTGCGCCGCGTTGATGGCAAATTCCTTGGACAGCAGCGGCATCATCGGCTGTACGCAGTACAGCAGGGCGAAGGTGGCGAAGCCGCCGCTGAACAGGGCCAGCACGGTCTTCATGAAGGCGGGGGTGCCTTTCTCGATCCACATGTCGTTCAGGGTGGCAGGTTCGGGCTCGGCAGGAAGGGGGGCTACAGCAGTTTTCACGGGCGGGTACCTCTGGCGCAATGAAAAAAGCATATAGCTGGCTAATGATTAGATCCAATATATTGTTCGACCTATTTAAGATGTTTTACGACCTGTTTGGAGCCCATCATGGAACTGCGCCATCTGCGTTACTTCATCGCCGTGGCCGAAGAGCTGCACTTTGGCCGCGCCGCCCAGCAGCTGGGTATTTCACAGCCACCCTTGAGCCAGCAGATCCAGGCGCTGGAACAAGAGCTGGGGGCGCGTCTGTTCGACCGTACCAATCGTCGGGTCGAGCTGAGCGAGGCGGGGCGGCTGTTCCTTGAAGAGGCCAGGCAGGTGCTGGCGCAGGTAGAAAAGGCGGCAGATGTGGCCCGGCGTGCGCAACTGGGAGAGCTGGGCGAGATGAAAATAGGCTTCACCTCGTCGGCTCCGTTCACCTCGAAAATTCCCAAGGCGATCCATGCCTTCCGTCAGCGCTTCCCGTCGGTGCACCTGAACCTCAAGGAAATGAGCAGCCGTGATGTTGCCGAAGGGGTGTTCGATGAATCGATCGAAGTGGGGTTGATGCGGCCGATGCCGCTACCGGAAGGGCTGGTGGCCACCGAGTTGTTCCGCGAGCCGCTGGTGGCGGTGATCAATGCCTCGCATCCGCTGGCCGAGGGCACTGAGCAGGGTGTTTACATGGCGGCACTGGCCCATGAACCGTTCGTGTTCTTCCCGCGCAGTTATGGCAGCGGCCTGCATGCGCAATTGCTGAGCCTGGCGCGACAGGCGGGCTTCAGCCCGCACTTCGCACAAGAGGCGGGGGAGGCGATGACCATCATTGGCCTGGTGTCGGCGGGGTTGGGCGTGTCGGTGTTGCCGGCGTCGTTCCAGCGCATGCGCATTGAAGGCGTGGTGTACCGCACGCTGCTGGATGAAGGGGCGATGTCGGCGGTGTGGCTGGTGCAACGCGAGCGCGGTAATTCGGTGATGGCCAAAGCGTTTGCCGAGCTGTTGACGGGGCAAGTGGTCGGCCAGGGCTGATGCCGGTCAAATGGCACTGGCCATTGCCGCAGCGTCACCACATACTCGGGCATTCGTTGAAACACGGAGGTCAATCATGCGGCGCGTGGTATTCAATCAGAAAGGTGGCGTGGGCAAGTCGAGCATCGCCTGCAACCTGGCGGCGGTCAGTGCCAATGAAGGCTACCGGACCTTGCTGATCGACCTGGATGCCCAGGCTAACTCGACCCAGTACCTCACTGGCCTGACCGGCGAGGACATCCCCATGGGTATCGCCGACTTTTTCAAGCAAAGCCTGTCCAGCGGGCCGTTCAGCAAGAAGAACAAGGTCGATATCTACGAAACGCCGTTCGACAACCTGCACGTGGTCACCGCCACCGCCGAGCTGGCCGACCTGCAGCCCAAGCTTGAGGCCAAGCACAAGATCAACAAGCTGCGTAAGCTGCTCGACGAGTTGGACGAGGACTACGAGCGTATCTACATCGATACCCCACCGGCGCTGAACTTCTACGCGGTTTCCGCGTTGATTGCCGCTGATCGCGTGCTCATTCCCTTCGACTGCGACAGCTTCTCGCGCCAGGCCCTGTATGGCCTGCTGGCCGAGATCGAAGACCTCAAGGAAGACCACAACGAAGACCTGATGGTCGAAGGCATCGTGGTCAACCAGTTCCAGTCCCGTGCCAGCCTGCCACAGCAGATGCTCGACGAACTGCTGGCCGAAGGGTTACCGGTGCTGCCGGTGTACCTGGGCAGCTCGGTGAAGATGCGTGAATCGCACCACGCCAGCCTGCCGCTGATTCACCTGGAGCCCAAGCACAAGCTGACCCAGCAGTTTGTCGAGTTGCACTCGTTGCTCGAAGAGAACGCTTAAACCCCTTGGCTACGCACCCACTCCAGCAACGTCTGGAGTGGAAACGCCCCGGCCTGGCGGCTGACTTCGCGGCCGTTCTTGAACAGCAGCAGGCTGGGGATCGAACGAATGCCCAGTTGCCCCGCAAGGTTGCGGTTGGCTTCGCTGTCGAGCTTGGCCAGGCGGCAGCGGCCGGTCAGCTGGCGGGCGGCCTGTTCGAAGGTGGGGGCAAAGGACTTGCACGGGCCGCACCAGTCGGCCCAGATGTCGACCAGTAGCGGTAGGTCGCCCTTGATCTGGCTGGCGTAGCTGGCTTCGGTCAGCTCGAAAGGGGTGCTCAGCAGCATGTCCTGTTTGCAGCGGCCGCATTTTGGTGTATCGCCCAGGCGCTCGGCGGGCAGGCGGTTGAGGCCGTTACAGTGGGGGCAGGGGACTACCAGTGGTTCGGACATGTTGTTTCCTTGATATTTTAGGGGCTGCTTTGCAGCCCATCGCGACACAAGGCCGCTCCCACAGGGTTTGGCGTTAATCAGGAGGAGCAGCTGATTTCCAGGTGCTTGCCCCATTCTGGTGGCCGTTCGGCGTAGGCCTGCATACCGGGTTGTTCTTCGAAGGGGTGGCTAAGCACTTGATGCAGCCGACGCACTTCACTGTAATCACCCGCTTCTGCCGCTTCGATGGCTTTCTGCGCCAGGTAGTTGCGCAACACGTACAGCGGGTTCACCGCATGCATCCGCTCGCGGCGGCCTTCGGCATTACCGGGTTCGCGATCACAACGGGCCAGGTAGTCCGCGCCCCAGGCATCGAAAGCGGCCAGGTCGATAAAGTCGTCGCGCACCACCTTGAGTGCGTCTGCCGCCGGCTGTTCGCCCAGCTTGCGGAAGAACAGGCTGTAGTCCACGCCACCACGCTGCATGCATTGCAGCAGTCGCTCGACCAGCGCCATGTCGTCTTCTTCGGCAGTGGTCAGGCCCAAGCGTCGGCGCATCAGGTCCAGGTAATGGGCCTGGTACAGCGGCAGGAACAGCCCCAACGCTTCCTTCAGTGGCTCAACCTCGATCACCGTGGTCAATGCCTGAGCCAGCGCGCTGAGGTTCCAGTGGGCGATGGGCACCTGGTTGGCGTAGCTGTAGCGGCCTCGGTCGTCGGAGTGGTTGCAGATGAAGTTGGCATCGAAGTCGTCGAGGAAGGCATACGGGCCGAAGTCGAAGGTGATGCCCAGGATCGACATGTTGTCGGTGTTCATAACCCCGTGGCAAAAGCCGTAGGCCTGCCAGCGGGCGATCAGTTCGGCGTTGCGCTCGACAATGGTGCGGAACATGGCCAGGTAGGGCTGCTCGGCATCACGGCATTCGGGGTAGTGCTGCTCCAGTACATGGTCGATCAGCACACGCTGCTGCTCGGGTTGCTTGGTGTAGTAGAAGTATTCGAAATGACCGAAGCGCACATGGCTCTGTGCCAGGCGCGTGAGCATGGCGGCGCTTTCGCGGGTTTCGCGCCACACCGGGGTGCTGGAGCCGATCACGCACAGCGCCCGGCTGGTGGGGATACCGAGTGCGTGCAGGGCTTCGGAGGCGAGAAATTCGCGGATCGACGAGCGCAGCACGGCACGGCCGTCACCCATGCGCGAGTACGGCGTTTGGCCGGCGCCTTTGAGGTGCAGGTCCCAGTGTTCACCTGCATCGTTCAGTACTTCGGCCAGCAGCAGGCCACGGCCGTCGCCCAGGCGCGGGTTGTACGAGCCGAACTGGTGGCCGGAATAGACCATCGCCCGAGGGTCGGCCTCTTCCCACAGCTTGTGCCCGCTGAACAACTCGGCGAACACCGGAAGCTCGGCGTGAGCGGGGTCGAGGTCGAGCAGCGCCATGGCCGATTCGCTTGCCACGACCAACCGCGGCTCGGCGATGGGCTCAGGCAGCACCTGGGTGGAAAACGCGTCGCCCAGGCGGGCGAAGCGGTTGTCGAAGCTGAGTTGGTCGAGGGCTTTCACGGGCTGCTCCTGGGGTTCAGCACAGAATAAAGCATTCGAGCCCACTCAGGCCTGTGCAGTGCCATCTGGCTTAGGTTGCTCCAGCGGAATAAGCTGCTGTTTGCCGCCCTTCTGGTCCATCAGGAACACCTCGACCTGGCGTACCGAGATCTTGATGTTGTGTGCCTTGAACTCGCGGTTGATGTAACGGTTGATTTCGTCCAGCGTCGGGTTGCGATCGCCCAGGTCACGTACGTGCATGCGCAACTCGTGGTCCAGCGAGCTCTCGCCAAAGTTGAGGAAGTACACGATCGGCTCTGGGTCCTTGAGCACTCGTGGGTTCTCGTGTGCGCCCTTGAGCAGCAGTTCGCGCACCAGGTCGAGGTCGGAGCCGTAGTCGATGCCCAGCTTCAGCGTCACCCGGGTGACCGTGTCGGTCAGCGACCAGTTGATCAGCTGGCCGGTGATGAAGGTCTTGTTGGGGACGATGATGTCCTTGCGGTCGAAGTCGGTGATGGTGGTGGCGCGGATGCGGATCTTGCTCACCGTGCCGGACAGGTTGCCGATGGTGATGGTGTCGCCAATTCGCACCGGGCGCTCGAACAGGATCATGATGCCGGAGATGAAGTTGGCGAAAATTTCCTGCATGCCGAAGCCCAGGCCCACCGACAGCGCGGCCACCAGCCACTGCAGCTTGTCCCAGCTCACCCCCAGGGTCGACAGGGTGCTGACGATCCCGACACCGACGATGGTGTACGACAGCAGCGTGGTGGTGGCGTAGGCACTGCCCTGGGCCAGGTTCAGGCGTGACAGCACCAGTACTTCCAGCAGGCCTGGCAAGTTGCCGGCCAGGGCGAAGGTGATGCCGACGATCACCAGCGCGCCCAGCAGGTCGCCGAGGCTGATAGGCACCATGCTGGCGGCCGCGCCGGTGCCGCTGGTGTATTCGTACAGTACGAAGTTGTTGAGGTAGGCGAACACCGAGATCAAGTCTGACCACACCCAGTACAGGCCGGCGATGAAGCCGCCGAGCAGGGCCAGGCGGATCAGGCGCAGTGACTGCTGGTTGACCTGTTCGATGTCCAGCGTTGGCTCTTCGGTGATGACCTCGCCGTCCAGCCCTTCCTTGGCCGCCGCACGCTTGCTCAGCGCACGCTGGTAGGCCAGGCGCCGTGCCGCTACCGACAGGCCACGCACGAACGCGGCCTCGATCACCAGCCAGAACAGCAGCAGGTACAGGGTGTAGATCAACCGGTCGGTGAGCTTCAGCGCGGTGTAGTAGTAGCCGAAGCACACGGCAACGAACAGGGCGATGGGCAGGGCGGTGAACGCTACGCCCACGGCCCTGCGGAACAACGAGGTGTCACGGTGCGCGGGGCTGCTGAGCAGCAGGCGGCTGAGCAGCCAGGCCATCAGCGCATAGCAGGTCAGCACCACGCCGATGCCCAGCACGTCGTCGGCCAGCGCCGACGGCTGGTGCTCGGCCACTGCCACCACGCCAACCAGCGCCAGCACCACGGTGCCCAGGCGGCGTACCCAGCCGCGCAGGAACTCGACCTGTGGCTTGTGCCAGCGGAAGTGAATTTCTGCCACGCCACCGGGGGCGAGAATGCGGTAGGCGGTGTAGAACACCAGCCAGGCCTGGGCCAGTTGCCAGAGCGCGGCGCCCAGGTTGGCATTCTGCCCACGGGCGTCGATCTGCAAAGCGTAGCTGCACAGTGCCAGGCCAAGGCTGACCGGCATCGCCAGCAGGATGTTGATGAGAATCGCCTGGGGTGTGTGCCACTGGCTGTCACGGCGGAAGTGGCCGATGTCCTGGTGCACCTTGCCCAGCCGTTGGTACAGGTACTTGCGCCGCCACAGCAGGGCGCCGATCACCAGCAGCAGTGGCAGGAACAACAGTGGGCGCTGGCTAAGGCCGTCGGCCAGTTCCTTCAGGCCCGAGCCCCACGGCAGGTTGGCAACTTGGTCGGCAAGACGCTCCGGCACATAACGCAGCCAGTCCCAGTCCAGCGGCTTGTTGCTGGGGATCCAGAACATCTGTTCGTCGAGGGTGGTGCGCAGGCTCTGCGCGGTGCCCAGCAACTGCTTCTGGTTGAGCTGCAGGGTGATCGATTCATTGAGCAGCGCCGACAGCTCGCGGTTCAGCCGCTCCAGCAGGTCGCTGCGGGTGATGGCCACTTCCAGCAGGGCCTTGCGCAGCTGCGGAGTCACATCTTCCTGCGGTTGCGCGGCCAGCAGCTTGTCGACGTAGGTGACCGGGCTGCTCATCTGCTCGCGTTGCTGGTTGACCTCGAACTGGTACAAGCGGGTGTCGGCGATCTGGTCGGCCAGGTCGCGGTCTACCTTCAGGTGCGGCAGGGTCTGCTTCTGTTTGTAGAGGATCTTCGACAGCAAAAGGCTGCCCTTGAGCACGTTGATCTGCTCGTCCAGCGCCTGGTCGGCCTGGGTCAGGCTGTCGAGCTGCTGCTTGGTGCGCAGGTTCTGCTGGGTCAACTCGTTGAGGCGGTCGGTGCTCTTGAGCAGGTAGTCGGAGAGCTTGAGGTTGACCGCGCTTTCGGTGGCCAACAGGCTGCTGCCGCCGGCCTTCTGCGCCTCGATCGACTGCTGGGTGACCGCCTCCTGGGACTGAGCCAGGCGCTTGTCGTTGATCAGCGTCTGCAAGTCCTGGATCTCCTGCTCCAGGCGCGCGGCGCGCTCGATCAGCAGGTCGTGACGCGCATTGCCGAGGTCTTGCAGCAGGCTGTTGCCAGCCAGTTCCTGGCGGCGCAGCAGCGTCAGTGCGTTGAGCGAGGCCAGCTCGGCATTGAGTTGGTTGCGCTGGTCGGCATTGATGGACTTGCCTCCGTCCTTGCCGGTTTTGAGGATGTTGTTGATTTGCTGAGTGCGGGTCTGGCTGCTGCTGATTTCGGCCTGGGCGCGCTCGGGGCGGGTTTGCGAGTTGATGATCAGGCTGTTGGCTTCGGACAGCGCCTTTTGCAGCTCGCCCTGCTGGGTGTTGCGCTCGCTGAGCATCTGTTCGAGCTGCGGCACGGTCAGCGTTGCGTAACGCTGCGCGACAGGCAGGGCTTTGCTTTCCTTGAGCCTGGCCAGTTCTTTCTGGTTGTCGCTGGTTTCTTTCGGCGCACTGGTCAGTTGCTGCTTGAGCGCGGCAAGCTTCTTTTCGTTGTCTTCCTTGCTGGCGAGCAGGCTCAACGTTTGTTCGAGCACCTGCTGCAGGGCTTTCTGGTCGGCCTCGGGCAGCTTGCGCTCGGCGATCTTGTCGAGGCTGTTCTGAATGCTGGCGGTGGTCGGGGCTTCTGCCGCGTAGGCCGCAAAAGGAAGAGACAGGCACAGCCCGAGCAGGGCTGTGCGAAGGTACGCGCGCAGGGACATAGGCAGACTACTTGTGGATCCGGCAGAAACGAAGTTTAGAGGAACAATCCTGGTCCGGGTCGCGTTCCTTCGGGGAATCTGACGCCTACTTTCTGGATCTTGTTCCCGTCCATGGTCGCCACGGTCCAGATCGTGCCATGCCA
>Ga0207655_1001640_pt1 | contig 19855 bp, 13 predicted proteins | sample KBSM44metaG_FD_184398 | JGI IMG/M metagenome (GOLD analysis project Ga0207655, IMG submission 184398) | Miscanthus rhizosphere microbial communities from Kellogg Biological Station, Michigan, USA - KBS M4-4 metaG (SPAdes) (version 2) | ecosystem: Host-associated > Plants > Roots > Rhizosphere >...
CCCAGGCAACGCCAGACGGTTCGGGTTGCCGAGACCACCGCTTCTGCCCTTGCTTCCGCCTGTGCCGTGGACTTCCCGACCATTGGCTGTTTGTCCTGAGGAGGGTGCAAGGCCCCGAAGGCCGACTGAACGATTGCTGCCCCCGGGGCCCACCGGCTGACCGTGGCCGGCACAGCAAGGGACGCCGTCTGGAATTCCTCGGGGTTACCGGTGGCCCTCACAAGATACCCCCGCCCAGGGACATCGACGCCGATGGATGCTGCGGCTTTGGAATTGATGATGTCCATCGACTCCGCATCCGACTGAACACGCAGGGCGATGCTTGACGTGACGTTGGCGCGGATGTCGGCGGTCAACGCACCCTGTGGCCTTTGTGTAGCCATGACCAGGTGAATGCCCAGGGACCGTCCAATGGCGGCAACGCGCATCAGCTCACGAAGCGCTCCGGGGGCTTCGTCGACCAACATTCGGAACTCATCCACAACAAGGACCAGGTGGGGGATCGCCGTTACGGTAGCAGCAGGTGAACGTTGATATGCAACCAAGTCTGAAGTCCCAGCATCCGCGAACAACTCCTCGCGACGGCGGATCTCGCCTCGCAGGGAAGTAAGCACGCGGTCAAGATGATGACTTCCAAGGTCAGTAAGAAGGCCCACGCAGTGCGGAAGCCCAAGTAAAGGGCGTAGTCCGGAGCCGCCCTTGAAATCGACAAACAGGAATGTCACCTGGTCCGGCGAATGATTCAGCGCCATGGACGCCACGATCGTCCGCAGGAGTTCTGACTTCCCGGCGCCGGTCGTTCCGGCTACCAGGAGATGGGGTCCGTCGACATGGAAATCAAACGTCAAGGGGCCGTCCTGGCCCTGCCCCAGAATTGCCTGGAGCTCGTTTGGCCCGTTCTCTCCAACCCATCGCCGGAGTATGCCTCGAGGTCCGTCTGGAAGCAGGTCACTCAAAGAGCAGGATCCGGGTATGCCGTCGTCGGCAGGAGCTTCCCGGTGCGGATTGGACGCCACTGTGCGGCAAAACTGTTCGAAAGCCTTCAGCGGAACCATGTCCGGGATGAACTCCTGCCGGCCACCGGGGACCTGCAAGACGGCGGATGTACCAGACTGTCCTATCTCGATGGCCACGCCGGTGGGTTCGGCATAGGAGCCGGAATGCCGCAACACCTGCCACGAAGCCTCCAAGGCGGCATCCAGGAGTTTGGCATGGCGGTCATCCCCGCCCGGCGAGTCATCGAGAACGATGAGCCTGCCATTGTTGGTTCCCTTCAACCTTCGAAGAGCTGCCGTTGCGGCCGCATCATTCGTCGCAAGCGTCAGGTACGGCAGGAACCGGGCGCTGAGAGGCAGGCGGCCTATCGGTCCAAGAAAAACGATCGGTGTGGACGACGACCCTGGGAAACTTGCCAGTTGCATGACGATGAAACGGATCAGGGCGTCAACGTGCTCGGTCTGGCCATTCAACGCAACAATCGCGGGGTGCAAGCCCAGCGTCACCGGCATGGCGCCGATTGCTGGTGGACGGAAATGGGGATCTGCAGGGACGAGCCGCACGTTGGCCAGCGTGGGCGCCGTACCTAGCCGGACCCACGTTCCGGAACCGGCGGCCGTACCTTGTCGTGATGCATCAGGCGATCCTGCCCCAGGGCCGGGCAATGTCAGAGGTGCTGGAGGCTTCAGGACCAAGCCTGACGCCGGGGCCAAGGTGGCAACGATGATCTCTGCCGCAGACGGCGAACATCGGCGGCGGCGTTCGGCGTCCTGCAGCGCCGCCGTTGCGACGGCAAGCCTGAACTCCCGGCGTCCCTTCCTTCCGCTGATCATCGGAACAAGGAGGCTCAGCGCGGAAACGGCCGTAAACCCAAGGAACATCCACATTCCCGTTGCGAGTGCAAGACCAACGCCTGCCACCAGCGGGAGCCCCGCCGCAACGGCAACCGACCACCGGTTCAAAGAGCTCGTCTGACGCTGGACTTCAAGTGGCACTTGAACAGAACGGCCGGCGTCGGCATGAATCCCGGGAGTGGAGCTGTTTGGCGTAACGATAGTGAAGGTTGTGTTGCCGCAGCGAATTCTCGACGACGACGTCACCGTCTTTTCCCGGACACGCTCCCCATCAACAAGTACCGAGTTCCGGCTCCCCGTGTCTGTGACGCTCAATGCGGTGCTGGACACCTCCAACACGGCATGCTCGCGGGACATCCCCGGATCAGGGATGCGAATGTCGACAGCGCCACGGCCAATGTGGTGGTAGCCGCGCTGGAGTGCAAAGACTGAGCCGGCCCCTGGCCCGGTATGTGCCAGGAGCAGGAGCGGCATTGCCGGAGAGTCTGACTTTTCCGCGGGACAGTGTCCGTCCACCAGGACTGCCCCGGCCACGAGTGGCGGGTGTCCGACAGTCAGGGCGGATAGGTCTTCCCCTGCAACTGACAGGGGACCGACCCCCCGGGCCTCCTGCAATTGCCGCTGGAGTTCTGAGCCCGGCATTCCGCCGAAGGCAGTGATTGTCAGCTCTTCCGGAGGCTCCGGTGATGCGGCATTCGGGCCGCGAACCAGTGTGCACTCAAAGATCATTTCCCCATTCCTTCCTGGATTCCCGCAGCCATCCAGAACTGAGGCTATGGAATTTCCGGGCAGGTTGCTGCCCCCTTCCCGGGCTATGTGGACAACTGTTGGCGATACCAGCTGAAGACGCTGGCTTGACGCGAGGACATGGCGTCTCGGCTAAGATGAAACTCGTTGTCGCGTGTGCTCAATGAGAAGGGACCTTCACCGGTGATAGTGGTTGCAGAGAGCGCCGATGTTTCAGACGAGGCGGTAATTGGTGATGGATCCAAGATCTGGCATCTGGCCCAGGTCCGCGAGAAAGCCGAATTGGGCGTCAATTGCATCGTCGGACGCGGTGCCTACATCGGCACCGGCGTCAAGATGGGGGACAACTGCAAAGTCCAGAACTATGCACTTGTCTACGAGCCCGCAGAACTGGAGGCCGGCGTGTTTATCGGTCCGGCAGTAGTGCTGACGAATGATACCTATCCCCGTGCTGTAGGTCCGGACGGAAGTCTGAAGAGTGCGCACGACTGGGAGCCTGTGGGCGTCACTATTCGTGAAGGAGCGTCCATTGGTGCCCGCGCCGTATGCGTCGCTCCCGTGACCATCGGACGCTGGGCCACCGTAGCCGCCGGAGCGGTTGTTGCCAAAGATGTCCCTGATTTCGCGCTGATGGTCGGGGTTCCGGCCAAGCGGCGGGGCTGGGTCGGTAAGGCGGGCTTCCCGCTGCAGAACATTGGCGGGAACTGGGTATGCCCGGAAACCGGCGCCACATATGTTGAACAGAACGAGACACTTCGAGAGGTAGAGGCATGAGCCCCGAATTCATTCCCCCCGCCAAACCCATCATTGGCGACGACGAACGCAAGGCCGTAGAGGCAGTTCTGGCCTCCGGCCAGCTTGCCCAAGGCTCGGAGGTTGCGTCCTTCGAGCAGGAATTTTCCCAAGTACTTCTGGACGGCCGCGCAGCTGTCGCCGTCAACTCTGGCACCTCAGGGCTGCACCTTGGCCTTCTGGCCGCCGGCATAGGCGCCGGCGATGAAGTCATTGTTCCTTCCTTCACCTTCGCAGCCACGGCCAACTCGGTAGCGCTGACCGGAGCCACGCCAGTCTTTGCCGATGTTGACCCGGATTACTACACGCTGGATCCTGCCTCTGTTGAGTCGAAGATTACCGACCGCACGGCGGCGATCATGCCGGTCCACCTTTATGGGCACCCCTTCGACGTCGATGCCATTGGCGCGCTCGCTTCGAAGCACGGGGTCAAGGTGTTCGAGGATGCGGCCCAGGCTCATGGTGCCGCCGTCAACGGCCGCAAGGTCGGAACCTTCGGCGACTTCGCCATGTTCAGCCTTTACCCCACGAAGAACATGACCTCCGGCGAGGGTGGGATGGTCAGCACAGGCCTGGCCGACGTCGAACGTCGCCTCCGTCTCTTGCGCAACCAGGGCATGGAGCGCCAGTACGAGAATGAGTTGGTTGGCTTTAACGCCCGCATGACCAACATTCATGCAGCCATCGGGCGCGTCCAACTGACAAAGGTCGAAGGCTGGACCAAGACCCGGCAGGAAAACGCAGCATTCTTTGACGCAAACATCGAAGGCGTCATCACCCCGAAGGTAGCCGAGGGGTACGAGCACGTCTACCACCAGTACACCATCCGCATTACCGATGACCGTGATGGTTTCGCTAAGGCATTGCGTGAGGAATACAACGTCGGCTGTGGCGTGTACTACCCCATCCCGAACCACCGCCTTGCACCCTTCCAGACATCGGATGAGCTGCCTGTAACTGAGGAATCTGCAGCCAGCGTGCTGTCCCTCCCGGTGCACCCATCGTTGAGCCAGGATGATCTGGACCGCATCGTGACGGCCGTCAACGCCATCGCAAAGGCAGGAAGCTAGTGGCAAACCTCCGCGCAGGCCTCATCGGACTGGGCATGATGGGTCGCCACCATGCCCGCGTAATCCGCGAGCTTGATGGCGTTGACCTGGTTGCTGTCGCGGATTCGTTCGGCGATCCACACAATGTTGCGGATGGCCTGACTGTCTACAACACAGTTGAGGAACTGATTGAGCAGGGAATCGACATGGCAGTGGCTGCCGTGCCGACCATCCTGCACGAGGAAGTGGCGTTGCGGCTTGCTGAGGCTGGCATCCACTGTCTTGTCGAGAAGCCGATCGCGAACGATTCCGAGTCGGGCGGACGCATTGCCAAGGCCTTCGAAGCCAATGGCCTCATCGGCGCGGTCGGTCACATCGAGCGCTTTAACCCTTCCCTGCAAAGCCTTCGCGAGCGGCTCGGGAATGGTGACCTTGGCGAGGTTTACCAGATCAGCACAAGACGGCAGGGGCCCTTCCCAGCGCGCATCGCCGACGTCGGGGTGGTCAAGGATCTTGCGACGCACGACATCGACCTCACCGCATGGCTGGCGCAGAGCAACTTCGTGAACGTCGTAGCGCACACTACCTCCCGCAGTGGCCGCGAACATGAAGACATGGTTACAGCCATTGGCCACCTCAAGAGCGGTGTCGTAACCAACCACATCGTGAATTGGTTGTCACCCATGAAGGAACGTACAACGGTCGTTCTCGGCGAACGCGGGGCATTCATCGCCGACACCATTTCTGCAGACCTGACCTTCGTGGAAAACGGAACGTTCCAGACGGACTGGGATTCCGTCGCGGCCTTCCGGGGCGTATCTGAGGGATCCTCGACTCGCTTCGCCCTTGCCAAGCGGGAGCCGTTGAAGATGGAGCATGAGGCGTTCCGTGACGCAATCCTCGGAAAGTCGATGAACATCGTGACCATGGCGGAAGGCCTTGAGACCCTGCGGGTCGCTGAGGCAGTGTTGGACTCCGCTAAATCGGGCTCTGTCATCAGCCTCTGAGACGCCAAATCAAGCATCGCCTTTGGGGGAGGCTGGCCACGTGCCAGCCTCCCTCTGGTGTTTGTGGACTCCGGCCGCCCCTGCTTGGCCAAGGGCCCGGATACGGGGAACGCACGCCATGTCGGGTAGCCTTGACCAGTAGACGTGGGCACTTCTGTGCCCGCACGCCAATACACAGGAGAGTTTGTGAACGCTGATCTCGTCGTCGTCGGCTCGGGTTTCTTTGGCCTGACCATTGCAGAACGCGCCGCTACCGAGTTGGGGCTAAAGGTCGCGGTTCTTGATCGCCGCCACCATATTGGAGGAAACGCCTACAGCGAGAATGAAGAGAAGACGGGAATCGAGGTGCACCGCTACGGAGCGCATCTCTTCCATACTTCGAATGAACGTGTCTGGGAGTACGTGAACAGGTTCACCAAGTTCACTAGCTACCAGCACAAGGTTTACACCAGCCACAAGGGCGAGGTGTACCCCATGCCGATCAACCTCGGTACCATCAACCAGTTCTTCCGTGCAGCAATGAGCCCCACCGAAGCTCGTCAGCTCATTGCGGAGCAAGCGGGCGAGCTTGCCGGCACTGATCCCCAGAACCTGAATGACAAGGGAATACAGCTGATCGGGCGGCCTCTGTACGAGGCGTTCATCAAGCACTACACCGGCAAGCAGTGGCAGACGGATCCGAAGGACCTTCCCGCGGAGATCATCTCCAGGCTCCCCGTGCGCTACAACTACGACAACCGCTACTTCAATGACTCCCATGAAGGGCTTCCCGTCGACGGCTACACGGCGTGGATCGAGCGCATGGCGGACAACCCCAACATCGAAGTTATCCTCAACACGGATTTCTTTGACGATGGCGAATTCGGCCGGTCCTCTGTCCTTGGCCAGGTTCCGGTGATCTACACAGGCCCCGTAGACCGCTACTTCGACTACGCCGAGGGTGATCTCTCCTGGCGCACGATCGACCTCGAAGAAGAAGTGCTGCCGATTGAGGATTTCCAGGGGTGCTCGGTGATGAACTACCCGGACCCGGAGACGGCTTTCACTCGCATCCACGAGTTCCGGCACTTCCACCCTGAGCGCGACTACACGAAGGACGCGACGGTCATCATGCGCGAATTCTCGCGTTTTGCGGAGAAGGGCGACGAGCCTTACTACCCCGTCAACACATCAGAAGACCGCAGCAAACTGCTCGCGTACCGTGATCTTGCGCGTGGCGAGAAGTCTGTACTGTTTGGCGGGCGTCTTGGAACGTACAAGTACTTGGACATGCACATGGCCATCGGTTCGGCTCTGTCCATGTTCGACAACAAGATCAAGCCGCACTTTACGGGCGGCGCCAAGCTGGAAAGTGGTGGAGTGGACGCATGACCGCCACAACAAACGAAAGCCAGGAGACTGCCATGACGGCCACAACAGCCGCAGACAGCCCGGCGTCGACTGAGCAGAACCTTCGAATAGTCCAGCGTGTGGTTTTCCCGGCCAACCGCGACCTCGATACCCTGCCGCTCTATGTCGATCCGGACACCAATAAGGTCCGCAAGCAGGACGACAACGGCACAGCTGTTGTTCAGGCAGTGGGCATGGCCCGCAAACTCCACCCGGAGGACATCCTGGACCGCGGGTCGGTGCAGGTGCGCCGGGGCGAGCGTCTTTCCTTTGGTTCCTACTTCAATGCCTTCCCGGCCAGTTACTGGCGCAAATGGACCATCGCCACAAAGACGGTTCTCCACATAGAGACCGAGGGCGAAGGAACGGTCATCGTTTACCGGTCGAATGCCCGCGGCGCGTCGCAGCGGGTCGACTCGATCCTCGTTGAGGGCGCGGCGTCGAACGAGTTCGAACTTACGCTCGCTCCCTTTGGCGATGGCGGCTGGTACTGGTTCGACCTCATTGCCGGCGGCGATGGAATGACACTGAAGAGCGCCCACTGGGCTGTTCCCGACGAAGGCAGGCCCCAGGGGAAAGTCACGCTGGGTGTTACAACGTTCAACCGTGCCGACTACTGCCTTGACACCATCAAGTCGATCGACGCCGACTCCGGTCTCCGTGAAATCCTCGCGGAACTGATCATCGTGGACCAAGGCAACAAGAAGGTGGCCGACGAAGACGGGTTCGACGCCGTCGCCGCATCCATGGGCGAGCAGTTGCGAATTATCAACCAGGGCAACCTTGGTGGTTCTGGTGGGTTCGCCCGCAACATGTATGAGATGCTCGTCTCTGACAAGAGCGACTACGTCATGCTTCTCGACGACGACATTGAACTTGAAACCGAAGGTGTGCTCAGGGCGGTCGCATTTGCCGACCTATGCCGTAAGCCCACCATCGTCGGCGGACACATGTTCGACATGTATAACAAGTCCGTTTTGCACGCCTACGCCGAAGTAGTGAATTTCTACCGCTTCCTTTGGGGACCCGTGGAGGGCCTGGGAAATCACGACTTCTCCGCAGAAGGCCTTCGCTCAACCCCACTGCTGCACCGCCGCTGGGATGCTGACTACAACGGTTGGTGGATGTGCCTCATCCCCAAGACCGTCGTGGAAAACATCGGACTCTCCCTTCCCGTGTTCATCAAGTGGGACGACGCCGAATACTCCTTGCGTGCCCGCGCGGCAGGTTTCCCGACCGTTACCCTGCCAGGTGCAGCGGTGTGGCATGTCTCATGGGCTGATAAAGATGACTCTGTGGACTGGCAGGCTTACTATCACGAACGCAACAGGCTCATCGCGACTCTTCTGCATTCGCCGTTCCCCAAGGGCGGCCGGATTTTCCGTGAAAGCCTGAACACGGACATCAAGCATTTGGTATCGATGCAGTACTACCCCGAGCAAGCCCGTGTCATGGCTCTCCGGGACGTCTTGGAGGGGCCAGACAAGCTCCACGAGCAGCTGCCCACCACAATGCCCAAGCTCCGGGCCATGCGCGAGGAATTTGTTGACTCCCAGGTCAAGACTGATCCCGGTGCCTTCCCTGAGTCCTTCCGTAAACGTCCGCCGAAGAAGCCTCAGAGCTACAAGCAGCCGGGTGCTCTTGGCCTGCTGCCTTGGGCGGTTAAGACCGTCCTGAAGCAGACCCTTGCTCCGGTTCGCGATTCTGCCAAGACCAACCCCGAGGCCCATGTTGCGCATCAGGACGGCAAGTGGTGGAGCTTGGCGCATCTGGACAGTGCCGTTGTCTCCAATGCGGATGGCACAGGAGCGTCGTGGTACCAGCGCGATCCCAAGTTGGCACGCCGGCTCCTGGTTGAAACGACCCAGCTGCACGCGCAGCTTTTCTCGAATTGGGAGACGCTCCGGGCCCAGTACCGTGCCGCACTGCCGCAGATCACATCGATGGAGTCCTGGCGAGAGACATTCGATGCCTCGGAGCCCAAAAAGTAGCGATGGCCAACTCCACTGATATTTATGCTGTTCCCGGGGTAGGTGCCGGTCTGCTGGATGTGTTCCGGCGCCGGTACCTCCTTAAGCTCATCGTCCGCAAGGAACTCAGGGTCCGCTACCGGGGTTCTGTGCTCGGTCTGGCTTGGTCCTACGTGAAGCCGTTGGTCCAGTACTTGGTTCTGTTCTTTGCACTGGGCATCGTCCTTCGCGTGGGGGACCAGATTCCCAACTACGCCCTGTACATGTTCTCCGGCGTCATCGTCGTCAATTTCTTCACGGAAGCGTTTTCGAACGCTACGCGCTCCATAGTCTGGAATGCGGCCTTGGTGAAGAAGATCTACCTGCCCCGGGAACTTTTTCCCGTGGCGTCGGTCTGGGTCGCTGCCGTGCATTTCCTTCCCCAATTGGTCGTCTTGCTGGCTGCTGCCCTTTTCAACGGGTGGCGACCAGATGTGATGCAGCTGGTGGGTGCAGCGCTGGGCTTCGTCATTGTGGCCGTAACCGCCACCGGCCTGGGCCTCCTGGCGGGTGCTATCAACGTGTTTTTCCGCGATGCAGAGAACATCGTGGACATGTTGATGATGATCGTCACCTGGACTTCACCCGTCCTCTATGACTGGACAATGATCCGTCGCCTTGCCCCGGATTGGGTCTTGACGATCTACCAGCTCAACCCCGTGACCGTGGCGGTGGAATTGTTCCACTGGGCGTTCTGGTACCCGACGGTCACCAAGCCGGTCGAACTGCCCCCTCACCTGATGTTGACGGGCTTGGCTGGACTGGGGATGGCCGCAGTTTTCCTTATCATCGGCCAGCTGGTGTTCCGCCGGCTCGAAGGCCACTTTGCGCAGGAGGTCTGAGTGGGCGCCGCCGTCATAGTCAAGGGCTTGAAAAAGACATTCAACCTGCGTCACTCACACTCCCTTAAAGAGACGCTTGTGTGGCTCGTCAAGGGACGCAAGGGTGATCTCACCAAGAAATTCGATGCCCTCCACGATGTCAGCTTCGAGATACAGGATGGGGAGACTGTGGCCCTTCTGGGCTTCAACGGCTCCGGTAAGTCCACGTTGCTCAAGTTGATCTCCGGTGTCATCCTCCCCGATCAAGGCACTGTGCGGACCAAAGGTCGCGTCGCGGGCCTGATTGAGGTTGGGGCCGGGTTTCACCCGGATTTGTCCGGCCGTGAGAACGTCTTCCTTAACGCCGCGATCCTTGGAATGACAGAGCAGGAGATCAACGAGAAATTCGACGAGATCGTCGCTTTCTCGGAAATCGAGCAGTTCATCGATACGGAAGTGAAGTTCTATTCTTCCGGAATGTTCCTGCGCCTCGCTTTTGCGGTGGCAGTTCATACGCAGCCGGATATCTTCCTTGTGGACGAGATCCTGGCTGTTGGCGACGAACCTTTCCAGCGGAAGTGCCTGGCCAAGATCAAGCAGCTGTCCGACGAAGGCAGGACCCTCGTGGTTGTCAGCCATGACCTGGACATGATTTCGCGGATCTGCGACAGGGGAGTCGTCTTATCCTCCGGCACTGTCCAATTCGAAGGTCCTGCAGACCAGGCTGTCGCCTGGCTGCGGGAACGCAACTAAGTCCGGCATCCAATAGCAAGAGTCGTCTGTCAAGGGATGGCTAGTGGAAGCATCTAAGAAAGGCGATCGTGGGAATGGGTATCGGCCCGCTGCTGTTGTGTGTACTCCTGATCGTTGTGTTGTGGTGGGGTCCAGGCTGGCTTCTCGGAGAAGCACTGGGAGTGCGCCGAACCCTCCTGCCCGTCGTGGCACCATTGTTGGGCATGGGTGCCCTGACGGTCATCGGTGTGATGGGCAATTCCTTGGGGTTGAGCTGGCAGCTGCTTCCTGTGGCCGCCGTTCTGCTGGTGTTGGCTGCTGTCCTGTTGGCTATACGCCTCCTGTTGAGGCGCAGGTTCCCTGACAAGTTCCAGACTCCCCTCCGAACACAGCCAAGCATTTTCGGTAAGCACCGGTTTGCCGGCTCCTGGTGGATCCTTCTCGTAGGCCTTCTTGCGGGCGGAGCCGTCGCCGCCGTGTCATGGTTTGTGGGTACTGAGGGCCTCCAAGGCATAAACCAGGACTGGGACATTCCTTGGCACGCCAACATGATCCGGCTTATCTCGGTGAATCATGAATGGGATCCCGCCATAGCCGGCAACTTCGCCTACTACGACACCACTATTTCTAATGCGCCCATCAGGAGCTACCCGATTGCGTTCCACGCAGTGCTCTCGCTGTTCTGGCCGATGAGTGGTGTCAGCATCCCGGTGTTCCTGAATGTTTTCGTCCTGGTGATGATGGCCGTTCAGTTGCCCCTGAGCGCGATGGCCTTGACCATGATCGTGACACGCCGCCCGGTTGCCGTCGCCGCGGCGGCTGCAGTCTCGGGATGGTTCACGGTCTACCCCTATGACTTACTGTGGCGTGGCCCTCTGATTCCATTTTTCGCTGGCATGCTGTTGGTGGGTCCATTCGTCTTCCTGGCAGTCAAAGGTGCCTTGGAGCGGCAGAAGTTCTGGGTCCTGGGCATTGCCTTCGGCGCAGTGGGCCTTATTGCCGTGCACCCCTCGCTGGCATTCGTAGTACTGCCGGTCCTGTTCTTCTGGCTGCTCTCCGCGCTGATACGGCGCAAGGGCAGGATCCTGGGCATTACTGTCTACCTGGCGGTGTCAGGGGTTCTTGCGGCGATCATCGGCCTGCCGATCATTACCCAGATGCTCAAGGAATCTGAGCGCGTCTCCAAGATGATGTGGGCACCGGACACTGATCGCAACGGTGCCATTCAGAACATTGTTCTCCTGAACCATGGCTCCATGGCGATGCCGATCCTGACAACCCTTGTTGCCCTTGGCTGCCTTGCTGTTGCCTTCAGGATCCGTATGTGGTGGTACTTTGGCCCGGTCTTGGCTTTTGCATTTTTATCGGTTTACACCATGGGCAGCGACAGCCCCCGTTTCCTGAACCTGACGGCTCCCTTCTACGACGATCAATGGCGCATTTTCGGCATCTTGGTCATGCTCCTCGTTCCGCTTGCAGGCTTGGGCGTCGCCCAGTCCGGCGAGGCAATCGAGTGGGCCGTCCGGCGGTTCCGCAAACGTCGGGCGGAATCCCACGATTCCGAAGGCAAAAACGGACGCAGGCCGAACCACGTCATCACGGCGGCGGCCGCCGTCGCGGTTTTGTTGGTATGCGGGGTCGGCGCGATCCCATACTTCAAGCAAAACGCCCAGCGCATCAACATCAATACAAAGATTGATGGCCTCACCCTCAGCTCATCCGAAGTGGATCTGCTGAGCAAAATTGACCAGTATGTTCCCCAGGACGCCACCGTGCTGAATGACTCCTGCGATGGTTCCGTATGGATGTATGCACTCGGGAACCGAATGCCGATGATCCGGCACTTCGAGATACTTCCTACGAACCGCCAGCTGCTTGTCCTTCAAAAGCTCCCTGAGTTGGCGACGGATCCCGAGGCGCGGGCGGCCGCTTCGGAGCTTGGTATCGAATGGGTTTACATCGCCGACGGTCGAATCCGGGCCTGGGATGAGCCCAAGGCCGGGTTGACCCACCCGGATTCCATCCCTTACTTGAAGCTTGTTGTGCGTGATGGAAACGCAGCCTTGTACCGGATCGATTGGTCCCAGTTACCAGGTGGCAAACAAGCCTTCGACGCCGCTGCCAAGGATCGCGTGCAGCTTGACGGAGTCCCGGGAATCCTCGAGAACCGGAACCCCGATGGCATCGCCCCGCTTGGAAGGATCTGTTAACCAATGAAGGCATTCATCAAAAAGTTCCTCTCGTCCAGTTTGTTCAGATTCCTCGTGGTGGGCGGTCTGAGCTTCATTGTGGATCTCGGTCTGCTGGCGCTCTGCTTCCAAGTGTTTGGTTGGCCGCTTTGGTTGGCCACGGGCGCAGGATTCTGGGGTAGTTTCTTCTTCAACTACTTCCTGCAGCGCCACTTTGCCTTCGGGGGAGGCGGAACGGCTCTGGGTGGAGTGCTGCGGTACTCCGGACTCTTGGCCTTCAACACTGTGGCGGTCATGGGAATCGTGGAGCTCTTCCAGTTCCTGGGTGCCGGATATGTTGCCGGTAAAGTGGTTGCGACGATTGTGACCATGGGATGGAACTACTTCATTTACAAGCACTGGATCTTCCCGCAAAAGAAGCAACCGAAGAGCGCCAGCGGACAGACAGATGGCGCGTCGGGCACTGACGCGCCAGCACAGAAATTCACACCTAACAGCAGCGAAGGATAATCGATGTATCGAGGCGTTCGAATTGCCGCGGTAGTACCGGCCTATAAAGAAGAGAACCACATCGCACAGGTGATCGAAACGATGCCTGATTTCGTCGATGACATTGTCATTGTTGATGACTGCAGCCCCGACGACACCTCCGGGGCTGCCCTTCGGGCGGATGACGGCAGGGTCACTTTGATTCGGCATGAGGTCAACCAAGGTGTTGGTGGCGCTGTTCTGACGGCGCATAAAGCGGCAATGGAGCTGGGCTCCGACATCAACGTTGTGATGGCCGGCGATGCCCAGATGGATCCGGAGTACCTGCCGCAGCTGCTCGATCCGGTGGTGGATGGTTACGGCTTTGCCAAGGCCAACCGCTTCTTTTCAGGTGAGTCTTTTGCCGGCATGCCTGGCTACCGCATCTTTGGCAACATCGTCCTGTCGTTCATGACAAAGCTGGCCTCGGGTTACTGGCACATCTTCGACCCCCAGAATGGCTACACGGCGATCCGGACAGAAGTTCTTCGTCGCCTGCCAATGAATAAGGTGGCCGCACGCTACAGCTTTGAGAACGACCTCCTGATTCACCTGAACATCCTCGATGTACCGATTGTGGATGTCCCGATTCCTGCTGTTTACGGCAATGAGGTTTCCAGCATCAAGCTCCGCAAGGTGATCCCCGAACTGCTGGCCATGCTCTTTGGCGGCTTCTGGCGCCGTGTGTGGTGGAAGTACATGGTCTGGTCCTTCTCGGCGGTGGCTCTTCTGTTGATCGCAGGCATCGCCCTTATTGTCATGGGTCTCGTGGCTGGGATCTGGGTTCTCGCCGCAAGCGTAGGATCTCCCACCGCGGGATCGGTGATGTTGGCTGTTGTGCCCTTTGTGCTGGGAGTCCAGATGCTGTTGGTATCCCTCCAACTGGACATACAGGCAAGTCCGAACAGACCCACGATGCATCCCATGAAGGAACGTACGTAGGGAATTCCTGCAACAAGAAGGGAGGGTCAGGACGCTTGGCGTCCTGACCCTCCCTTCTCTTTCCTGCCGGGGTCACGTCCTTACTGCTAGGGGAGCGACGTGAACCCTCCCCAGCCCCACCCGACCTGGCTCCGGGAGAGCCATCCTGATGTTCCGTTGCCGGGGTACAGGAAGAGGTTGCCACCGGAGTCGCGCGCGAGCACATCGTTCTTGCCGTCTCCGTTGAAGTCGCCGGGGCCCAGGATGGCAGTCATCCCGCTCCAGCCGCTACCAACTTGGACCCTGCTCAGCCAACCGCCGGTACCGTTGCCTGGATAGAGCCACAGGATCCCCGACGTGTCCCTGGCCAGGACATCGGTCTTGCCGTCGCCGTTGAAATCGCCGGTACTCAGGATGGCCGTCATGGAATTCCACCCAGTGCCAATCTGGGCGCTTGATACAAAGCCCCCAGTGCCGTTTCCGCGGTAAAGCCACATGACACCAGCCGAATCCCGCGCCAACACATCGGCCTTGCCATCGCCGCTGAAGTCCCCTGGCGCGAGGATGAGCGTCATGCCCGACCAAGCTGTGCCGGCCTGCACCCTGGGCTGGAGACCGCCGGCCCCGTTTCCGGGATAGAGCCAGAGGACGCCATTGGTATCACGCGCCAGAACGTCGCTTCGTCCATCACCATTGAAGTCCTTGGTGGGAATGATCGCGTTCAACAAGTTCCAACCAGTTCCCAGCGAACGTTGCGTCAACCAACCACCGCTGCCGTTACCGGGGTAAAGCCATAGCGTGCCGCCATTGTCCCGTGCCACGACGTCGTTCTTCGCGTCACCGGTGTAGTCCTTCCATGTATTGGCCGGAGGCGCCGTCACAGTGTAGGCCTGGCTGATGATCGCCGAACTGTTGTTGGACGGATCCACCGCGAAGTACTTCAAGGTCATCGCGGCCGTCAGCGTGATGGCTGTGGAGTACTTGTTGGCGGCTGTGGCAGTCGGAGTGGTGCCGTTGGTTGTGAAGTAGATGCTCGAACCCGCTTCATTCACCGTGAGGGTGATCTGCTGGTTCACCGGGTAACTGCCCGCAGGTGGAGTCGCGGTTACCACCGGTGGGGTGGTGTCCAAGACCGTGTAAACGCTGGTAGTGACTGCAGAAGCATTTCCATACGCGTCCACAGCAAGGGCCTTTACGGTGGTGTTAGCCGTGAGTGCGAAGGGACTCGAGTACGCTTTCGTGCTTCCCGCCACTGCAGTAGCGGGCGTGGTGCCATCCGTTGTGTAGAAGATGCTTCCAGGTTCGCTGGAAGTCATGGTGACAAGCTGCCCTGATGCGTAGGCTCCGGCAACGGGTGCAACCGTCAGAACCGGTGCAGTGTTGTCAAGGACGTACGTCTGGGTCGCTACCGTTGAAGAGTTGCCCGCGGTGTCGCGTGCAAAGTACTTCAACGTCATCGACGACGTCAACGCGATCGGTCCCGAGTAGACAGGACTGGACGTTGTCGGCGTCGTGCCATCGGTGGTCACGTAGATGGTGGCTGCTTCGTTCACCGTGAGGCTGATGGTTTTGTTTGCCCCGTACGTTCCTCCGGCCGGATCGACAGAGACCACAGGTGGGGTGGTGTCGGCAGCGAAGACAGTGACATTCCTGGTTGCGGTGGAGGTGTTCCCTGCGTTGTCCATGGCTTCCACCGTGAACGCGACAGGACCATTGGGTACGTTGGCATAGGACTTTGGCGATGTGCACGCTGTGAAGGCGTTGGCGCCCAGCTTGCACCTGAACCCGGCAACGTCAGTGGACGTTGAGGCAAAGACGAACGACGGCGAGATGCCCACTGTTGCGCCTTCTGCAGGAGAACTGATGGACACCTGCGGTGCGGTCAGGTCGGTGGTAACAGTCACCGATGCCACGGTGCTGATATTGCCTGCCATGTCTGTCGCCCGGACCCGTAGGACGTGCTGTCCTGCGGTTGTGAGGCTGAAGACATAGCCGTTACTGCAGGCCGTGAAAATGGTGGTGGAATCGACCGAGCAGGACAGGACGGAGTCCGCCTCCGAGGTCACGCCCAGGACAGGCGAACCGTTGACTGTAGCTCCAGCAGCGGGTGAGGTGATCACCGGGGCGGCTGGGGCAGTCAGATCAACCGTGAATGCCCGGGATACGGGCAGCCCTGTTGGTGCCGCACGAACGGAGAATGTGTAGGCGCCGTTGGTCAAGGCGGTTGCAGGCGTAAACGTTCCACTCGTGCACACTTGCCAGACAGGTGTTGCGGTACTCAATTGGAGACTGCATTCAAGGGCACCGCCCGGAGGCGTTGAGGCCACAGTGAAAGTAGGAGTGGAATCATTGGTGAACGCCGGGTTTGCTGCCTGGGTTCCGTTAGCCGCCGTCGGACCGTTCACAATCGAAGGTACGACGCCACCGAGGCTGAGCAACCTGCCCTGCTGGGTTGGCTTGGCAGGATCCAGCTGACCTGGGTCTTCCATGAGCAGGAGCTTGCCGTCGCGCATGTTCAGTCCACCGATCTTGCTGAAACCGAGCGCCCATTGGTTGGTTACGGTGTCGGTGCTTAGGTCGATACGCGAGACGGTGTCCTTGCCGGCGTCGGCTGTGGTGGTTCCGCCGCCGGTTCCCGTGTACAGCACCAAGGGCGACTGCCAGTCGTAGTAGATGGCCGTCGGCTTGCCGACGTTATAGAGCGGTGCTGGTACGAAGTTGGTCAGCACTCCGTCCTCGGGTGCGGTGAACACGGTCAATCCTGAGGTTTCAGCGACATAAACCACTACGTTGCCGGCACTGTTGCGGTGCGTGGCGGCAAGGCTCAAGGAGCTTGAGTTAACCGAAGCGATTGATTCGATGCTCGGATGGAGGGCCGTCGGATCCACGATCTTCACAATCGACCGGGCATTGCCGAACGACAAATAGATGTTGCCATCGGGGCCGTCACTGACCGCGTTCGGACGGAGGTCGCCGTCGAAAATGGTCAACTGGCTGTCATAGTCGAATACGCCTGTGCTGGGCTTCCAAACCGCGCGGACTACCTCGGAACTTCCGACGGCGGCATCCGGAATGAACGCGATTTCGTCGCCCGAGCCGTGATTGGCAGGCGACGGATCAATCATTGCGGGAGTTCCGGCCAGGGCCGGTCCACTCTTATGGCCAGCCAACGTGCCTCCAAGGCAGGTGCCTGTTTCGAGCCCGCCCGGGGTGGCGCCCGCAGCTTCGGTCACGCGGCAGAATCCGGCACGCGCATCTGAGACCCAGATCCTTCCGGCCGGGTCCACCACCGAACCTGCGGCTTTCGTGAGACCAACGGCGACGGTTTGGCGGGCTTGGTCAGCGCTGGCAGCCCCCGCTGTGAATACACCTGTGAGCGCTGCTGTAGCCAGGCTCGCCGAGGCGATCAGTGCGGTGACTTTGCGGCGATGCCGTCCTCCAACCGTCCCGCTGATGGCGGAGGGATGGGAGTTTCCATGAGATGTTCTTGAGCGACCGGCGAAGGCAAGACACGCCAAACCAAGCTGAAGAACACTGCGATTGCGCGTGTCCACCGAGGGATCCCCACTTCATTCGGATGCTCCCCAGCTCCGCATGCATTGGTTATTCGCCCCACGCCGTTTCCGGCTGCGTCTACGTACATCTTCCCCCAATTTTCACATTTGTCACTAGGTACTTTTCGATGCGGGACATTTTTTTGGTCCCCTTTCGCCTTTCCCGATGTCTTGACCGGGCAATCGCAGCCCCGCACGATTGAGGTGGAGGTCACAATGCGCAGACTGTTTCCGATGGTGGTGCCGCTGGTGATGCTGTTGGTCGCCTGTACGCCATCGCCACAACCACCCCCGGGAACGAGTACCTCGTCGACAACAACCGGCACGGCAACCACCAGCGCCACAGCGGAGCCCAGCCCCTCGCCGTCGACGGTTCCCAGTACTGGCACCACGGGTGACGGCGAGCCCTTGGGCGACGGTGATGAACCTGGCCGCTACGCCTATCGATGCACAAGCCTTGACGCCTCGCCGGAAGTCCAGTTGTCGAGTCTCGCCGAGGTCTGGGCTGCCACCAACTACACGCGGATGGGCTCCTGCGAAGTCACTTACACCGGAACGGATCCGTTCGAGCCAACGCCCCGGGAAGCAGAAGTAATTTCGACGGCGGCGCCACAAGGACCGGGCGACGATGGAGGCCTGGCAGTGTTGTTGGATGTCCTCCGGCTCTGCACGCGGGTCAGTGATGAAAGCGGTCCGGGTGGATTTGAGGAAGCCGGACACGGGACGTTGCTTGCCGCGGCCTCACTCTGCGCGGATGCTCCGCAGGGCAAAATCATCGCAGCCTGGGCCGAGGGCACAAGGATGGCTGATGGCAGCCATTTGGTGGGCGATTCGGTGCAACCTGGCAAATATCAAGTCGTCAAGCAAGGCCCTTCGGCAGCGGATTGCAGGTGGTCCATAGCCGGCGCAGGGGGTGCAATTGCCGCCGAGGGAGGACTTCCAGCGGTGGGCGAAGGCGTCGATCTTGCTGCCGGCCAAAACTTTACTAGTGACAAATGCGGAATTTGGGGGAAGATGTACTAAGACGCAGCCGGAAACGGCTTGGGGCGAATAACCAATGCATGCGGAGCTGGGGAGCATCCGAATGAAGTGGGGATCCCTCGGTGGACATGCGCAGGCGCAGTGTTCTTCAGCTCGGCGTGGCAGCTATTGCCTTGGCCGGTTGCTCAGGAACCAATGTAGATACTTCCCAACCAGCCGCACTTGATATGGCGCCTGTGGTCGCGAACGACGACAAAATCCCGCGGGAACGCCCGGAACCTTTGATACGGTATCAATTCACGTGCACAGGTGCTGATGGCAGCCTGATAGGCAAGTTCTCGAGCCTTGAAGAGGTCTGGGCATCCACGCGCTACATGCACGTCACCGACTGCCAAGTTGACTATGTCGGAAAAGGACCACATGTCCTGACTCCGGAGGAGACGGCCGCCGTCAATGCCGCCCTTGCAGCGGGTGCCGTTCCCGGCGACGCCTCTGCTCTCTGCTTGCGCATCATTAAGGCATGCACCCGGACGGACCCCAGGACGCTTGCAGCCTCGCTCGCCGCTTATGGGGTTCCTGTTGTGAAAGGCGCCCTGACACTTGCTCCGCTGGCGCCGCAGGCGGCCGTGCTCACCAAGTGGCTTAAGGCGGCAGTGTCCGGATAGCTGCATAGTGCGCAATCAGTGAGAAATTGAAAGGCGCGGACCACGTTGCGTCCGCGCCCTTCCACGGGCAGCCTGTTCAAGCAAGCAATGAGTTCATCGCATTGATAAGTGTGGTTTCCACGCCATTCGTACCCGCCTTGAAATGGGCCAGATGTCCGTAGACGGTCATTGAGCCACCAGCAATTCCTGGGAAATCCGGCTCCCAACCACCCTCATAGCTGCCAAGTGGCATATTCGGCGAAAAAAATTCATTGCTCGGAATGTAGCAGCAGGACTCATTGGCATATCCGCCGACGATGATGCCGTTGGTTCCGCCGTTGCGACTCCTGAAGTACGCCCCATATCCACTAACGAGTTCGCCACCGATCATGGCGATCTTCAGCTGGGGGCTGCCGTTGAACTTCCACACTTGGAACGGGGAGGGCACCGCGGTCTTGTAGCTATTGCTGTCGATTCGTCCAATCATGACTTGGGCATGACGCTGGTACCACTGCGGCTGGCCATTGGGGTTCGGCAAACGGGCTACGTATGCGGCACGTACGGCGGCCAGATTTCCGGCAGTCGGTGTGATGTCCAATGGAAGCTGGACCTCCTGGTAGCGCGTCACCATGGGGCCGCTGA
>Ga0207655_1001642_pt1 | contig 19830 bp, 10 predicted proteins | sample KBSM44metaG_FD_184398 | JGI IMG/M metagenome (GOLD analysis project Ga0207655, IMG submission 184398) | Miscanthus rhizosphere microbial communities from Kellogg Biological Station, Michigan, USA - KBS M4-4 metaG (SPAdes) (version 2) | ecosystem: Host-associated > Plants > Roots > Rhizosphere >...
GCGATTCTGACAGTGACTCGGATAGCGACAGCGATTCGGACTCTGACAGCGACTCGGATTCTGACAGCGACAGCGATTCTGACTCTGACAGCGATTCAGACTCTGACAGCGATTCTGACTCTGACAGCGACTCGGATTCTGACAGCGACTCGGATTCTGACAGCGACTCGGATTCTGACAGCGACTCGGACTCTGACAGCGACTCGGATTCTGACAGTGACTCGGATTCTGACAGCGATTCGGATTCTGACAGTGACTCGGACTCTGACAGTGACTCGGACTCTGACAGTGACTCGGATTCTGACAGTGACTCGGATTCTGACAGTGACTCGGATTCTGATAGTGACTCGGATTCTGACAGCGATTCGGATTCTGACAGCGACTCTGACTCTGACAGTGACTCGGACTCTGACAGCGACTCTGACTCTGATTCTGACAGTGACTCAGACTCTGACAGCGACTCGGACTCTGATAGCGACAGCGACTCTGACTCTGACTCTGACAGTGACTCGGATTCTGACAGCGACTCTGACTCTGACAGCGACAGCGATTCTGACAGTGACTCGGATAGCGACAGCGATTCGGACTCTGACAGCGACTCGGATTCGGACAGCGACAGTGACTCGGATAGCGACAGCGATTCGGACTCTGACAGCGACTCGGATTCGGACAGCGACAGTGACTCGGATTCTGACAGCGATTCGGATTCTGACAGCGATTCTGACAGTGACTCTGATAGCGACTCTGATTCTGACAGCGACTCGGACTCTGACAGCGACTCTGACTCTGACAGCGACTCGGATTCTGACAGCGACTCGGATTCTGACAGCGATTCTGACTCTGACAGCGATTCTGACTCTGACAGCGATTCGGACTCTGACAGCGACAGCGATTCAGACTCTGACAGCGACTCTGATTCTGACAGCGACTCGGATTCTGACAGCGACTCTGATTCTGACAGCGACTCTGATTCTGACAGCGATTCAGACTCTGACAGCGACTCGGATTCTGACAGCGACTCGGACTCTGACAGCGACTCGGATTCTGACAGTGACTCGGATAGCGACAGCGATTCTGACTCTGACAGCGACTCGGATTCTGACAGTGACTCGGATAGCGACAGCGATTCTGACTCTGACAGTGACTCGGATTCTGACAGTGACTCGGATTCTGACAGCGACAGTGACTCTGATTCTGACAGTGACTCTGATTCTGACAGTGACTCGGACTCTGACAGCGACTCTGACTCTGACAGCGACTCTGATTCTGACAGCGACTCTGACTCTGACAGTGACTCGGACTCTGACAGTGACTCGGACTCTGACAGCGACTCTGACTCTGACAGTGACTCGGACTCTGACAGCGATTCTGACTCTGACAGTGACTCGGATTCTGACAGTGACTCGGACTCTGACAGTGACTCGGATTCTGACAGCGATTCGGATTCTGACAGCGATTCTGACAGTGACTCTGATAGCGACTCTGATTCTGACAGCGACTCGGACTCTGACAGCGACTCTGACTCTGACAGCGACTCGGATAGCGACAGCGACTCGGATAGCGACAGCGATTCGGACTCTGACAGCGACTCGGATAGCGACAGCGACTCGGATAGCGACAGCGATTCGGACTCTGACAGCGACTCGGATTCTGACAGCGACTCGGATTCTGACAGTGACTCGGATAGCGACAGCGATTCTGACTCTGACAGCGACTCGGATTCTGACAGTGACTCGGATAGCGACAGCGATTCTGACTCTGACAGTGACTCGGATTCTGACAGTGACTCGGATTCTGACAGCGACAGTGACTCTGATTCTGACAGTGACTCTGATTCTGACAGTGACTCTGATTCTGACAGCGACAGCGATTCTGACTCGGACAGTGACTCGGATTCTGATAGTGACTCGGACTCTGACAGCGACTCGGATTCTGACAGTGACTCGGATTCTGACAGCGACAGCGATTCGGACTCTGACAGCGATTCGGACTCTGACAGCGATTCGGACTCTGACAGTGACTCTGACTCTGACAGCGATTCGGACTCTGACAGTGACTCGGACTCTGATTCTGACAGTGACTCGGACTCGGATTCTGACAGTGACTCGGACTCTGACAGCGACTCGGATTCGGATAGTGACTCTGACTCTGACAGCGATTCGGATTCTGACAGCGACTCGGATTCGGATAGTGACTCTGACAGCGATTCTGACTCGGACAGTGACTCTGATTCTGACAGCGATTCTGACAGCGACTCTGATTCGGACAGTGATTCGGATAGCGACAGTGACTCTGACAGCGATTCTGACTCTGACAGCGACTCGGATTCTGACAGCGACTCTGACTCTGACAGTGACTCGGATTCTGACAGCGATTCGGATTCTGACAGTGACTCTGATTCGGACAGCGACTCGGATAGCGACAGCGACTCGGATTCTGACAGCGACAGCGATTCAGACTCTGACAGCGACTCGGATTCTGATAGCGACTCTGATTCTGACAGCGATTCGGACTCTGACAGTGACTCTGATTCTGACAGTGACTCTGATTCTGACAGTGACTCTGATTCTGACAGTGACTCGGATTCGGATAGCGACAGCGACTCGGATTCTGACAGCGACTCGGATTCTGACTCTGACAGCGATTCTGACTCTGATAGCGACAGCGATTCGGACTTTGATCTTGTTGCGAATGATGATTTGGCAACGCTTGATGCCAATATTGATCCGATAACAAGCCCTGTACCTACACAATCTAAAACATCTGTAGTTTTACCTTCTTATGATGGTTTGATTTTAGATTGGACATGGGCTGCGAATAATGCCTTGCAAGTAGAAGTTCCTCAAGGAACATTGCAGGACTTTAATGTAAATATCAGTGGTTTATATGCTGGTGTGGGTATTGTGAGTTTAGGTCTGGATGTTCTTCGCCTAAATGAGAATACGGGAGAATATGAGCTTTATGAGCATATTCCAAATGCCGGAACTGCTTTTGCGGCACTTGTAGGGTTCTATACAGGTGGAACCACAATTAATGACTTACCTGAAGGTAAATATGCCATTGTCATGACAAATGACCAAGGGCTTAACTTTACAGGTTTAGGCTTCCCAACTTTAACCATTCCATCAGGTGGCGTCGCAACTGACTATGGTGAGGTTGTTGTAAGTGGTAACGTCATTGTTCCTGAAGGTCCGGGGGATGTAGCGGATGTCGATCCTGAAGGTCAGCCATTAGTCGTTACACAAGTAATTTCTGAGACTGGTAATACATTAACAGTGAATCAATCTGATAATGGTTTCCAAAAAATAGAAGGGGCCTATGGCGATCTCTATATTGATAAGGATGGGAATTATGAATACATCAGAAATCCGGAAATTCCTAACTCAGTAGGTAAAGTTGATACGTTTACTTATACAATTCAAGATGTTGATGGAAATACAGCAACAGCTAATCTCAATATCAGAATTGATAGTTCTCAAGTAGACATTAACTGGCCAGCTGACCCTACTTTGGATGGTACAGTTGATTTAGTTGCTACTAATGATATCAATGGTGCTCAAGTAGATTACAAAAACTTTGTTGAAATAAAATCGGCAGATCTTGGTTCAATGACGGCTTCGGTTACTCGTACTGGTAGCTTATTTGGTGGTTATACTTATACACGTAATCCTGGAACAGATACTTCAGATGTTGTTACTGTAGATAAAAATGCTTCTGCTGTTTTATCTATCAAAGTTACTACAACTGATTCATCTGGCGCCAATAATGATACCTTCGGTTATAGCGTACAAAAATTGGTAGGGGGTAGCTGGCAAACTGTATATGTTTCACCAACTACAACTTATAGCCATCCATTCCTTGGTGGTTCAAATGCTACGATCATTGATAATAGTTATTCGATACCAGCGGGTAGTGTGGCGACACAATGGCGTGTAGTTTATACAAGTACCGAAAGTAATGAGTCATTCCTTGTTAATGGCACTAATACAACTTCAGTTCAAACCTCAGTTCAACCAACAGTGACGCATTATGATGCATTTACTGCTTCTGGAGAATTTACTCCAGCTACAGGTAATATAATTACAGATGATAGTGGTAATGGTACTGATGTAACAGGAGGTGTGGGTACTAAATTGTTCGTGGAAAATGCAGCTGGCGTATTTGTTGAAGCTACTGGTCAAACTTTGGTTTACAGTAATGGAACATTAAATATTGCTGCTGATGGTACATATACCTTTACTCCAAATGCCACCGCAGATGGAAGTCAAGCTACAAGTTTCAATTATAAACTTATAGCCGCGAATGGCGATGAAAGTAATGTAGCTACATTAACAATTGACTTGGGTAGACATTATGAAACGGGTACTGGAAATGATTTAATTTCTGGTACAACAGGAAATGATGTTTATACAACAGGTACTGGTGCAGATACAGTTATATTCAACCTTCTAAATTCTACGGATCCTACAGGTGGAAATGGTAAGGATGAATGGACTGACTTCAATCTGGCTCAAGGTGATAAAGTTGATATTAGTTCATTGTTAAATGGTGCTAATGCAGGCAATATCTCTAATTATGTGTCTGTTACTTCTGATGGTGCGGGTAATACTTTAATTAGTATTGATCGTGATGGTACTGGTAATACCTATAACTCAACCGATCTCATTGTATTGAAAAATACAGATACAACACTGGATGAGTTATTGAATAATAATCAGTTGTTATTTTAATTGATTATTGCTGATAGAAATCTGTAAATAGAAGAGAAGGCATAAGTGCCTTCTCTTTTTTTATTTAAAAATAGTTTTTAAAAGCATTAGTCGCAGTAAATGGCTTATTTAATATTTTTGAAAGTAAAATTAACTAGATTTTTTATTTTTAATAACTTTTTTTAAGAGACTTTGAAATTTTTTTTTCTCTATATTGCTTTCGTTTGTTTTTTCTAGATTTATCAATAAAGTATCTAAAATTTGTTGGTTGAAATGAGCTGAATTTTGATCAATTTCTTTCCAATGGTATAAGTTCCAATTATTTAAAATAGAAATTTGTTGATCTTGTTTTCCAAGATTTTCAAGAAACTTTTTCATAAAGACGGTTCCTTTTAAATATTGATCTTGAAAAACAGGTTGTCCATCAGTGTATCTCTGTTGCATGAGAGAAGAGGGTAAAAGTAGTTTTCCATCAGATGTATCTATAAGTGTGGTAAGACGGTTCCATAATTGAGATGTCCTATAAGTTCTTTGCAAGATATATTTGTCAAAATCTTCTTCATTTTTCGGCAAATTTCTCTGTCCATATGTACCAAGCTTATCTTTTCTGATGATCCCTTCTGACCAGGCTGCCAAACTTTCCGTGAGCCAAGGTTGCTTAAACATCGTATAACCGTAGGTGTAAAGATGAAATAATTCATGTTCAACTAATGAAGAATCAGTAGTTAAATTTGGAATATTATTGCTAATAAGAATAATTAGAGCACACGCGTTTTTTTTTAATGGATTATTGGTATGTCGATGGGGTTCATCATAAGCTAGTCCGAGTCCATTAAGCTTCTGTATTTGTATATCAATATATTGGACGTTATTTTTATAGCGTGGACTATTCAAAGGATCTTGGTAGCCTAAAACGGACCAAGCTTTGCGTATGGTATTTGCTTGAATAGCAATATTTTCTACATAGTCTGGAACATGATTTAGATTTTTATCTAATTGAAATTTTAAAGCATTATCGCCAGATGTAGTATAAAAAATACGCAGATTATCCATGCCATAATAGACTTTATCAAGTTGTGTAACTACTGGAGGGTTACTTGAATAACAATCAGTTTTTGCATGAATATAAGTAGATAAGCAAAATGTAGAAAATAATAAAACCAAACCCTTCTTATGCATAAAAAACATTACAGAATGGCCTGAAAAAGTGATTGCCATTTTTGTGCAAATTGTTTTTGATCAGTGAGTTGAGTACATGCATATGCATTTTCACTAAGTTTAAGCCTTTTTTGTTCATCTTTTAATAAAGAAATTACTTTCTGTGCAAATAACTCTTCATCTTGAAAAGTAATTAAATAGCCATTTTCATCATGATTAATCATGTCTGATGGTCCGTAATCGATGTCATAACTCACTACAGGGCAACCATGGCATAGGGCTTCTAAAACTGCCATACCGAAACCTTCAGATCGGCTAGAAAAAAGGAATAAGCTTGCTTTATTATATAAAGCATCAGTATCCTCATTATAGCCCATCAATTTAATATGGTTATTTAATTGATGTTCATCAATTTGACTTTGTAAGAAGTTATACTCACTTCCAAAACCATAAATGTTTAAATAAGCATTGGGGATTACTTCTACAACTTTTTTGAAGATCCTAATTAAGCTATCTAAATTTTTCGCTTTATCATATCTGGCAATAGTTAAGCAAAACATTGGATCTCTGTTTGAAAAATTGACATGATCGACAGTTTTTTCATATATATGCGGAATAACAAATAGTTTACCTTCCATTCCAAAGCGCTGTTGAATATGTTGTTTTTGGCGTTCAGTTAAGATTACTAATGCATCTAATTCATTACTATATTTAAAGTAACTACGATAATGACGATTAATTGTAGAGTTTTGAATATCAGGACCATTTAAATGGGTGGCATGAATTGTACCAATAAAACGCATGTTTTCTTGTTTTATCTCTCTAAGTGGTTCATAGAAATGAATTGCACGGTCGATAAGAATATACATTAGATCATTTTTATAAAGTTGAGAGATTTTTAGGAACCAGTATTGAATGAGTTGAGACTCAGTATCAAAAATCTCGTCAATAACACCTTGTTTATTAAGTAAAAAAATATTTGAAACAATGTTTTTATTCTTTTCGTTGAGTTGATAGTTTTTTATAATAACTGGATAACCTTCTGTATGATAATACGTTTCAGTTATTATCATTTGATTTTCTGGGTTGATGACTTGAATACAACTAAGATAACCATAAGAGTCATAAATAATTCGTCCTGTTTTTACTCCTTTTTTAAAAGTGTTCACATAACTTAAAGTAGGAGAGTCATTTTGCCGTATTTCGTACAAATAGTTTTTATTATTTTTATCATGAAACCGCTGATTGTAGGTGAAAGGAATTATAGTTTTTAAAATGTTACTGTTAAACATTTCTACCGTAGGATTATGAATTTTTTTATTAGCCAGTTTTAGATGAGTTCCTTGAAAATCACCATATAGATTGAGATAACCAATAGAAGTAGGAGCTAAATTTGTAGTAATAAGACTCCAATAATTTTCTGCAAGAGAGTGATCATAATCAGTAGTAATAATGGTGGGACTAATACCTAATTGTTCATTTAGTATTTTTGCACGTTTTAAAAGAGCAAAAACCAATCCATTTTTCTTTTGGTCAATTTTTGGAAATAGAAAAAAATATTGAGTTTTCATAATAAATAACCATTTATAAAATATAATAAGATTTATTTGTTTGATGGTGATTTAAGCAGATCACTTTTTGTAAGAATTGGTGGATGGTATTCATTTAAACCTCCTGCATAAATTTTATTTTTAAATTGATCAATAAAATCAAGTGGTTCCATGAAGTTTAAGCCTTTTAAATCATTTTTGTGAAATTTCCACCATTTCAAATTTATTAATTCATTAATAACTGTATTGTCAAATCTTTTACGAATGAGTCTAGCAGGGTTACCACCAACGATAGTATATGGTTCAACATTCTTTGTAATCACACTGTTAGAAGCGATTATTGCACCATCACCAATAGTAATATTATTTTTTAAAATAACATCTGATCCAATCCACACATCATTTCCAATGGTGACATTACGTCGGCTTCTAAAAGTATGTGTAACTGATGCTGGGTCAGTATCATGATAATCTTCAGTATAAAAGTGAGGAGAAGTAGAAACCCAATCGGTGAAGTGATGAGCACCCATAATTTTAATATTACTAGCTAAGCTACAGTAGCGGCCAATAGAAACACCATAACCAAGATTTGAGGATGAGTAAGAGAAAGCACCAATTGTACAAAGGCTTAAAACACTATTATAAAAATTATTATGTCCTTCAAGTTTCAAATCATTATTTAATGTAATAAGCCGATGTGGATTTTTTTTTAGGAAAAACATATTTATATTGAGCTTTTTAAGATTTTCTTCAATTTTAAAAAATTCAACACTTATTGTTTCATTTGATAAAGTAAATATTTCTTCATTCATAAAGATACCTTTAATTACTCTATTAAAAAGTTTTTGATATTTTTGATTATAGAATTATAAATTCCAAGCTAATCTTTGAAATACAAATAGTATGCAATATAGCCTGATAAGTTATGTTCTTGATCATCAATACGAGTACGAAAACGGTCATGCCTTACATAGAAAGAATTTAATATAGACTTGGGATTTTTCATATACATAGCTACTTCTGGATAGAAAAAACCTGTACGTTGAAATTCGGCACGTAATTTTATAAGAGATTTTAAATCTTCAAATCTAGAAGAGTTAAATAATTTTTCATGCCCTTGCTCACTTAGGCGACTCACCATTTTATAAGCAGACATCATCATTTCAAGAAAAGTTGCGTATGCTGTTTTTCGATTTTTAATAAAATCCATATGCTTTAAGTAGTTATTTATACCAAATTGATAGTATTTAAATTCTGGGCATAACATTGTTAATTCATTGGTACAATAACTTAGCCAATGATCATGATATTTTTCATATGAATTAGATATAAAGTTATCAAACATTAATTTAACAGTATCTAAAAGAAGCTTATTATTATTTAATTGATATAGTCTTAGTAGTGCTAGTGCAGCCTCGCCATCATAATAAACAATTCTAAATTTTTCTTTAATAGATAAAGATGGGTACTCTAAGATATGCACTGTTTGTCCTGATTTATCAATCATTTGAATAATTCCATTTGCTATTTTTTCTGCATATTCTAGATATTTTTTATTTTTAGTAATTTCCTGATATTTTGTTAACATTAAAATAGCAGCTGCATTCGCACCAAGCTTGATCTCATAATTATTGTTATTTCCATCAATCATATGAGCAGTATCTTGATCGATTAACTTATAAAAATTTTTGATGCTATACTCAATAGCCAAGTGAATTTTAGGCCAATATTGATTATTATCTTCAATCTCAAAAGTTTCTAAAAGAGAATAAATTGAAGTGCAATGCCGTATTGTATTGTAGCTTTTAATTTCATTATCAAATGCTGGAAAATAGCCGTAGATAAACTTTCCATCTTCTAAAATTTGATTGGATAGGAAATTAGCATTTTTATTAATTATTTCTTTAATATGAGATTTATCATTTTTATCAATGAATCTAACCCCATTTTCACAACCTCCACTTTGAAGTTTAATGAATTTACTATTTTCGTAAAATACACTTTCAGTTTCAAAAAGCCATACATCTTTAATTTTATTAATTTCTAATTCTTTTTGAATAGAAGGATATTTTTTCTTTATTGCATTATTTAAATTATTTTGGTCAATAAAATTTTTTTGATCATATGAAATTCCTCGTATGATTGCATTCCCATAAATTTCTTGCTCTAAAAAACATATATTGAAATCTTTATCAAAACTAATACCTTTCCTAAAATGATTATTATGCTTTTGATTAGATATATCATTGGTAACATCGGTCCAACTTTTTTTTTCTATTTGAGTTGCAATATCAAGTTTTATATAGGCTAGATAACGTTTATCTTTAAGAAAAATTTTTTCTAAAAAGTTATTTATTTTTTTTTGCAATTTTTGTATGTCAGAACTAGCAATTGAAAAAACTTTACAACGTTGATCTAGGCAACCATATGAGATAAAGACTATTTTTTTATCAGAGTCAGTCTGATCATATAGTGATATCCATTCACTGATCTGATTCTTTAAATTACTTAAATCTAAATATTTCAATTGATGTAGCATATTACGACCTAATTAAGTTAATCTTGGCTAGAAAACAATTAAATTGTTTTAATCCCTTTTTTAAAAAAATAATAGAGTGATATTTGATTCTGTTTATTATTGTATTTGTTTTTTTGTTGTACTAGAAGTGATTTTAAGGCTTGAGTTGTGTTTAAAATTATTTGAAATTTAATTCATATGTTTTAATTTAAGTGTAGTTTAAAACATAATTTATATTTTTAGTTTTAATGTAATCTAGCTTAATTTTTTGATAGAAAATAAATGAATTATATGGTTTTTAATATTTCTATTTTTTTGTTGTTGTATTAACTAATCTTGGTTGTTAATTTAATTATCTAAAGTTTATCTGAATTAAAAGGTTAATTATGAAAAAAATAATTTCTTTATTGATGTTGTTAGCTGCTAATCATACTTTCGCTGAAACAGTTAGTATTGATTTAACAAATGGAAATTTTATCGGAAAAGATGCGTATAACGTTGTTACTTCGACTCAAGCACAATGTACACAATTAGATAATTCTGGGATCGGAAGAACGGTTTGGGTTGAAGTAAATTTAAATGGTTACTCATATAAAGAATGCATACGATATTATTCTGCCGGATTACTCGAAAATCAAACCAATAATAGAGCAATTGCATATTTTTCTGGAGATGTAGCAATTGTGGGAGCGACGGCGTTTCCAGAGTATACTAACAGCAAACCACAGGACAAAGTTAATGAAGCAGTCGTTAAGTCAACAGAGTTATATAATTTCCCATATATTTTTGTAGCTCGTCCAGGAATTTATGGATCGTCTGGTGTACATAATGGTGCTAGAAAGCCATTAGAATCTTTATTAATGTCTGAAGCATTAAATAAAATTAAGCAAAGACATCAAATCCTTAACTATGTGTTAGTTGGGCATAGTGGTGGTGGTCATATTGTATCTGCCTTATTATCAAAAAGGACAGATATATTATGTGCTATCCCAAGTTCAGCTCCTTCATCACCAAAAATACTGGCTGAAGCATTGGGCAAGACGCCTGATCCAAGACTATTTGAAGCTGTAGATGCAATAACTGCACTTACACCTAAGCACCCAGCGAATAGAGTATTTGTAGTAGGGGATTTAAATGACAGTATTGTGCCTTGGGTTTCCCAAAAAGTACTTCATGACAAGTTGATTCAATTATCTTGGGCGTCAAATATCATAAATTTACAAGCGACTGACAGGGATCATCATAATTTGGCTGAGAAAGCTACAAAGATCGCGGGGATGTGTGCAAGGGGATTGCCAACCTTAAATATTCTTGACCAAGCAGGAAATTTATAAGCTTACTATATTGTTTGCGTAGAACTAAAAATAATATTTGCTTTATCAGGTTTATGAGAAATAGTTTTACGCAAATATTAAGAGATGAACTTATATTGAATATATAAGTGATCTATTGAGTTGATTATTAGTTAAATAGATCATTTATAATTGAAATAAAAGTGGAGGTGAGGAGGAGTATAGTTATAAAAACTATAAATTATGAACAATAAATTGTGAGAGCATTCTATCTTTCAAATTTTTTATAATGTATGAAATTTAAGTATTTAAAACATAATTTTAAAACATTTTTTAAGTTATGAGTGAGCTTATTACATGTAAAATAAGGATATTTTTTGTACTGTGGAAATTTGTTTTGAACTTAATTAATTTGTAATTGATAAAGCATAATTCTCATGTGAATATAATCTTGAGGATGTTGTTATACAACTTTCTTCATATTTCAGGTTTAAGTGATATTCACTAAGTCCACATCTTTACAGGATGTGGACTCTTATTAATTAATAAAGAATTTAAAATTATATCGGTTTCTTTTATTGTAATTTAAGAACGCATAGTTGAATTTAACTTAAACCTATTGTAATAATATATCTATTATTAATAATCCTAATTCTATAAATTTTAATTTAAGATGGATTTTATATAAATGGATGATTATATATTTAACATGAGGATTAAAATTAATGAAGAATTTACTTCTATTTCAAATCGTATTTTCATTAACACTAATCTTGACGGGTTGTGTAAATCAGCCATATGGTCATCAATCAGTTTATTCACCAGCTTCTATTAATACTATTGCTAGTCATAAATTGTATTTAATAGCAGAAAAATCAAACCACCCTGGCTTTGGGACGGGAGAGGTTACAGAAGATAAAGCCTCTCAATATGCAAGTAATCATAAGAAGACAGTAATTTGTGATAAACATCATTATTATGCTGCCAGTAATGTTACTAGTGATCTGAAACAGACAAAAATTATTTTAGTAAGTGGTGAAGAGATTAATGTTTCTAAGTCATGCTGGGTAGAAGATGCAAACCCAAAAAATTCAATTTATGTTTCTAAATCATCTGTTAGTCACGGTTTTTGATAGTTAAACAGATAAAAGGAGACTAAGCCTTACTCGCTTGGTCTCATTATAATTCATTCAAAGAATTTTTATTTAAAGATTTAGCTGTTTAAAGTAAAATAATTAATTGAAGCGATAGCCTGAAAATAATTTTTGTATAACTTTATATTGGAATCTATTATTTTGTTTTTTTCAATTTTTATTAAGTAGATCTTATTACCATTTACTTCTTTTCGTTTTGAAATATATTCTATAGCTAAGCCAATTTCATTTTTTTCATACTTGTTTATTTTGTTTAAGTTTAATGTCACTAGAAAAGTAAAAAAACCTATTTCTTTCATTTTCTCTGCATAGAAGGTGGCATAAGTTCTGGTACTTTTTATTAACCCTGTATCAAAAATAATAATAGTTGGGAAGGGTCCAATTCCTTTCGGAATATAAATATCACCTGTTGCTAAGCCTATTGAGGACTTCCAAAAAATATCATTCATATTAAATATTATCATATTTTAAAATAAATAAATTTTCGTAATAAATGCTTTAAAAACATAAATTTGCTTTTGTTAAAAGCTGAAATTTATAAATTTCAAATGGTTAGTTTGTTAAGAAATTATTTGAAATAAAGTTACACTATTAACATTTTCTTAAAAGTTAAATTGTTTTATTTCATGGGAAATAACTCTACGATGTAAATATAATATAATCAATAGTAAATCTATATAAATTATATTTTCACATAAAGTGTTTTGTTTTAAATTATTGAAAATAAATATTATTTTTATTGAATTGTTTGAGAGTTAACTAATTATGTTTTTATAGGTAGCGTAATCATGATGAAAGACATAAAACTAATTTTAAAGAAGTATAAGAAAAACTAACTTAATATAGAATTAATTATATCCATTCTTGATAATCGTATCTAAATTTCAAGCATAAAAATAAATAATATACAATTGTATTTCAACAGCTTATCTAATTTTTTGCTTGAAATTTAATTAAGCTCATTTAGAGGACTAATACTATATGATTCATAACTCTTCCTTTTTATATTATTCCATATGTATGTCATAGATCATTTAATCCAAAATATTTAATAATTACAATGCATTACTTTTCGATGCATTGTTTAAAATTCTCTGAATTACTGTTCTTGTAACTGCAAATTCTTTAGCGAGTGAATATACGCTGTAGCCTTTCTTAAACAATTCAATTACTCTATTTTTTTGTTCATTATTTAATATTTCTGGACGACCAACTTTTCTTGTTGGTTTGTGATCCTTGAATTTTTTATTGTCAGCCTTAAATAATTTCTCAAATTCAGCTGATAACTTTAAAAAATGAAGAAAGAAAATTTTTAAGTCACCATTAATTTCATTTTTAGAGTAATCCAAGCATATCAGCCGGATTTTTTTTTGATCAATTTTATCAACTATTCCTAAAATTTCTTCAAAGCTATTTCCTAAGCAATCCATGCTTTTTATCACTAAAATATCACCTTCTTCTAAAGAGTAACTTATTAAATTAAGAAATTTATCTCTATAAGCAATAGATTTATCAACAGATACTTCTTCTACTACTAATCTATTCTTTTGGATTTTATAGCCATACTCACTAAAAAAAGAGATATACCTAGAAAATTCAAATTGCAAATTAGGCTCTATTCTAACATAGGCATATGTACGCATATTAAAACACCAAAATTAAACAAAAACAAAACAAATATTAGCATCTTATTTTTTTAAAAAAAACATGAACTAAATCACAAAAGTGTACTATACAGTGTTTAAAACATAATAATTAAGTACATAGTTAAATAATTACTTTTTTCAAATTTTTATTAACTTCCATAATCATGTTACCTAATAATTTTATTGGCTTTTTGGGTTTAGTATATTGTATATTAAATTAACTAATTACTTAAGCTACTCCTGAATTTAATATAAATTTGATATTAAAATCTAGTTTTATTTTTTATTTGAACTAATTTGAATGCACAAAATATAACAAAGTAATAAGTTGTTAGTTGTAAGATTATAGATGCTTGATGTAGGTATTTGATTTTTAATGATTTGTATTTTTATTTTATTTTGTTTTATTTTTGATTGTGTGTTTAAATTTATTGTAAATTTAAAACATAGTTTTAAAACAATTTTAGGTAATATATTATAGAAATTAATTAGTTTATTATTATAAATATTTTGTCACTGTGTTTGTGATATTTTGAATGTTTTATTTAAAGTGGATATTTTATTTAATGTCTGGTGATATTTAAGTTCTTGTTGATGATTATAATAATGATATTTAAGACCGAAATTGATAATTGATTTAACGGGCAAATGTTTTTGTGTTTATATAATATTTTTTTATATTATATTTTAATTGTTTTGGATGGTGGTAATATAAGAAAATTTATACTAGTATAAAATTATAAATTTAAGACATTAATTATATAACAAACAATAAGTGAAGCTCTAAAAGTATCTAAAAGAAACTCTTCGATTTGAACATACTTTGGAAATACACTTCACATGACTCTAAGGGATAGGGGGGGAGCATGCGTATTTATGCTTATATGCGGGTTAATTCTAATATTGATGAATTAGACAAAGAAAAAGAATCTTTTATTTCATTGTTAAATACTTTTAATCATAAAGTTCCATATAGTAGAGTAGTACTGGAATTGGCTTCAGTTGATAAGTCTATAACTTTACGGACTATATTTTTTAATTTGATTAATTATTCTTTAGAAGAGGATGATTTTTTAATTGTTAAAGGAATTGACTGTTTAGGGAATAGTTTTAAAGAAATATTATCTACAATTATATTGATTGAAAAAAAACAAATCAAATTGATTATTTTGGAATATTTTAATTGTGAGTTGAAAGAAAGTATTAGAAATGATTTTATTCATTTTATAGAAATTTGCATTAGTTTTGAAAAACTTTTCTTGCTCGATCAATCTACACAAAAGAATCATAGATTATCTAAAAAAGTAGGTAGACCCGAAAAACTAACAAACGAACAAAAACAGGAAGTTATTAATAAATTTAAAAAAGGATTTAGCGTATATTCTTTAGCTAAAGATCTTGCTGTATCAAGGACTGTAATACAAAGAATACTTGAAAAATCCAGTAAATAACTATAAAGGTTAATATGGGGTTTTTATATTGTGATTAATAATTGATTAAAATATTTTTTTGATTATTTTAGTGATTTTTTATGTATTAAATTGTGTTTTAATTTTTAATTTAATAGTTATTAAATAATATTTTTATTTTAAAATTAAATTCATATTGATGTTTTTATTTTTCTATTGATATTGTTATGTGTATTTTGTAGCCCAACTTTAATTCATTGAAAGTTATATTACTTGACTATGCGATTAATTTATACGATGCGTTAACTTGAAGTATAGATATGAGTATTGATTTAGATAAATGGAAGTGTCCTGTATGTAATGGTTTTATAGCGGTTGATCATTCAAAAATTCAAAAAGAAGATGCAGTACAATTTGTATTTAGACGAATAAGTAATAATGATTCCTTCTACTTTATTTATAGAGTTGGTTTGGTCGTTGATCGAAAAGAAAAGTTACTAACTATTAAGTATAAGGATAGGCTATATAAATCTCTCGATAGTGATACTTATCCTGTAAATGCTCCAGCTCTTATTGTCTATAATATGTTTTGGATTTGTGGTTGTTAGTTTTTGAATATTAAAAAAACGCTTATTTTTTGTTTAGTTAAAACTACTCTGGGTTTTTATGATTTAAATTTATGTTATTGATTTTTAAATTTTATTTTAGTTGTATTGTATGTCGGATCTGTTTGAGCTAGTGAATTATACTTTAAATAAAAAAAACCGCTATCAATAGCGGTTTTTATTGTTTGGCAGATGCTTAAACTTACCAGCTTAACGCGCCACCAGTTTGGTAGTCAGTTACGCGCGTTTCAAAGAAGTTCTTCTCTTTACGTAAGTCCATCATCTCAGACATCCATGCAAACGGGTTGGTTACACCAGCAAATTGCTCTGGTAAACCTAACTGAGATAAACGGCGGTTACAGATGAATTTCAAATATTCTTCCATCATGCTTGCATTCATACCCAATACACCACGTGGCATCGTGTCACGCGCATATTCGATTTCAAGCATTGTGCCTTCAACAATCATTTGAACCACTTCTTGTTGGAACTCAGCGCTCCAAAGGTGAGGGTTCTCAATCTTGATTTGGTTAATCATGTCGATACCAAAGTTCAAGTGCATAGACTCATCACGCAAGATGTATTGGAACTGTTCAGCAACACCATTCATCTTGTTACGACGGCCCATACTCAAAATTTGAGTAAAGCCACAGTAGAAGAAGATCCCTTCAAGAACACAGTAGAACGCGATCAAGTTACGAAGTAAACGTTGGTCGTTTTCAGGTGTGCCTGTGTGGAAATTAGGATCTGTTAAAGATTGAGTATATTTCAATCCCCACGCTGCTTTACGCGCAACAGATGGAACTTCACGGTACATGTTGAAGACTTCGCCTTCATCCATACCTAAAGATTCGATACAGTATTGGTAAGCGTGAGTATGAATTGCTTCTTCAAATGCTTGACGCAAGATGTACTGACGGCATTCAGGGTTGGTAATGTGGCGGTAAATTGCCAATACCAAGTTGTTTGCAACCAAAGAGTCCGCAGTCGAGAAGAAACCTAAAGAACGCATAACAATCGTACGCTCATCTTCAGTTAAGCCGTTTTCAGACTTCCAAAGCGCGATGTCTAGGTTCATGTTTACTTCTTGAGGCATCCAGTGGTTTGCACACCCGTCAAGATATTTCTGCCAAGCCCATTCGTATTTAAATGGAACAAGCTGGTTCAAGTCCGCACGACAGTTAATCATAGCTTTGTCGTCAACTTGAACACGTTGTGCGCCCATTTCTAGCTCTTCAAGGCCAGGAGCAACATCTAAATGTTCTAAGGCTGCAGAGGCTCTAGCCACCGTATCGGAGGCAACTGTTGGTCGCACGGAATGGGTTCCAGCGGATTGTGAAGTTGCCAAGCTCTGCGATGATGACTCCGCAGAAGATACATTCTGCGAATTAGTCGTTTTTTCCGATTTGACGGGCGCAGACTTGAGTTCAGGTGCAGCCGGTTTTTGCGAATCATCTTCAAAATCGTCCCAACTAAGGATAGACATTTTTGTTCTCTCTTCGTTGTGTATATCTATATTTGACATCTCTTAAACGAAGATGTCCCTACTATACGCTTTTAATATGTAAACAAAATTAAGTTTTATTGATGTATGACCAAATTTTGGGCCTTTGGTCTCTACTACTTATTTTGCTTACGCTGTTGCTTACGTATTGTGAAAAATGCGTAAATCAGTGGTATATAAAAGAAAAGAAAGGCAAAGATTAGAGCTCCAACACCAAGCATATAGTTATGGCTGAGATGAGAAAGCATAATCTTTACCTCTTGTAAAATTGCTCTTTAGCGAAAAAGAGCAATTTTATTGAATATTATTGGCAAGCTTCGCAATCAGGATTGTCGATTGAACAAGCCATTGGAACTGGAGCTGCTTGGGTAAAACCATCTTCTTCAACTGCTTCAGGCTTTTTCGCTTCTACAACAGGGGCAGCAACCGGAGCCGCTTCAACAGTCGCAGGTTTAACTGCATTTAAAGCACCTGTGTTAATTGTAGATTTTTCAGCAGAAGTTGCACCTAAAGCTCGGAGGTAGTAAGTCGTCTTAAGACCACGTAACCATGCCATCTTATAAGTGATGTCAAGTTTCTTACCGTTTGCACCAGCAATGTAAAGGTTAAGTGACTGAGCTTGATCGATCCATTTTTGACGGCGTGATGCAGCATCAACGATCCAGCGTGTATCTACTTCAAACGCAGTAGCAAAGATTGCTTTTAATTCTTCAGGAATACGAGCAATTTTTTGTACTGAACCTTCGAAGTGTTTCAAGTCATTAACCATCACTGTGTCCCAAAGACCACGTTCTTTTAATGCACGAACGAGGTATGGGTTAATGACAGTGAATTCACCAGACAAGTTAGATTTCACATATAAGTTCTGGAATGTTGGCTCAATTGATTGAGAAACACCACAGATGTTAGAGATGGTTGCAGTAGGAGCAATCGCCATCACATTTGAGTTACGCATACCGTCTTTTTGAACTTTGGCACGTAAAGTGTCCCAGTCTAAACGTTGAGTACGGTCAACTTCGAACATGCGCTCTGGACGAGATTTCGCAACAATTTCTAAAGAGTCGATTGGGAGGATACCTTGATCCCACAATGAACCTTTGAATGTTGAGTAAGCACCACGTTCAACAGCCAAGTTGCTTGAAGTTTCAATCGCGTAGTAGCTAATCACTTCCATTGATTCATCAGCAAAATCAATAGCAGCGTCTGAACCGTAAGCGATGTTCATTTCATATAGAGCATCTTGGAAGCCCATGATACCCATACCTACAGGGCGGTGTTTTAAGTTCGAGTTTTTCGCTTGTGGTACAGCGTAGTAGTTAATGTCGATAACGTTATCGAGCATGCGTACTGCTGTTTTAATTGTGCGAGCTAACTTCTCACGGTCTAACACACCACCTTGAACGTGTTGTACAAGGTTGATCGAGCCCAAGTTACATACTGCAATTTCGTCTTGATTTGTATTCAAGGTAATTTCAGTACATAAGTTAGATGAGTGAACTACACCAACATGTTGTTGTGGCGAACGTAGGTTACATACATCTTTGAATGTAATCCACGGGTGACCAGTTTCGAACAACATAGAAAGCATTTTGCGCCATAAGTCTTTAGCACGTATTTTCTTGTGTAGCATGTTTGTTTCTTTCGCTACAGACTCATAGTAAGCATAACGCTCAGCAAATTCAGCACCAGTTAAGTCGTGCAAGTCTGGAGTTTCAGAAGGAGTAAATAGTGTCCATTCACCATCTTCAAATACACGTTGCATAAACAAATCTGGAACCCAGTTCGCAGTGTTCATGTCATGTGTGCGGCGACGGTCATCACCTGTATTTTTACGAAGTTCTAAAAATTCTTCGATGTCTAAGTGCCAAGTTTCTAAGTATGCACATACTGCACCTTTACGCTTACCACCTTGGTTTACCGCAACAGCTGTATCGTTCGCAACTTTCAAGAATGGAACAACACCCTGAGACTTACCGTTTGTACCCTTAATGTAAGAGTTCAATGCACGTACAGGTGTCCAGTCATTACCTAAACCGCCAGCCCATTTAGAAAGCATTGCGTTGTCACGCATTGCCCCATAAATGTCATAAAGGTCATCGCCAATCGTTGTTAAGTAACAACTAGAAAGCTGTGGACGTAACGTACCTGAGTTAAACAAGGTAGGCGTAGAAGCCATGTAGTCGAAGCTAGACAATAAGTTATAGAACTCGATTGCACGTTCTTCTTTATTTTGCTCATTTAACGTAAGACCCATCGACACACGCATAAAGAATAATTGCGGTAAT
>Ga0207655_1001646_pt1 | contig 19814 bp, 8 predicted proteins | sample KBSM44metaG_FD_184398 | JGI IMG/M metagenome (GOLD analysis project Ga0207655, IMG submission 184398) | Miscanthus rhizosphere microbial communities from Kellogg Biological Station, Michigan, USA - KBS M4-4 metaG (SPAdes) (version 2) | ecosystem: Host-associated > Plants > Roots > Rhizosphere >...
CGGGCGACGTCCAGGCCAGCCAGAATCAGCTGTTCGAGAACTTCCGGCGAGTTACTGGCCGGGCCAAGGGTAGCGACGATTTTGGTGCGACGGACGGACATGCATAGACTCCTGAGTTCAAGCGCTGAGTGAGGCTACTATGGTCCTCGGGTGTAGTCATTGTTCATGTGCACTACTTTTTCGTTTGTTTCTTTAAACGAACATTCCTGAAGATTTCGCGCCACGGGTCGATACAGAGCTCAAGACAGGAGAACCCCCATGCGATTCGTGCTCATTGCCGCCCTTGCCATCAGTGCCCTCAGTATCACGGGCTGCACCCGTTGGTCGATGAACCATCATTTGAATAACGCCTACAGCGCCTATGACCGTGGCAATTGCGAGCAGGTGATGCTCGAACTGTCCAAAGTCGAACGCGCCAGCCGAGCTCGGCCTTACGTGTGGCCGGAAGCATCGATGATGCGCGGGTTGTGCCTGGAACGTCAGAAAATGTTTGTCGATGCGGCGCAAACCTATCAGTTCATCATCGCCTCGTACCCGCAAAGTGAATACGCCTACCGCGCTCGCGCCCGCCTGGAAACCTTGCAGTCGCTGGGCCACTATCCGCTGCGCAGTGCAACTGCGGTCGTGCGCCCGACGCAGTTCTGATTGTCCTGGTTGTTCAAAGGCTGGCCCACCGGCGGTGGTGAGCTATAGTCGAATAGATCGGTTTAGAGCCTTGCCTCTAATCGACGCAACACCTGTGATCGGCAGGAGTAAGCGGCAGCGGCTTTATGGACTGTCGCACCGGGATCAGGGAGAGCGAGCCCATGCCTCTGTATTAAAAGAAGCAGGCCCGTTCCGAAGCATTAGTGCGGCTCTGCTTAAGAGCCTTGCTGGGCCATTTGCTCATGTTTACTGACCGCCGGATCGAGCGGCATCAACTGCCGTATTTTCTAAGAGTGTTCAACAGCGTCACTGACAAACCCATCGGCTTTCTGGGCAACGTGTCCGATGAAGGGCTGATGCTGATCAGTCAGTTGCCGATGATGATCGGCGCTGAATTCGATTTGCGCCTGAAAATCCCCGCCAGCGATGGCTGCATTCAGGTCATTGATCTTCAGGCGTGTTGCCTGTGGTGCCATGAAGACACGACTCCTCACCACTATGACGCAGGGTTCAGCCTGCAACGGGCGCCGCCGGAATATGGGCAATTGGTGGAGGCCTTGAAGCAATACTTCAGTTTTCAGCCGTTGCCTGCTTCTGCCTGAGAGTCCGCAACCTGTGGCAGCTGGCGCAGGCTGCGCCAGCTGCTACCTTTCTATTTGCTACGTCGTCTTGATCGCCATCTCGTCTACAGCGACCTCTCCACCAGCAACAACCCCAATTCACTCAACTGATAAATCGCCATCGCCAGGTGACGCGGTTTGTCGTCCAGGTTTTCGGCCAAGTCGAGCAGCAGAATGAAGGCTGCGGCGCAAGGGGATGTAGCCGCGGACTGAGGGCTTGGAAACACGGGGGAAAGGGGCGGGGAGACGGTTACCGTTCGTCTGAACTGTCAGTTTTTACAGGTGTTTGGTGCACTGTGTTCAGGCTTTAAATAGCTTCAATGAAGTGGCTGTATGCCTCACATCGGAGCGCCATCATGTTGGATCAACCAGATCAACCAGATCAACCAGATCAACCAGATCAACCAGATCAACCAGATCAGACTTTTGCTCCTCAGTACCGACCGTTGAGTATCCCTGGGGTGAACGCAATGGTATCGCGCCAGGAGGTCTTGATCAGAGGGCCTTCAGGTCAAGACCTGAAAGACGCAGAGGTCAAGCTACATTTTTACCGCTACGGCAGGTTTGTAAAAGAAGTTCTGTTAACTAATATATCTTTACCTTTTACTCATCGGGCAATAGATAATTTAGACAGCGGTGAATACGAAGTTCATTACCAGTATTTCAATACGAGCAGTAACCGATGGTCTGACTGGTACGCTTCGGCAAAATTTTACGTCAGTGACCCGGTGACAGTCAGCTCACCCACGCCAGAACAGGCGCTGTGGGGGCCTTTTGGGACGGTTTCAGGAACCGCAACGATTGGCGGTCATGTACAAATTCTTCGGGCAGACAATCTGCAACCGCTCAGCGGTGTAGGGACCTTGCAAAGAAACTCTAATTGGTTACTCGGACTTAATGAGTCATTAGTGTCCGATACTTACACGGCAATCGTTAAACATTGGATAACTAACTACACTGCGTTGTACTCCGATAGCTTCACCTTCCACTTGCGCCCACCACCGAGCATTACTACTCCAGTTAAAGATGAAGTGATCTGGGTGAGCAAGCCGGTTGTTTCAGGAAGGGGTGAGCCAGGCGCAACGGTCGTTATCCACAAGTTTGATGATGCAATACCGTATGGCGCCGTAGAGGTACGATCAGACAGTAGCTGGTCGACGACGCTCACACGGCCTTTGCCGCAAGGCGCCAACTCCCTGCATGCATGGCAGACCAAGGATGGTGGTTTGAGTAGGTGGTCGACCGCGGTTCCAGTGGTTGTCTCGGGTGTACCTTCGATCACTGGCCCTGGCGCGGGGACGGAGCAGGAACCGGCGTTTACGCTGATCGGTAACAGTGGATTGGGTAACAATGGGTTGGGTAATACGGGTGTCCAGATCGAGGTCTTTACCGATCTTACAGACACGTCTTGGGGCCGCCATAGTCTCCAGGACAATGGAAACTGGAGCGTGGCACTCAGTGGCTTGCCCCCGGGGTCTCTTTCCCTTGTGGCGGAGCGGATCCATGGCAGCGGTGAGCGTTCCGGACGCAGTCAGGCGCGCGGCTTCAAAATCCGACCGCCCCAATTGGCGGCCATCAAAACGGAATTTCTGACCACGCCTGTAGCCGGCGTGAAATTTTCAGGTGTTGGCCATACTGGCGCCACGGTCGAGATCACCGTTGTCAGCGGCCCCGGGGGAACGGCACCGCCCGCCGTACAGGTGAGAAACGGCCAGTGGGAAACCACGGCGACGAACTGGCCCTTTGGTACGTACACGCTGAGTGCGGTTCAGAAAGTGCCCGACAATGCCAATGGCTGGATACCTTCGCAGCCGAACACATTCGATGTGGTCAGGGCCGTACCGCCGCCCACCAACGTTAAGTACACCGTGGACGACCGCACGCCGATTTTCACTGGCAATGGCGAGAATGGGGCAACAGTTATCATCACGGACACTGCAGGCGGCTCCGTGGATGTACCGGATGCTTCCGTCAACGCCGGAACCTGGTTGACCCGTGCCAGGGCACCTTGGGCGCCGGTGAACTCGCGATCCATCAAGGTGGTGCAGAAAATCGAAACGGCGACTTCTGCTTTCGTCGAGATCAAGGTCACCATCGAAAATCTTGCGCCACCGAGCGAGGTGGCCTACAGCGTCACGGACTACACGCCAACCTTTACCGGCAAGGGCATTGTAGGGGCGACGATTCACGTTCTGGATGCGGGCAATAACGATGTCACTCTCCCTGTTCTGCTCACTCGTCCAGGCTGGTCAATCTCAGCGTCGGCCACTTGGGGGCCGACAAAGTCGCGAAAAGTCTTTGTGGTCCACAAAAAAGAGGGTGTGACCTCTGCGCCCGTTGAACTGAATGTCACCATCGCGCTGCTGGCACCTGAGATCACCCGTGTCACCGTCGATGACCTGCATGCGGAAGTGGCCGGCACGTGCTGGGCCGGGGCGGTGGTCACTCTGAAGTTCAGTGACAACGACGATTCGCATAAGCCTGATGTCATCAACGGCACCTGGGTCTTTAAACGTCCGACTCCGTTCACCCCGGCTGAAGAATATACAGTCACTGCGACGCAGACTTTTGCCGATCTGGCGCCGTCCCCCCCGGCGTTCCGACAATTTGCAGTCAAATTGCCAACCCCGCAGATTACCGGCCCTGATGATAAGGCAGAGGTGGCGTGCGACTTCACCGTAAAGGGCGACAAGGGCTACAACGGGGCGACGATGCAGCTGCGCGACGCCCAATTCGACAGAGCTCTGGGCGAGCCCAAGGTATTGACCGAGGACGGTGAATGGTCAATCGATCTCACCGGGCTGGAATTTCGTCGCTACACCATTGACGCGCAGCAGAAGCTCAATCAAGGGGAGTCCGAGCGCAGTGAACCCCGTGTGTTTGAGGTGGTGCTGACGCCCCCGGTCATTTCGGTGCCGATGGAAAACGGCGATCTGCCGCGAACCTCGACCCTTTCCGGATGGGCCATGCCGGGCGGGCGGGTAGAGGTTTGGTTGAAGGATGCTGCCGTGCCTTTGCTGACGGATATTGCGGTGGGTAATGACGGCTTCTGGCAAGCCGAGGTAACGAAGTTGCCGGTCGGCGCCAAAACCATCTGGGCCAGGCAAACGTTTGATAGATGGACATCCAAGGACAGCCAGCCTCTTAACTACAACGTCGTGCCGGCGGCCCCGTTTATCGAAACCCCGGCCACGGACGAGCACATCGGTCGGCGGGTGGTGGTGTCAGGCTTCGGTGTGCCGGGGGACAGTGTGACTGTGAAGCTGGCCGATGCCACACATTCTGTGCTGGGACTCAGTCCGGTGCTGGAGGATCGCACCTGGTCGGTGACGGTGGCGTTCGATCAGCCCGGCGGCCTCTACGCACTGGTGGCTGTAGCGTCGTGCGACGGGTTCGATTCGGGCGATTCTATTGCGCGTGCGGTGGTGTTGGGTACGTATCAGCCTCCCGTCGATGCGCCAGCGCAGGGGCAGAGGGTCAGTCATCCGGTCGGGTTCAAAGGCCGGGGCAGGCCTGGCGTTGGGCAAGTGGTGAGCTGGTTCAGTCCGGATCAAGTATGGGCGCCCGATCTTCCCGTCACGGGTGGGGCCTGGCAGGGGGAGGCGCAGCAATCGCTGCCCCTGGGTGGCCAATGGTGCCGGTTCAGGCAAAGCATCACTGATGTTGCCGATGGCGCGACGGTTTCCGACTGGGTCGAGAGCAAACGCTTCGAAAGCGTGCCCCCGGTAGCGGAGCCCTGACATTCGATTACCGACGAGCGGTCATCAAAACTGTCAGTTATGACAGTGGATTGTGACCGCGCCAAGGCGCCAAATCTCTTCAATCGAACGCACGGCCTGAGCGGTTTTCCAGGCCGTTCAGGGACGTTATCGACCCAAGGAACCTGACCATGACTGACTCTCGCCCTGCCTTGCAGCTGCTGAATCAAGTATTCAGTGAACAACAACTCACACAGTACGCCGGCCTCGGGACTTACCTGAGGGAAGGCGGGTCGATCTTTTCGCTGGTGGAAAAGGGCGTTCAAGGGCTGGTGATGGACTACGGCATTAGCCCCGATGACGCGCGCCGGTTTTTGCGCCGGGCCAACAGCATGGCCATCTACGTGCGGCGCCAGTTTATCGAGCACAGCCTGCACGGTGATAAAGCAGAGGGTGCCGGGCCGCGCAGCGGTTTGTTGTCGATGGTTGACGGACCCAGTTTTGAGCGTCTGTTCAGCCCCAGGTTCGACAGCCTGTGCCCCCCGGATGCTCTGGAGTCTCTCGCCTCGCCAGTGGCGTATCTGATCGAGCTGTTGCGGTGGATCCAGCACCGCATCGAGTCCCTGCAAAACACCACGGGCAAGCTGCCACTGCATGACCGCCGCAAAGACCTGAAGCTGCTGGCCGTCGACTTCAACGCGGTACATCGAACAGTGTCTTCGGTCGACATCATCGTTCCAGTGCTTGAAACGTTCATCAATAAATACGGGGAAGAAAGCGGAAGCAGGGATGACGCGAATCTTGAGCAGGCGATGATCAATGCGCGATATCCCAACGGGCTCCCGTACTACCAGCACTGGGTCACCCTGGATGCGGTCGCCCGTCACCATGGCCTGTCGGTGGGCAATTTTGCGCACATGGTGGATATATCCTTTCCCTATTTTTTGCAGGATCAGGCCTGGGACAGTGATGCGGCTCGGGCCCTGGCCCACGCGTCGCGGCTGGGACCTTATCAACGAACGTTGCTGACGGAAGGTCCTCCGGCATTTGCAGATCGGGAGGGATTCTATGCACGGAATTTCGGTGCCGATGGGGTGACTTGGCAGAACCTCATTCAAGTTCCATTCTTCGGCGAGCGAACCAAGCTCGACACTCCGGGGCTCGAGGCGCTGCTGTCGGTTCGCAGCTTCGCCCCTAAGCGCTCGGCCAATGTGCCATACCAGGGATCGGCGCCTGAGGGGCCGGAAAGCGCGTACTCCGGTTCGGTTTACCTCAATGCCAATACCCACCCTGGCGTCAATATTGAGGGCCGCGGAGTAGGGCCTTCGTTTCTCCATCGGTTATCAGCGGATCCCGCCGTCGCCATTGGTCTTGACCGATATGACCGGATGAACCGCAAACTGCGCCTGGATCAGTGGCTGGAGCTGCCCAGCGAGCAGGTGGATGCACTATTGGTGGCCGCCATCAGGGCTGAAGCGCGCGGTGGTGCGCAGGCCGCTGCATGGCAGATCACGGAAAGAGTCGTGCACGCATTGGGCCTGTTTCAGTCATTGCGCGAGCGCTATGGGTGTACGGCGCAAGACTTTGCCGTGTTTATCGACGAGTTGTCGATTTACGGTCGTGGTGAAGCGCTCTCGCAATTCGATCAAGTCTTCAATGGGCAGGGCGATTATCGTCAAGCCTTGGTGCTCGATAACGGCACGTTCCCGGTGCTGCCGGCACAGGGCGTGCCCGATTTGACGGTCATCCAGATATGCAGCGCGTTGGCGATCGATCTGCAGACCTACAGTTATCTGGCCCTGGCGATTGCCGAAGCACAGAGTGTCGCGGGCAACAATCTGACGCGTAACGCGGCGACCCTGTCCAGTTTTTACCGCCTGGTGAAGCTGCCGCGCCTGTTGGGCATTACGCCGGTCGAAGGCGTCCTGATGCTCACATTGTTGGGTGGGGAGTCTTGGCTCGATGGCCTGGCGGGGGCTCCCCTGATCAGTCGGTTCCCATTAAATACGGCCATCGTCAATACGCCGGATGCGTTGAACCTCATCTATGCGATGCATTCCTGCGCGGGATGGTGTGCAGATCGCAACATTCCGGTGCTCTGGATGCTGCAGCAGGTCTCGGCGCCACAGGCTCTGGCCGCCGTCTCTGACAATGAACGCCAGTTGTTTGAACAGGTGCGCAATCTGTTGCCCGGTGCACTGTTCACCAACGCAGCGTTGTTGGCGGCCGGTGTGCCAGCGCTGGCGGGTGCCAGTTGGCTGGGCCTGCTGACGGCGCTGGTCGATCCCGACGGATTGATCCAGGCTCCAACGGGAACGGAGGCCGAGTATCTGGTCTTTGCACGCGTAGCGCTTGATCAAGCGGTGAAGGATGGCCTGGGTGAAAGCAATGCAAGCGTGCGCGCTGTCATCGTCGAAAAAATGCTCACCGTGCTCCTGCAGGCCAGAGAGACTCAGGTGTCGGTGGTCAAGGAGTGCCTGGCGGTGTATGCGGGCGTCAACGCCGAGCAGGCATTGTTGGTTCTGGCCTGGGCCAATGCCACGGTGTACTGGCTGTTGCGCCAGGTGCTCGAGCGTACGGGGCTGGATCTTGACGAGTCTGTGAGGGGGCGTAACGAACAATCTGATCCATTGCTCACGCTGTTGGCCGACGTACGCCGCCGCAGTGCGGTGGTGACGAAACTGGAGCTCGGGGCCGAGCTGTTGCAGGATTATCTGGACTATGGCCATAGGGCTTGGTTGAACCAGGACGACAAACACGCGTTCACGGTCAGTACGCTTTATTACTTGACGTCACTCACCCGGGCGTTCGAGCTGAGCGAGCAACCCGCGCAGAAACTGCTCGCTTATTTGCGCGAGGTCAACGCACTGCCTTCCGCGCTGACCGGACACGCACTGCTTCTGGCTCAACAAGCGGCATCGATCCGGCTGGCCGAGTTTTTCGACTGGAGCGTACAGGAGGTGCGCGAGTGCGTCGGCCGCATTGATCCGCAACTCAAAGTCCTGAAAAACCTGACCCAGCTGGATCTGCTGATGCGCGTTCGGGTGCTGGCCAGGCACACCGGCATGGATGCCTTGACGATCTTCCTGATCGGCACATTACCGGAGACCGTCGACATGTCGAAGTACAAGGATGCTGCAGAGCATGCTTTGCTGAGCCTGTCCGAAACCCCTGCACCCGAGCTTGCCTTCTCCGAGGATCTGAAACAGCTCGTCACCATGACCTGTACTGTCAAGGACAACGAGAACGAGGTGATTGCCAACAAACCGGGGGCAACCATCACCTTCATCGTGACTCTCAGGGACATCGACGGACAACCGCTGAGCGGTGTCAAAGTTTACTGGAGCGCCACCCTGGGCAGCATTGCCAGCGCAGCAACGCAGCCTGATGGCACGGTCGAGGCGCAGTTCATACCCGGCAATGTCATGGGGACGGACACCCCGCTGTACTGGCTGGATCTGTTTGAACCGAAGTCCGCCCCCCCCATCAACGTCATCGCAGACAACGCCAGCTTGCAATTTCCGCCACCGCTCATGGCGCGGGTGCCGTTGGGGTCTGTGGCGTTCGGCGAGGAAATCGAACTCTACGCCACGCTGGTGGATCGCTACCAAAACCTTGGGAAAAACAGCCTTGTGAGATGGTCTTCCCGGTCAGAGCCGCCCGGAGATTTGCTGACCATTCGCCCAGCGCAGGCCTACACGAACCAGGAGGGCCTGACGCGCGTGTTCGTCTCCAGCCCCACCGGTGGAAAGTTCGCGATCAGTGTCAGGAGCGAAGCCAGTGACTCGGGCGGGAATTTTGAAACCATCACCTTTGATGGCCAAGCGGCTGGCCTGTGAACGGCGTCGCTCGCTGGTTGTGTGTCCCCGATTTACACCTTCTGGAGGAAGGATCATGGCACTGAACAATATGGCTGGATTGCTCGAAAAGCGCCGTAACGCGTTGGTCGAATACTGCATCGGGCAAGTTGGCAAAGGAGCCGATCCGCAACTCGGCTTCCTGAGAACACCGGCGGATTTGTTCGAACTGCTGCGCATGGATCCGCTGGACAGCTACCCGGTTCAGAGCTCCTGGGTCGCCGAAGCGACGAGCTGCGCCCAGCAGTTCATTCATGCCGCATACCGCAAGCTCGAACCGGGCTATGGGTCGATCGAATTCGACAAGCAGGATCTGGCCACCTGGGAGCTTTACAGCAATTACCCGGATTGGGCAGCGCTACAGCTGATTGCGCTTTACCCGGAAAACTTCATCAACCCCTTTGTGCGGCAGCGCAAAACCAGCCTGTTCAAAACGCTTGAAAACAACCTGAACCAGACCCGCTTGAACAGCGACTCCGTTCAAGCCGCCCTGCGGGACTATCTGCAAACGTTCGAGCAGACCTGCAATCTGGACGTGATCAGCAGCTACATGGACGGTGGATCGCCCACGCGCGCCGATTATTACTTTGTCGGTCGCCAGCGCGTGCCGCCCTTCCAGTACTTCTGGCGCAAGGCCGAGGTGGAGCTCTCGACCGTCGATATTGCCATCAATCCGGCGGCGTGGAGTGAGTGGCAGCCGGTGGATATTCCCATCGGTGCGAGGGTGCTGGACATGCGACCAGTGTTCTGGAACGGGCGGCTGTGCCTGGTGTGGGCCGAGTGGCGCGAAAGGGTGGAGGGGCAACAGCCTGGCGAGTTTTTGCCGCACAGGCTGGACATCAACGTGGCCTTCATGACGCAGAATGGCCAATGGTCGGCACCGTTGAGCCTGCACAGTTCCGAGCCACCCAAGGACCTTTCTGAGGGAGCACGGCTGATTGCGACCGTGTGGGCCGATGATCACAACCCCAAAGGCAAGCTGGGGGTCTTGTTGACTAACGGCAAGTCTGACGCCAATTCCCTCAATGTCTATGCAGTGCGTGATGTGCTGTTCCGTCCGTTGACCGACGATGATGGCGGTTGGCTGGATTACGCGGCGAAGCATCGCTTTATCACTGCCGAGACGGTGCAGCATCCGCTGATGGATCAGCCGACAATCGTTGTCAGTCAGGAGACTGCGGGCCCCCTGTTGCCCTACCTGGACCTGCAGGCTGTCGCGTATCGCGACGGTGTTGACGATGTGCTTGTTGTTCGGGGCTTCTTGCGGCCCACACTCGTTGCCGGCAACGCTGAATTTGAATTGACGTTTACGGGCAAAACTTCCCCGGACCCGGAGCCGATCAAGATAACCAAGCCGAATGCCGGTGGCTGGGGAACCGAATGGCAGGTTTTCAGACGAGCAAAAGGGACATGGAGCAATCCGACCTTTACCTTTGGTTCCGCTACGGGGGGACGTAAAAAATTTGTATTGACGATCGTCAACGTTACCGACTTCATCCCGCCTGTGCTGCTGAAAAACACCCTCGATGCGGCACAATTTCTCGATCTGAAAAAGTCAGACCTGGCGCTCAAGTGCGTCCGTCTGAACTCATTGTTCGGCCCGGAACTGGTACAGCGTTCGAACATTTCCGTCGATGCCGTACTCGATTGGGACACACAATTTCTGCCGGAGCCGCCCCCGGCATCAGGCACGATCAACGAACCGAACGGTGCGTTCAACGGCGCCAACGGGTTGTTTTTCTGGGAGCTGTTTTTCCATTTGCCTCATCTGGTCGCGACGCGTCTGCGGGCGGAGGATCGTTACCTGGAGGCGCAAAAATGGCTGCATTACCTGTTTGATCCGCAGGCACCGGCCGATTCTGAGCAACCACTACCTCCGAATCCAAAACCCCTGTATTGGCGCTGTCGTCCACTGGACGTCGAAGGCAATGTGGGCTGTGAAACCCGGGCCCCGACCGATCCGGACGCCATTGGCTATTCCGCGCCTTATCACTTCAAGGTTCTGGTGTTCACGGATTACGTCAAGAATCTGGTGGCCTGGGGGGACTGGTACTACCGCCAACTCACCCGTGACAGCCTGGTGGCGGCAAAGCTGTGCTATGTCCAGGCTGAGTTCCTGATGGGCCAACCACCGTTGGTGCGAACGGCGAACCGTTGGCAAACAGAGACGGTGGACAGTCTGTTAAACCGGAGCGCTTCGCGACCAGCGCTTGAGCAGTTTGAACAAAACCTCGCGTACAGTCTGACGGACTTTCCCGCCGCCGAGGCGCCTCCCGAGCTCGGGCTACTGGCAAACGAACCCTTTACCTGCCCGATCAATGAACAGTTGCTCGCGCTGTACGACTTGCCGGGCCAGCGTCTGCATAACCTGCGCAACAATCTGACACTCGATGGCAAACCGCTGGATATACCGCTCTTCAGCCCGCCCACGGATCCCAATCAATTGTTGCGTGATCTCGCGTCTGGAGGTGTTGGCGGGCCAAGACCGATGGGCGGGCGGCTGGTGGTCGGTGCCTTCCGTTGGCGCGTGACGTTCGAGGTTGCGTTGCGTGCAGTGCAGGTCCTGCAGGAGTACGGCAATCAAGTACTGCGCTTGCTTGAGCAACGGGATCGCGCCGAACAGGAAGAAATGCAGCAAAACCATCTGGTGGAGCTTGGAACCTATGCCAAGACCGTACAGGAGCAAACCATCGCCCAACTGCAAGCGAACGTGACCGCCCTGGCGCAAAGCCGGGCAGTCGCGCAGGAACGGGCTGATGCCTATGCACAACGCTATGACGAGAATGTGTCGGCGGTTGAGTACGAGGTCATGGAAAATCTGTATCTGTCAAAACAATTGTCGTTGACGGCCTCAAGCATCAAACCCGCCGGCGCGGTGCTTGCTTCAATGCCCAACATTTTCGGTTTTTCGAATGGTGGGCATCGTCTCGAGAAAACTGTCGATGCGGTTGTCTTCGGATTGGGCGTCGCCTCGTCGGTGGTGCAAATGGACGCAGACAAACAGGCCGCCACTGAAGGCTACCGCCGTCGCCGCGGTGAATGGGAACTGCAACGTGATCAGGCGTTGGCGGAAGTCCGTGCAATCGATGAGCAAGTCACTGCACAGACCTGCGCCGTGCAGGCTGCTCAAACCAGCCTGGAGCAAACCCTCAGGGCCAACAGTCAGTCGTTGACGGTTTACAACTTCCTCAAGAAGCGTGCGACCAATGCCGAACTGTTCGGCTGGTTGCTCGGCCAGTTCAAGGCGTTGCACTACCAGGCGTACGATGCGGTCGTCAGCTTGTGCCTCAGCGCCCAGGCCTCGCTGAGCGCCGAAACCGGCGATTACGACGCTCAGACTCCATTGCCCCAAGTCTGGCTGGACAACCGCCACGGCCTGACGGCAGGCGAGCACCTGCGCGGGCATTTGCTGCGCATGGAACGTGAGTATCTGCAACGGTATGAGCGACGGCTGGAATTGGTCAAAACCGTTTCGCTTCGGCAATTGTTCGAGGACACGATCGATCCGCAGCCGGGTTTTGCCACCTGGACGGATGCATTGAAACAATTGAGGGATAAAGGAACGCTGGAGTTCAGGCTCACGCAGTTGCTTTTTGATCGTGACCATCCGGGGCATTACTGCCGGCAAATCAGCTCGGTCGAGGTCGATCTGCCGGTGCTGACCGGGCCTTTCCAGGATGTGCGGGCCACTTTGCTCCAGGTCGGCAGCATGATCGCGACCAAGGCATCGACCCCGTCGGTGAGGTATTTGCACAAACCTGACGGTGCCGTGGCCCCCGCCGACGTGCAAATCAACCTGCGCAGCGGTCAGCAAATAGCGTTGTCGGCAGGGCTGGCCGACAACGGCATGACCGCGATGAAACCTGATGAAGGCTTGCTCAACCCCTTCGAAAATACCGGGGGGGTATCTCGCTGGAAGTTGAACTTTCCATGGCCGAAAAAAGAGTCACAGCTCGCCATGCTGCTCTCTTTGACGGACGTCATTGTGCGCATTCGCTACACGGCCAAAGCCGGGGAGCCGACGTTCATTCGAGCCGTGGAAGACCTGGTGACCCGAGCCGAGATGCCAGCCCAGAGCTTTAACGTCGAAGGAGCAAGCCGTCATGGGTAAACCAATTATTCTGGCCAATGAGAATCTGGTGCTCGATGGCGAATTCGAGAAGGGATTCAGTCATTGGAAAAAGGGCCCGGTCAATCAGGACTGGCTGGGTACGTCGAGCGAAACTTATGAAGGCATACTGATTAGCTTTCTGAAGGCCGGTAATAAGTCTTCGGTCAGTCAGTCATTGACGATTCCAAAAGATCCGGGTGCTCAAGCTCGCTATGTCCTCAGTTTCCTGTGCGAGATGCGGCATACCGAAGCGGGCAGATTGGTAGTCAGTATCGACGGGCAGCAAGAGACGTTGGAAATCCTGTTGTTGCCGGGTAAACCCCGGGATCTGGAGGAGGATCAGGCGCGTTTGAAGAGCGGCCAGCCGCTGGTATTCAAGCCGATCGAATACGAAGTCGACCTGGATCTACCGTTCCTCGGCCAAGACACCATCACCGTCAGCGTGTTCAGCCCGCCCAACGAGCTCGGGGACTACACGTCGCAGGTGTGTATTACCCGGATCAAGCTTCTGTTGCATCTGGAGCCGGCGCAGATGCAACGGCTGATCCTTGACGATGAACCGGTGCTACCGTCGGGGACTTTGCACTTATGCCTTGGGGCTGCCGCGAGCTTTACTCACCAGCTGAAGTTCGACCTCGCACCAGACAATACCTGGCTGGGCACCAAGGCCGCGTTGACCAGCAACGACAACCCGCAAGAGGCGATTGTCACAACGCCTGGCTGGGGTGTTGATCATCCGCTTGAGGATCAATGGCGGCTCGATTGCCCGTGGATCGGAGATGAAGAACCCTACCTCTTTTCGATAAACCTGCTTAACCAGTACACCGCCGAACCTTACCCGATCACGGTGTCGCTGGGGCATCACCGCTTGGTGTTTCGTGATGTGCAGGAAGCGGCTTACTACCCGATTCCGGGGCAAAGCGTTTGTCTGGGGGTTCGAGTGGCGTCGTATTACACCGGTCAGTTTCTCAGCGGACGGACGGTGAACTGGACGGTCACCGCAACGGGCGTCAAAAGTGCTGCCGTCACCAATACCGATGGCTGGGCATACTTCCCTTTTGAGCCGACGGATGCGGGTGAATACGACATCCAGGCATCGGTCGACAGCCCGTATTACGCCACTGGCGTCGAGACTCGTACGCTGACGGTGCGGGTTTTAGCGACGGATCCGTGGAAGGAGGTCCTGGCGGTTGTCGAGGAGCAGGGGACGCCTTGGGAGGAAAGGATCGGCTATCCCAATCGGGGTTCAACCTATCAGGTTCACGTGAAACTGCCCGCGGTATTGTCGGGAACGGATGTGTGTCTGCACTGGAGCGGCGATTCTGTTGAACAATTGGGGGTTACCGTCAATCCGGCGCTTGAAACGCCGGTGCCGGTCGAAGGCTCGGACGTTCTCTGGACACTGACGAGTGAGGACCGTCTTGACGGCCGTTTTGAGCTGTCGCTGGTCTGCTCGAAGTTGTTGCTGCCATCGCCGAAAAAACGCATGTCACTGGCGCGTAACCTGGTGAAGATCGGTGACGTGCGTGAAGCCAACAAGTTTCCGGTGGTGGATGAACAGGAACGTGTGCTGCTGAGGGTGCAGGTGTTGCATGTCGTGGCTAGCGGCGACGGTGGTCCTGTCATCAATGCGCTGGTTGACTGGGAGACCCCTGAAGCAACCGTTTCCACTGTTACGGGTAGAGGCGGCTGGGCCAGTTTGCTGTATACGCCTAAACGCGCTGAGCCTCACGACATCACTGCCAAAGTCAGGGCTCACACAGAGGCGGTGCCAATAGAACAGCCTTTCAATGTGAAGCCGCTGGCGACCAGTCCATGGAAGAGCGAGGTCAAGATCCTGCTCGATAACGTCGAGGTTGATCGGGTCGCGCTTGGCGTACTCTGCCGACGTGGTCAGACACATACTCTGAAGGTCGCGCCTGTCTCCGGCAGCTCATGGGTTGGCAAAAACATCAGTTTGCACTGGCGAGGTGCAGCGCCTGATATCGGATTGGTGCCTGGTGACCTTGGAACACCCAAACCCCTGCTGGCAAACGGTGTGGAATGGACGCTCGTCTCGGAGGCGAATACCAGTCTAAGCAGTCTGTTTGAACTGGAACTACGCCTTGACGGGGTTTCAACCGTTCGAGAGCTGTCTGGGCGGTTGGCGTCCGTGGATCTGACAGAAGAAGTGAGCCTGGTACTGGATCAGGTCCCGGCAACGCTTGACGGTCAGACGCTCTATCCCTGTCTGGGTGCGCTTCATCGCTTGAACGTGCAGCCCAATGCGTTGAGCCCGTTGGTGGGGTTGATGTCATCGCTGACGTGGTCGGGGACACCTGCCGAGCAGTTGGGTGCAACTGTAAAACCCGATTTGAACCTCCCTCAACCTATCAGCGACGCGGGCGCACTCTGGACGTTGGACTTTACCGCCAGTGAGAAGCCTGGCCTGTTTGCCTTGGCGTTGGCACTGCCTCAGCTGGATTTCGTCGCCACCGCCAACCCGATGGCACTGGCGCATAACAAAGTCAGGATTGAGACGTTTCGTGAATCGCCTGTGGACCCGGTCGTCGGACAAGACCCTGCCTGGCAGTGGGTTCGGGTGTTCTCTCATTTCACCGGGAATGCCGTGGATCAGGTGCCGGTGACATGGACGACATCAGAGAGCTCAAGTGAGGCGAAAACCGATGACGATGGCTGGTCTGGTTTTGCTTATGCGCCCGCAGCCGGTAATTTGGAGCATCGGGTAGAGGCGTTGGTAGTGAGCCCTTACGACGGTTATCAAGAGCAACGCGCCATGACGGTCACTGCGCTGGCGAGCGATCCGTGGGAAGGGCTGAGGGTCAGTTTTGACAAGCAACCCTTCCAGCCTTGGGGCGAAAAAACCTGGTTCCCGCGTCGCAAGGGGGAGCATTCTGTCGATCTGGAGGCCGCCAGTAACAGTCCATTGTTTGGTCATCCCTTGACGCTGGGAATGACCGGCACCGGACCTGCCGAACTGGGGATCAGGTTTTTGTCGGAAGGGCTTGGCGTGCCCCGGCCATTCTACGACGCGGGATTGCAGTACCTATTCAACGTTGGCGATTTGAAGGATGGCAGTTTTGCGTTGCGCCTGTCGTCGGAGCGACTGGCAAGCCTGTCGCCGGCCAATGCGATGTCGTTGGGTGAGGGCTCTCAAGTGGTGAAAATCGCCGAGCGTCAGCGTGTCAACCAGACGCTGCTGTGGGGCGCGGAGGTGTCGGAACAAATCACCGTTGTCTCGAGAATAACCGGCAAACCGATGTCGGGCCTGACCGTGACCTGGCGCAGCCCTGATCTTGGCGTAACCACATCGATCACCAATTTTTACGGGGTGGCGAAGATTCGTTTCATGCCAGCCACACCGGGTGCGTTTGAACTGACGGCGTCGGTCGGGGATGCGCTGAATTCGGATTCGGTTTCGTTGCCGTTTTACCTGAGTGAGCCTCGTCAGATAAAAGAGTTGGTCAGCGATGATCCGCCCGGTTATCCGGGGCAAGAAAAGACCGCCCGGGTTTTGGTGATTTCAGCCAACACGGATGAGCCCTTGGTGAATGTCGAGGTGATGTGGGAATACGACAACACGTCCTTGGCGCCAACACTGACCGATGCGGATGGAAAGGCCACGGTTCGCTTCACCCCGGGGGTGTCGGGTGAGGCTGTGTTGTGGGCATCGGTGAAAGGGGGCCAGGCTGGATGGGATACGAAATCGTTGGTATTAACCGTTCTTGAAGCGAGTCATGCGGCTGTCGAGTCCGTTGTCGCGTCGGTGAATCCGGTTCCGGTGAACACGTTTGTCACGATGACTGCGCAGATAGTGGACAAGGAAACCCGTCAGCCAATGTCAGGCAGGGGCATTCTGGTTTCCAATAATGGCGCGCCATTCATAGATGCCACTACCGACCACAACGGAAAATACCTGAGCTATTGGAGGCCGATGGACACATCGGATGTCGTGTCCCTGGCCGTCAAGGTTGAGAATTCTGATGGTTCCTCGGACATTGGCGCCGTAGATGTCACGGTAGTGGACTGATTGAAAAATCAAAACGCGGCGCTTCTTTTCCAGCTCAGATATTGCGTCACCAGTTCGGCCCCCAATTCTGAGGGCCGAGCATCTACAACGGGAACTCCATGAGCACTCAACCGCTCATGGAGCTCCGCCCGTTCATTCAAATATTCCACCGTCCCGCAATAGGCCAGCGCCTCCGGCAATGTTTGCACCGGCGTGTGCCGCAGCGTGTCGAGCACGTCCTCACGCAGACTCGCCACCAGCACCCGATGCTGTTTGCTCATTCGTTTGACGGCGGTCAGCAGTTCTTCGTCGTCTTCATCCCGCAGATTTGTCACCAGCACCACCAGCGCCCGGCGTTTTTGTCGGGCCAGTAACTGGTTGGCGGCGGCCTGGTAATCAGCGGGGCGTTGGGTGCTGTTGAGGTCGTAGACGGTGTTGAGCAGGACCTTGAGTTGTTCAGTGCCTTTGACCGGGGCGAGGTAATGCGGCCGGTCACAGGCGAACGTACTCAGGCCTACCGCATCGCCTTGGCGCAGGGCGATGTAGCTGAGCAGCAGACAGGCATTCAGCGCGTGGTCGAAGTGCGACAGCTCATCGTCCTGGCTGCGCATGCGCCGGCCGCAATCGAGCATGAAGATGATTTGTTGGTCGCGTTCGTCCTGGTATTCGCGGGCGATGGGCGTGCGTTGGCGGGCGGTGGCTTTCCAGTCGATCTGGCGCAGGCTGTCGCCTTCGCGGAATTCGCGCAGTTGATGAAACTCCAGGCCCAGTCCGCGTCGTTGGCGTTGGCGCACGCCGAGTTGGCTGAGCCAGTTGTCGACTGCCAGCAGTTGGCCGCCGTACAGGCGGGCGAAGTCCGGGTAGACGCGGGTGTTGTCGACCACGTTGAGCAAGCGTTTGTCGGACCACAGCCCCAATGGGCTCGGCAGGTTGATTTCACAGAACTCGAAACTGAAGTGCCCGCGTTTGAGAGGGCGCAATCGATAACCGATGTGGCTGTGCTGGCCGGGTTGCAGGTCGACCGACAGGGGAAGGTATTCGAAGCTCAGGCCTTCCGGCACATGGTCGAAAATTTGTACGGTCAGTGGCTGAGCGAAGTCATGTTTGAGCTCCAGTCGCACTTCACCCCATCGACCGAGTGCAAGACTGCCGGGCATTTTTCGCTGGAGGCGGGGCGAGGGCAGGCGTTTGAGGCGGACGACGTCGAGTATTGCCAGGGCCAGCAGTGCTAGTAGCAATCCCCAATTGATCGACAACAGGCTCGATGGAACCGCGAATTCCAATGCCCGCAACGCGCCCAGCACGATGCCGATGGCCAGCAGCAATGCAAGCCAGATCAGTAACAGGCGCGAGGGTTTCACAGGCGTGGTGCCGGCACTTGGTCGAGCAGTTGCTTGAGCACTTGATCGACGTCCAGCCCTTCGATGTCCAGCTCCGGCGCAATCCGAACACGGTGACGCAATACCGCGAGGGCGCAGCCTTTGATGTCATCCGGAATCACAAACTCACCGCCACGCAACAACGCTCGCGCCCGAGCGCAACGCACCAGGGCAATGGAGGCCCGAGGCCCGGCACCGAGGATCAGGCCCGGCCAGTTGCGGGTGGTGCGGGCCAGGCGCACGGCATAGTCGAGCACCTGATCGTCCAGCGGCAAATCGCTGGCAATGCGCTGCAAGGCCAGCACGTCCTTGGCTTGCAACACCGTGCGCAGGGGTTGCACATCGAGCATGTCGGCCCGGGTCGAGCGACTGACCTGGCGGACCATGTTCAGCTCCTGATCGGCGTCGGGGTAGTCCATGCGCACCTTGAGCATGAAGCGATCAAGCTCTGCTTCCGGCAGCGGGTAAGTGCCTTCCTGTTCGATGGGGTTTTGTGTGGCGAGCACCATGAACGGTTGCACGATGGGCAGGGCACGGCCTTCGAGGGTGACTTGCCGTTCTTGCATGGCTTCGAGCAGCGCGGCCTGGGTTTTCGCCGGGGCGCGGTTGATCTCGTCGGCCAGTAAGAGGTTGGTGAATAAAGGACCTTTGCGCAGTTTGAATTGCTCGGTCTGCATGTCGTACACCGCGTGCCCGGTGACATCGCTGGGCATCAGGTCCGGGGTGAACTGGATGCGTGCGAACTCGCCGCCGAAGCAACGGGCGAGGGCGCGTACCAGCAACGTCTTGCCCAGCCCCGGCACGCCTTCGAGCAGCACGTGGCCGCCGGCGATCAACGCGGTGAGGACGTCGTCGATCACGGTGTTCTGGCCGATCACTGCTTTTTGTAATTCGGTCCGTACCGCTTGGGCCAGTTGGCTGGCGCGTTGACGTTGCTGCGCCGTGTGGCTCAGTGTGCCGGGCTCGATCTGTTCACTCATAAGGCGTTCCTCAAGGTTTGCAGGTGGGCGACCTGACGGCTGAATTCAGCGCTGGATAGCCGCTGCTTCGGTCGCGGGCTCATGGCCTGGCTGATAGCGCGTGTGGGTTGGCCGGTCAGGCGTGCGAGCACCAGCCATTGTTCGGCAACGCCGAGTTGTTCGAAACCGGGATGACGGCGCCGCACACGACGCAAGATGTCGTGCTGCAAGGCGTGCAACAGGTGCTGCTGACCGTTGCGGCGCAACATGAAATCGGCGCTGGCGCGCAGGTGTTCCTGAAGTTGACGGCGGGCTCTCGGGACTGGTTCCAGCAGCGGACCCTGGCGCACGCCGACGTGCCAGAAGCCAAGGCCGATCAGGGCAAAAAGGGCGACCAGTGCTTGAGGGAAATAGCGCAGGAGCAAGGTCAGCAGACTGTCGTGATCGGTGTTGAACAGCAGGGTCACGTTCGTGTCCGCGGTCAGGTACCAGAGCAGCCAGGCGTTGTCGTACTGGTCTATGGCCGGGGTTTTCCA
>Ga0207655_1001647_pt1 | contig 19807 bp, 18 predicted proteins | sample KBSM44metaG_FD_184398 | JGI IMG/M metagenome (GOLD analysis project Ga0207655, IMG submission 184398) | Miscanthus rhizosphere microbial communities from Kellogg Biological Station, Michigan, USA - KBS M4-4 metaG (SPAdes) (version 2) | ecosystem: Host-associated > Plants > Roots > Rhizosphere >...
TCGACGTGATCAACCAGATCAAGATCGAAAACCCGCACCTGTGGGACGCGGCGATGAAGGAAGAAGCGACCCAGATGATCCTGCAAGGGACCCAGCTGGAGATCGAATACGCCCGTGACACCATGCCACGCGGCGTGCTGGGCATGAACGCGGCGATGATGGAGGATTACCTCAAGTTCATCGCCAACCGCCGTCTGACTCAGATTGGTCTGAAAGAAGAGTACCCAGGGACTACCAACCCGTTCCCTTGGATGAGCGAAATCATGGACCTGAAGAAGGAGAAGAACTTCTTTGAGACGCGCGTGATCGAGTATCAGACTGGTGGTGCACTGAGCTGGGACTGATCGTCCGGGCTGAGCATCGAGAAGGCTGCCGAATGGCAGCCTTTTTTTTTGCTGGAATGGCTTGGCAATGTGCTCTGTGAGATGACGCTGAGCCCTTCGCAGCAACTGTCCTGCATCATCACTCAGGCTGCCCCTTCAGGGACTGTGCAAGCCTTGGAGCTTAAGCGAAGTCATCGTATGTCTTTGTAGAAGGCATGATAGAGCCGCTACACCTCATTATTCGAGTGCCGGGCCTATAATCAATAGGCCATTACACGTTGACAGCCTACCTCGGCCTTGCTAATAATCGCCCACAGTTGTACGACAACACATAACAAAAACAACAATCAGTGGACGATCCCATGTCGACACCCATCCCGCTGCATCCACGTCTGTTGCACATCCCTCTACCCCCAACTGGCTGGCGTACGCCCATCAGTACCTAGCGGCCCGTTTCCGCGCTTTCACCCCTGGCCCTGACCGGCCCGTTACCTACCCGCCCCTACCGCAGGCCGCTCGCGCGTGCCCGGTGGACGGGCTGCCATACCCTTCGGGAGCACAACAATAATGAGAGTCTGCCATACCCTGCCTTTCGCCCTGTTGGGCGCCGGTGTCATCGCTGGCCTGCCGGGCACCAGCCTGGCTGCTGGATTTGTCGAAGACAGCAAGGCTACGCTCGGGCTGCGTAACTTCTACATCAACCGTAACTTCACCAACCCCAGCAACCCGCAAAGCAAGGCCGAGGAATGGACGCAAAGCTTCATCCTCGATGCGCGCTCGGGATTCACCCAAGGGCCGATCGGGTTCGGGGTGGATGTGCTGGGGCTATGGTCGGTAAAGCTCGATGGCGGCGGCGGCACTTATGGTACAGCGTTGCTCCCGCGCCACGACGATGGCAAGCCAGCAGACGACTACGGGCGCCTGGCAGTCGCAGGCAAGGCACGGATCTCCAAGACCGAACTGAAAATCGGCGAGTGGATGCCGGTGCTACCGATTTTGCGTTCGGACGACGGGCGCTCGCTGCCGCAGACGTTCCGTGGCGGGCAAGTCACCTCCAACGAGATCGCCGGGTTGACGTTGTATGGCGGCCAGTTCCGCGGCAACAGCCCGCGTAACGACGCCAGCATGGAAGACATGAGCTACGGCGGCGGGGTGTCAGACCGCTTCAACTTCGTCGGTGGCGAGTATAAATTCAACCAGGACCGCACGCTGGTGGGGTTGTGGAATGCGGTACTGAAGGACGTGTATCAGCAGCAGTATCTGCAAGTGAGCCATAACCAGCCAGTGGGTGACTGGACCCTGGGCGCCAACCTGGGCTACTTCCAGGGCGATGAGGATGGCTCCGAGCGCGCCGGGCAGTTGGACAACAAGACCTACTCGGGGATGTTCTCGGCCAAGTACGGCGGCAGCACGTTCTGGGTGGGGCTGCAGAAAGTTGATGGCGATACCTGGATGCGGGTCAACGGCACCAGCGGCGGGACCCTGGCCAACGACAGTTACAACTCCAGCTTCGACAATGCCAACGAACGCTCGTGGCAGGTGCGCCATGACTTCAACTTCGTGACGGTCGGGGTGCCGGGGTTGACCTTGATGAACCGCTATATCAGCGGGCGCGATGTGCATACCGGGTCGGTCACTGATGGCAAGGAGTGGGTGCGCGAGACGGAGCTTGCGTATGTGATCCAGAGCGGGGCGTTCAAGGACTTGAGTGTGAAGTGGCGCAACTCGTCGATTCGGCGGGATTACAGCAACAACGAGTTTGATGAGAACCGGTTGATCTTCAACTACCCGTTGTCGTTGCTGTAACCCGCTCAACCCGGGCCCTTGTAGGAGCGGCCTTGTGTCGCGATCGGGGTGCGAAGCGCCCCCAGGGTCTTGGCCTCACCGCAAAATTGCCGGGGCCGCTTTGCGGCCCTTTCGCGACACAAGGCCGCTCCTACAAGTACCGCACATAACGCTAATCAGTCACTGAGTTGTCATTGACAACAACCGAACCCACCGCCAATAATCAGCTAAGTCATACGACAACCTACAACAATTAACAACAAGAGCCGGCCATGACCCCTACTCCCCTCAATCGCCTGCTGCTCACCGGAGCCGCAGGCGGCCTGGGCAAGGTCCTTCGCGAACGCCTGCAAGGCTACGCCGAGGTCCTGCGCCTTTCCGATATCAGCCCTATGGCACCTGCTGCCGGGCCGCACGAAGAAGTGATCACCTGCGACCTGGCCGACAAGGCTGCGGTCCACGCCCTGGTCGAAGGCGTGGACGCCATCATTCACTTCGGCGGCGTGTCCACCGAGCATTCCTTCGAAGACATCCTCGGCCCCAACATCTGCGGTGTGTTTCATGTCTACGAGGCAGCACGCAAGCATGGGGTGAAGCGCATCATCTTCGCCAGCTCGAACCACACCATCGGCTTCTACCGCCAGGATGAGCGCATCGACGCCCACTCCCCGCGCCGCCCCGACAGCTACTACGGGTTGTCCAAGTGCTACGGCGAGGATGTGGCCAGCTTCTATTTCGACCGCTACGGCATCGAGACCGTCAGCATTCGCATCGGCTCGTCGTTCCCGCAACCTCAGAACCCGCGCATGCTCTGCACCTGGCTGAGCTACGACGACCTGGTGCAACTGATCGAGCGTGGGTTGTTCACGCCCGACGTTGGCCACACCATCGTCTACGGCGCCTCCGACAACCGCACCGTGTGGTGGGACAACCGCCATGCCGAGCACCTTGGCTATGTGCCCAAGGACAGCTCCGAAGCCTTCCGCGCCGCCGTTGAAGCCCAGCCGGCGCCCGCCGCCGATGACCCGAGCATGGTCTACCAGGGCGGCGCCTTCGCCGTGGCCGGCCCATTCAACTGAACCCACACGCGCCAGGAGGCACGGCCATGAATTGCGAACTGATTGTCGACGCCCGCAACGGCACTGGGGAAAGCCCCGTGTGGCACGTCAGCGAACAGGCTCTGTACTGGGTCGACATTCCCGCCCGCCAGCTGCACTGCTGGCAGGCGGTCGATGGCAAGCACCAGGTCTGGCAGGGCGACGAGATGCTGGCCTGCATCGCCCGCAGCGCTCAGGGCTGGGTAGCAGGCATGGAAAGCGGCATCTTCCAGATCCAGGCCAAAGCCGACGGCAGCCTGGACAGCCGTTTGCTCAACAGCGTCCAGCATGCCCAGGCCGGCATGCGCTTCAACGATGGCCGCTGCGACCGCCAGGGCCGCTTGTGGGCCGGGACCATGCTGCTGGACATGCAGCAAGGCGCCCATGTCGGCGCGCTGTACCGGCATGACAGCGAAGGCCACCTGCACCTGCAGCAAGACGGCATGATCGTGCCCAACGGGCTGGCCTTCAGCCCCGACGGCACGCGCATGTACCTGTCCGACTCGCACCCCAGCGTGCAAAAGGTCTGGGCTTTCGACTATGACATCGACAGCGGCACACCGCACAACAAGCGGCTGTTCGTCGATATGCGCGGCTACCCCGGCCGCCCCGATGGCGCCGCCATCGACCAGGATGGCTGTTACTGGATCTGCGGCAACGATGCCGGGCAGATCCACCGCTTTACCCCCGACGGGCGCCTCGACCGCTCACTCAGCGTGCCGGTGAAAAAGCCGGCGATGTGCGCCTTTGGCGGCGCCAGCCTGGACACCCTGTACGTCACTTCGATCCGCCCTGCGGGCACAGACCTCAGCGACCAGCCCCTGGCCGGCGGGGTATTTGCCCTCAACCCTGGCACCAAGGGCCTGGAAGAACCTGCCTACCGGGGCTGACGCCCCTTGCCGCCCCCACACTTGCACACACGAAACCAGATAATAAAAACCACGGAGTTTCATCATGACGTTCAAACGCAAGCTGCTCCTTGCCGTACTCCCCTTCGCCTTCAGCGTCGCCACACCCGCCTCGGCACTGGACATCAAGTTCGCCGAAATTCACCCGGCCGGCTACCCGACCGTGGTCGCCGAGCAAAACATGGGTAAAAAGCTGGAAGAAGCCAGCAACGGCGACATCACCTTCAAGATGTTCGCCGGCGGCGTGCTGGGCTCGGAGAAGGAAGTGATCGAACAGGCGCAGATCGGCGCCGTGCAGATGACCCGCGTCAGCCTGGGGATCGTCGGCCCGGTGGTGCCGGATGTAAACGTGTTCAACATGCCGTTCGTGTTCCGCGACCATGAGCACATGCGCAAGATCATCGACGGCGAGATCGGCCAGGAGATCCTCGACAAGATCACCAACTCCGATTTCAACCTGGTGGCCCTGGCCTGGATGGATGGCGGCTCGCGCAGCATCTACACGAAAAAACCGGTACGCAGCCTGGAAGACCTCAAGGGCATGAAGATTCGCGTACAGGGCAACCCGCTGTTCATCGACATGATGAACGCCATGGGCGGCAACGGTATCGCCATGGACACCGGGGAAATTTTCAGCGCCCTGCAGACCGGCGTGATCGATGGTGCCGAGAACAACCCGCCCACGCTGCTCGAGCACAACCACTACCAGAGCGCCAAGTACTACACCTTGACCGGGCACCTGATTCTGCCGGAGCCGGTGGTAATGTCCAAAACCACCTGGAACAAACTCAGCCCCGAGCAGCAAGCACTGGTGAAGAAGGTCGCGCGTGAAGCGCAGATGGAAGAACGCGCACTGTGGGATGCCAAGTCCGCCGCCAGCGAAGAGAAGCTCAAGGCCGCCGGTGTCGAGTTCATCACCGTGGACAAGAAGCCATTCTACGACGCCACTGCCTCGGTACGCGAAAAATACGGCGCGCAGTACGCCGACCTGATGAAGCGCATCGACGCCGTCCAGTAACAGCGCCCCCTACCCAAACGACCTCGGCAGTGCGGCGCCCGCCGCCCTGCCGCTTTGGTGATGCCCATGAAGAACCTTTTTCTGCGTGCGAACGACACGCTGTACCGCGGCTGCATCTGGATCGCCGGCCTGTCGATCCTGGCCATGTCGCTGATCATCCCTTGGGGCATTTTCGCCCGCTACGTGCTCGGCACTGGCTCAAGCTGGCCGGAGCCAGTGGCCATCTTGCTGATGGTGGTGTTCACCTTCGTCGGCGCCGCAGCCAGCTACCGGGCTGGGGCGCACATGGCGGTGGCGATGATTACAGACCGCCTGCCACCACTGCAGCGCCAGTTGGTTGCGCTGCTGGTGCAAGTGCTGATGATTCTGGTGTGCGTGTTCATGACTTACTACGGCACCAAGCTGTGCATCACTACCTGGAACCAGTCTCTGGCGTCATTGCCTGGGGTGCGGGTTGGCATGACCTATGCGCCGATTCCGCTCGGTGGTGTGCTGACCCTGGTGTTCGTACTGGAAAAACTCCTCTTGGGCGATCAGAGCCACCGCAAGGTGGTGCGCTTCGACCACGTAGAAGAAAGCGAAGGAGCGGCGTAAATGGATGCGTTCATTCTGTTGGGCAGTTTCATCATGCTCATTCTGCTGGGCATGCCGGTGGCCTATGCCCTGGGCCTGTCAGCGCTGATTGGCGCCTGGTGGATCGATATCCCGCTGCAGGCAATGATGATCCAGGTGGCCAGTGGGGTTAACAAGTTCTCGCTGCTGGCGATTCCGTTCTTCGTGCTGGCCGGCGCGATCATGGCCGAAGGCGGTATGTCACGGCGGCTGGTGGCATTTGCCGGAGTGCTGGTGGGCTTCGTGCGCGGCGGGCTGTCGCTGGTCAATATCATGGCCTCGACCTTCTTCGGCGCGATTTCCGGCTCGTCGGTGGCCGACACCGCCTCGGTGGGCTCGGTGCTGATCCCAGAGATGGAGCGCAAGGGTTACCCGCGCGAATTCTCCACTGCCGTGACCGTCAGCGGCTCGGTACAGGCGCTGCTGACCCCGCCCAGCCACAACTCGGTGCTGTATTCGCTGGCGGCGGGCGGCACGGTGTCGATTGCCTCGCTGTTCATGGCGGGAGTCATGCCCGGTTTGCTGCTGAGTGCGGTGATGATGGGCCTGTGCCTGATCTTCGCCAAGAAGCGCAATTACCCCAAGGGCGAAGTGATCCCGATGCGCCAGGCGCTGAAAATCGCCGGTGAAGCGCTGTGGGGCCTGATGGCCATGGTCATTATCCTTGGCGGCATTTTGTCGGGCGTGTTCACCGCTACCGAGTCGGCGGCAGTGGCGGTAGTGTGGTCGTTCTTCGTGACCATGTTCGTCTACCGCGACTACAAGTGGCGCGACCTGCCCAAGCTGATGCATCGCACGGTGCGCACCATCTCGATCGTGATGATTCTGATCGGCTTTGCCGCCAGCTTTGGTTACGTGATGACGCTGATGCAGATCCCGTCGAAAATCACCACGGCGTTTCTGACCCTGTCGGACAACCGCTATGTGATCCTGATGTGCATCAACTTCATGCTGTTGCTGCTGGGCACGGTGATGGACATGGCGCCGCTGATCCTGATCCTTACGCCGATCCTGTTGCCGGTAATCACCGGTATCGGCGTGGACCCGGTGCACTTCGGCATGATCATGCTGGTGAACCTGGGAATCGGGCTGATCACCCCACCGGTGGGCGCCGTGCTGTTCGTCGGTTCGGCCATCGGCAAGGTGAGCATCGAGTCGACGGTGAAGGCGCTGCTGCCGTTCTACCTGGCGCTGTTCTTGGTGCTGATGGCGGTGACCTACATTCCGGCCATTTCGCTGTGGCTGCCTAGCGTGGTGCTGTAAATAGAATCGGGGCCGCGTTGCGGCCCCTTTGGCTCTATCTGCAAACGGATCCTGCACATGGCTGTCCCCTCCTCTGTTTCCCCCTTGTTCCCACGCAAGCTGGCCATTGCCCTGCTGGCTTTGCTGGCCTGCTCATTCGCCGGCAACCACATTGCCGCACGCATCGCCTTCGATGACGGCACCGGCGTGTTGCTGGCGATCCTCTGCCGCTCAGGTATTACCTTGCTGGTGCTGGCCGGCCTGCTGGTGTGGCAACGCCAGGCGCTGGGCCTGCCTGCCGGTACCCGGCACTGGCAACTGCTGCTCGGCCTGTTGATCGCCACCCAGAGCCTGTGCCTGTATTCGGCGGTAGCGCGCATCCCGGTCGCCCTGGCGCTGCTGGTGGGCAACACCTTTCCGATGCTGCTGGCACTGCTCACTTGGGCACTGGGTGGCGCACGCCCCACCGGCCGCACGGTGCTGTTCATGGGCCTGATCCTGTGCGGTCTGGTACTGGCACTGGATGTGCCGGCACGCCTGGCCGACAGTGGCGCGGCCAACCCGCACTGGGCAACGGGCATCAGCCTGGCCTTTGGCGCCGCCTGTGCCTTTGCCTGCGCCTTGTGGATCACCGACCACAAATTGGCCAGCGTGCGGGGCCCCGTGCGCAGCCTGCTGACCTTGCTGATCGTGTTCTCCAGCATGCTGATTGCAGGCGCAAGCGGGGTGATGCCGTCCGGCCTGTCACTACCAGGCAGCAGCAGCGGCTGGGCGGCCCTGGCCAGCCTGGTGGTGTTGTACGGCCTGGCCTTCACCTTGCTGTTCGTTTGTGTACCTCGCCTGAACATGGCGCAGAACGCGCCAGTCATGAACGTTGAACCCATCGCCACCTTGCTGCTGGGCTGGGCCTTGCTCGATCAGCACCTGAGCCCCCTGCAACTGGTCGGAGGCGCCGTGGTGGTGTGCGGCATCGTGCTGCTCACCTACCGTCGGCCCCATTGATCGATCACCCAGAAAGGAGCCTTGCATGGCTGTGACCGAGCTGCACCTGCAGGACCGCCTGACCCGTCTGAGCCTGGCACCGGAGCTGGGCGCCAGCCTGGTGAACTGGGAAGTGAAGGCAACCGGCCAGCCGTTGCTGCGCCATTCCGACACGGCTGCGCTGGCCAGTGGCACCCCGAGGCGGTTGGCCTGTTACCCGCTGGCACCGTGGTCCAACCGCATTGCCGAGGGTGGCTTTGCCCAGCCCGAGGGCTGGCAGGCACTGGCACCGAACACCGAGCATGATCCATACCCGATTCATGGAAGTGCCTGGCAGCAGGCCTGGCAGGTAGAGCACCACAGCGAACGACGTGCGCGGCTGAGGCTGGACAGTGCCGTGCCGTTTGCCTACCAAGCCACGCTGGATGTGCACTTGCATGAGGGCTGCCTGAACCTGGACCTGCATGTGGTGCACCTGGAAGCGCTGGCGACCTGGTATGGGCTGGGTTTGCACCCTTACTTTCCGCGCTATCCCGATACCAAGCTGTACGCGGCGGCGCGCAAGGTGTGGCTGGCCGAGGATGGGCGGTTGCCGTCGTATCAGGCCGAAGTGCCTGAACCGTGGCGTTTCAATGCCATGGGGCTTTTGCCTGAGAGCGTCGTCGATCATGCCTTCAGTGGTTGGCCGGGGGAGTGTGTGATTGAACAGCCAAGCGCGGGTCATCGACTGACGTGCAGTGCCAGCGGGGCTGAGCACTTCTTGCTGTTCTGCCCGCAAGGGCAAGGCTTTTTCTGCTTTGAGCCGGTAAGCCACCCGGTCAATGCGCATCACTTGCCAGGGCGGCCGGGGTTGCGGTTGCTGCAGCGTGGGGAAGCGATGAACCTTGGGTTCAGGATGCAGTATCAGGCGCTGTAAGGGAGCTGCCTGGAATTGGGGCTGCAAAGCGGCCCCAAAATCTCAAGCCTTATGCCAGTGCCTCGGTCGAGCTTGCCATCTTCCTGACAGAAGACTCGCCACTCACTTCGCGCGCCACCTTCCACACCAGCACCGCCGCCACGATATCGAACGCTGCCAGCACCACGAACAACGGGCTGTAGCCAATCTGCGTGACCAGCACGCCGAACACCAGGGTGAACACCGCCGCCCCCAGATAGCCGCACATGCCACCCATGCCGGTCGCCGTGGCCACCTGGTCCTTGCTGAACGAATCCGAAGTGATCGAGTACAGCGCCCCCGACAGCGTCTGGTGGGCAAAGCCGCCAATGCACAGCAACAGGATCGCGGTGTACGGGCTTTCCACCAGGCCGATGCAGGCCGGGCCGATCATGCAACTGGCACCGAACACCAGCACCATCTTGCGCGAGGTGAACAGCGACACCTTGAAGTAGCGGTGGAACAACGGGCTTAGGTAACCGCCCAGCACACAGCCGATATCGGCCGCCAGGAACGGCAGCCAGGCGAACATCGCCACTTCCTTGATGTTCATGTGCCGCTCGGTCATCAGGTACAGCGGGATCCAGGCATTGAAGGTTTGCCAGGCGGGCTCGGAAAGAATTCGCGCCGATGCGATGGCGTAGAAGTTGCGGGTCTTGAAGATGCGCTTCCACGCGCCCTTCTCGCGGGTGTCCTGTTTGAAGTGCGCTTCCTGCCCGGCAAGGATGTAGTCCCGTTCCTCATCGCTCAGGCGCTTCTGGTCACGCGGGTGCTTGTACAGCAGCATCCACAGCAACGTCCAGACAATGCCTGACGCGCCAACAATGACGAACGCCAGTTGCCAGCCACTGTGCAGGATCGCCCACACCACCAGTGGCGGCGCCAGCAAGGCGCCAAGCGACGAGCCGATATTGAACCAACCGATCGCCACCGAACGCTCCTTGGCCGGGAACCACTCGGTAGTAGCCTTGACCCCGGCCGGCAAGCCCGCGGCCTCGGTCATGCCCAGCAGCCCGCGCATGAATGCCATGCTCTGCCAGCCTGTAGCCAAGGCCGCGCCGGCACAGGCCACAGACCAGGCCATGGCGAACACGGCAAAGCCCAGCTTGGTGCCGATGAAGTCGATGAACCAGCCGGCCACCGGCTGCATGAGGGCGTAGCACACCTGCCAGGCGGCGACGATCTTGGCGTATTGCTCGGTACTGATGGAAAGGTCGGTCATCAAGGTGGGGGCAGCCACCGAGAGGGTATTGCGGGCGAGGTAGTTGACGACGAGCCCGGCCGTGACAAGGCTGACCATCCACCAACGGATGCCTTTCATCTTCATGGTTCACCTGAATTTTTGTTTTTAGAGTTGCGGGTGATTGGCGCAAAGGCCGACGGGGGCTATTTGCGACAAATTGTTTCAGGTGGAAGATTGCCACGTCATATGTCGTCGTACAACACTTATTATTTCTAGCAGTTTGCAGCTATGTTGTACGACCTCAATCAAGCTGCTGGGCTCGCAGGGCCTGCGCCAGCATGTCGATAAAGGCCCTGACCTTGGCCGAGCCGTACTTGCTTTCGCGGTGCAGCACATGAATGGGCCAGGGCGCCTCCTCGTACTCGGCCAGGATCACCTGCAGTTGCCCGCTGGCCAGCTCTTCTGCCACTTGGTACGACAGCAGCCGGGCAATCCCCAGCCCGCCGCTGGCCGCTGCGATTGCCCCATCATTGCTGGTTACCGTCAGCCGCGGCTTCATGCGTACCAGCGTCGGCTCATCGGTGACCCCAAAGCGCCAACCGGCCCGTGGCGAAAGGTTGGTGGTGCCGATCACCGCATGCCCTGCCAGGTCCGACGGGTGCTCCGGTACGCCATGACGCGCCAGGTAGTCGGGCGAGGCACACAACATGCGACGCACCCTGCCCACCCGCAACGCCTTCAACCCGGAGTCGGGCAAAGGACCGATGCGCACGGCCACGTCCATGCCCTCCTCGACCATGTTCACAACACGGTCGAGGAAGTAGGCGGAAACATCGACTTCCGGGTACTGCTGCAAGTAGCGGACGATGCACGGCATGACGAACTTTTTGCCGAACAGGATCGGCGCGGTCACTGCCAGGTCGCCCTTGGGGGTGGCGTTGATACCGGCAGCCGCCTCGTTGGCTTCGTGAATGCTGGCAAGGATATGCCGCGTGTCTTCCAGATAGCGCCCGCCGGCCTCGGTCAGGCGCACGCTGCGGGTAGTACGCAGCAGCAGCTTGACCCCGAGCTGGTCTTCCAGAGCGCTGACGGCGCGGGTGACGGCGGCTGGCGAGATGTCCAGGCGGCGAGCAGCGGCGGCGAAGCTTTCCAGTTCGCCGACGGCAACGAACACCTTCATCAGGTGGATCTGGTCCATGCGAGCTCCTGGCATCGGAGGGGGTGGAGATTATCGGATATCCGGGCGTTTTATGCTTGCAGGACAGGCATATCAGATTTCCAGCACCAGGGCCTGTGCGCCCTCTTCCTGATGTGCCGGCACAGCACAACAGATCAGTACCGAACCCGCCTCCGGCAGCTCTGCCGGTAGGTTCGGGTAATGCACCTGGCCACTGACGAGCTTGGTCTTGCAGGTGCCGCACGAGCCGCCCCGGCAACTGAACTCTGGCGCCAACCCACGCGCCTCGGCCAACTCCAATAACGTACCGCTACCGGGCGTCCAGCGTGCCTCCTTCGCCGAAGCCGCAAAATACACCGGCACCGGCTCGTTGGCAGCGGGTAGCTGTTGCACGGTGGGCCGCCCGTCATCCGTGTGCCGGCGCAGCGTCGACGGGCCAAAGGCCTCGGCGTGAATCCGCGCATCCGGCACATGCACCCCGCGCAGCCCTTCATACAATGCCTGGGTAAAGCTGCCTGGGCCGCACAGGTAGAAGTCATAGTCGTCCAGCGCCAGCGTCGCCTTGACCTGCTCGATGCCCAATCGCCCGATAAACTCGAAATCGCGACCGACCCGCGCATGCCCTTCCGGTTGGCTGAGGGCACGGTGCACGCGCAACAACCCAGCGGCCTGCTGCTGCAAACTCGCCAGCTCCTGCTGAAACGGCAATTCGGCCAGGCTGCGCGCGCCATGAAACAAATGAATTCGCCGGGCCTGCCCCGTGCTCACCTGCTCACGCAGCATGGCCAGCAAGGGCGTAATACCCACACCTGCACCAATCAGCACCAGCGGCCGTGTGCTTTGCTGGTCGAGCGTAAAGCTGCCCATCGGTGGGCGCACGTTCAACACATCACCCGCCACGATGCGCTCGTGCAAATAGCGCGAGGCCGGGCCCTGGGCCTTGACGCTGATGCGCAGGTAGCCATCAGCGGGTGCACTGGACAGGCTGTAGGTGCGGATCAGCGCAGCCTCGCAATCACGCTGCACTTGCACAGGAAGATGCTGGCCTGGCGCGAAGGCCACACGGCTACCGGCCGGTGGCTCAAGGTAGAACGAGCGGATATCACGGCTTTCCTGCTCCACCCGCAGCACACGCCAGGCTTGCCATTGGCGCTGTTGCCGGCGTTGCTCCAGGCGCGCGTCGGCCTCGGCCCAGGTACCCGTCATCAGGCTGGTCGGTGCGTACGCCTTGAAGGCCCAGCGCAGTGAGACCGCAGCCGGGCGCCACACCACCTGCTCGACCTGCAGCGTCCATAACCGCTCGGCACCTTCAAAAGCCTGGATGGCAGGGCTGTCCAGCAGCACCTCGGCACGCCCGCATACCTGCAGAACATTACCGTTACTGAAATCGATGAACAGCAAGCCTGCCTGCGGGTTGACCAGCAAATTGCCCAAGGTGTTGAAGTGCAGGTTGCCAGCGTAGTCGGGAATGGTCAGAAGGCTGCCTTCGACCTTGATGAACCCTGGCCGACCACCCCGATGGGAGACATCCACCGAGCGCTGGCCATTGCCGTGCTCGACATAGCTGGCGACAAAGAAGGTATCGGCGCCCTCGATCATGCTGGCAGTCGTGGCATCCAGTGCTGGGGCGTCAACGCGCCCCTGGGGGGGTTGGTCGACGCGGGTGTAATCACGCAACTGAATGTACTGCGGGCAGTTGCCGAACGACTGCTCCACGGCCACCTGCAGTTGCCCTTGTGCAGCCTGACGGATTTGCCCATTGATGCGATTGCGCCGACGGGTGTGCAACTCGATACCCAACAGGCCGACCGCCTCTCCTGCTGCCAGCCCAGGGGTGGCGGGGTCGTCCGCTTGCAACGTGGTATCGATGGTCAGCAGGCGAGGGTCGGGCGAGCTGACAAACCCTTCTGGCCCCTCCAGCAGGGTGGCCCACGGCCGACCCAGGGTATCCACGCTGGCGGCGATCATGAAAGGTAACTGATGATAGAAAGTACGGTGCTGGTCGGGCATGTAGTCACGAATGACCTTTTGCCCGAACGCCTCCATGCGCTCTGCTACACCGACCTTTTCCTGCAGGGTCTTCTCGCCCGCATGCCAGGGCGAGGGGCGATGGTCCGGGGGCTGTTGCATGGCGGCGTTCCTCCCGATGGCGGGGTGTCAGGCGCTGGTCTGCAGCCCGATCACTGTGCGTGGCATGGGCACGAAGCCTGGCAGTGACTCGATCCGTGCCAGCCAGCTGCGCACGTTGGCATAGGGCTCCAGCGACACGTTGCCTTCGGGCGCGTGGGCGATGTACGAGTAATTGGCAATGTCGGCGATGGTGGGCGTGCTGCCCGCCAGGAATGGCGTCCTGGCTAGCTCTGTATCGATCACCTTGAGCAGGGTGTGGGCACGGCCAATCACTTCGTCGGTATTGAACGAAGCCCCGAACACCGTCACCAGGCGGGCCGCAGCCGGGCCGAAGGCCAGCGGACCGGCAGCGACTGACAGCCAACGTTGCACACGGGCAGCGGCAGCAGGCTCTTCGGGCAACCAAGTGCCGTTGTCATACTTTTTCGCCAAGTAGACGAGGATGGCATTGGAATCGGCGATCACCGTACCGTTGTCATCGATGACCGGGACCTGGCCAAACGGGTTGAGGGCAAGGAAGTCCGGCTGCTTGTGTGCACCTTTGGCCAGGTCGACGAACACCAGCTCTGTGGGCAGGTTCAGCAGCGAGAGCATCAGCTCGATGCGATGGGCGTGGCCAGACTTGGGGAAGTTGTAGAGCTTGATCGGGTTCGACATGGGCTTGGCTCCTGGTCAGCACCGGGATGGGCTGATGGAGCACATGCTGCACTGGATCGGCTGGCAGCAGAATCAGTGCGCAGGGGAAACCATAATTTCGCGCAGCGGAATAATGGTTTCCAGAACGTGCAGGTGGTCAGTTCAGTTTCTTGAAATAGCGGAACAACCCGCGCGAAGCCTCGACAACCTGCGGTACGCAGGCCTGGATATCCGCTTCGCTCATCTGGTCCAGCAGTTCGAAATTGTCCTCCAACCCATGCAGCGAAATCGCCTTGAGCAGTTGGTCCTGCTCCTGCGGCAACTCGCCCCAACCGGCAATCTGGGTACCGCGCATGTAGCCGAAGCACCATTCCTCCATCACGATCACAGTGCCCTGCTCGTCTTCCCTTTCTTCGAACAGCGGCTCGAACTGGTCGACATCATCGCTCAGCTCTTCCGCCACTTGGCTGGCATAGCGCAGCATCAACGCCACATAAGCCTCTTCATGTGCCGGCTTCTTGAACTTTGGCACCTTGCCACCGGCAGCGGCTGGCAACCAATGTTCCGGGGTCACGGTTACCGGTGAACTGGCCAGCGCGGTGAAGAAACCATTGAGCTCGGCCAGGTTGAGTACCGAGTAGTCGTTGCCATAGGTGATCAGCAGGTCTTCGAGGCGGTCGAGTTCTTTTTCGCTGAGTACGGGGAGCATGGGGTGAAAATCCTGGGAAGCAAAAGTGTGTGCACCCTAGCACAGCAACGGCGCAAGGGCTGCCCGTGAGCACCACTGCGCGGGCAGATTCCTCAGATGGCCAACCAGCCCTGCAACTCATGCTGCCGTTCGGTGCCAATCAGCAGCCAAAGCAAGATGCGGCACTTGCGCGGGCAGAGGTGCCCGGCCATATGCACGCCTTTGCGCTGCAGGTCGATCTCGGAGCCTGCAAACCCGTATGTTGTCCGGGCTGTAGGGCCTCTACCTGTGCGGGTGGCTACAATGACCGGCAAGGTGGGTGCCAGATGCTCCAGCACATCGGACCAAGTACCGGAAACGTGCCCAGCACCGAAACCAGCAATGACCAGCCCTTCATAGCCCAATGGAGCCACAGCCTGCAGCAGCGCTGTGTCCACATCCAGACAAGCCTCCAGAAGGGCAACGCGCTGGTCGGTTCGGCCCGGTAACGGCAGCACAGCCCGACGACCTGGCGGATGGCGATAGACCACAACACCCTCTACAACTTCCGCCGAAGGGCCGAAGCCTGGTGACTCGAAAGCCGCCATCGCCAGGCTGGCCATCTTGCGAACCCTTGCCGCGCAATGGACCTGATCATTCATCACCACAAGTACACCACGCCCTCGGCTGCCTTGTGCCAATGCAACCTGTGCCGCAGCCAGCAGGTTGGCCGGGCCATCGTTGCCCGCCTGGCTGGCCGAGCGCATGGCACCGGTCATCACCAACGGTGCATCGAATGGCCAGAGCAGATCAAGGAAATAGGCCGTTTCCTCAAGGCTGTCGGTGCCTTGGGTCAGGATCACGGCCTGGGCACCGCGCTCTACCTCGCTGCGGGCCCAGACCAGCACATCCAACAACGCCACGAAGCCCAGCGATGCACTGGGGAGCAGGGATAATGAAGCAACGTTCAACTGCGCCATTTCGCGCAACTGTGGGACTTGCAGCAGTTGCTGCTCACAATCCAGGGCTGGGGCCACGCCACACCCAGCAGCCCCGGCCTGCATACTGACAGTGCCCCCTAAGCTGGCGATCGACAGCCTGGGCAGGCTTGAATGCTCAATCATGCGTCTCCTCCCACAAGTAACCCGATCAACGGCACAATTCCCAGCGTGCTGATGGCCATCGACATCACGTTGCCAATGTAGCCATGCACATAGGCCGGCAACCGGCGCGTGATCGCCACCGCCAGCGGCGGAGCCACCAGCGCCCCCAGCACAGCACTGGTCACCACGACTTCCCAGCTGCCGCCATGCGTCAGCACCGCGGCCGGAACGATCGAGACAATCGGAATGTAGGTAGGGTACCACCCACGGGCTTGCCACTGGCTACGCCAGATGACGACACCAACCAGGGACGCCAGGGCCTGCCCTGCCCTAATGTGCATCACCAGCATTGAACCGTATGCCGGTGCAGCCGGGGCCACAGCCCGCTGCCATAGCAGATGGCAAAACCTTGCCATCGATACCCGTGAACATGGGCCCAATGCGCCAGGCAAGCCCCTAGCAACAAGCCCAGAGCAGGCAGTTCATGTTTGTAGAATGCCACCTCGCTGATATCACCCACTATCCAGCGCAAGCGGCTTAGCGGCTGATCGAGTGTCGCCGCCAGTTGCGCGTAGTCCGGCCATTGGCCCAGCGCTAGGCTGGCTACCAGCAGTATCAACAAGCAAATGAAGAGCAACACAGGGGAGCGCTGCCGACTGGACAAACGTAATGCCTTCATACGCGCCCCCTCAGCGTGGCATAGGCGTATGCAGGCGATAGCCAAGCGACGCATCATAGAGGTCGGTGCGGCGGTCACGCTGCAGGTCGTTGAGGCTGTTCCAAATCGGTGCTGAACGCGCGCTGCTAAGGTCGACGTCGGCATACAGAATGGCCTCCTCTTGCGCACTGGCAACCTCCCCGATAGGCCAACCATTGGTACCGGCGATCAATGAACAACCGAGAAAGCGCCCTCCCCGTTCATTGCCGATACGGTTGGCGGCGGCAATGTAGACATTGTTTACGTGCGCGGCGGTCATGGTCAGGTACGAGGCCATGCAACGACCTGCTTCGTCGAACAGGGGGGGTGGAGTCCACACCCAATTGTTCAAACTGCAAATGATGTCGGCGCCTTGTGCGGCCATAAGCCGCGGCACTTCAGGGAACCAGATATCCCAGCAGATCAACAGGCCTATACGACCGATAGCTGTCTCGAACACAGGGAACCCGAGGTTGCCCGGGGTGAACCAGAGCTTCTCCTGGTTCCATAGGTGAGCCTTGCGGTAATGCCCTAGCAGGCCGTTGGGGCCGAACAGTGCGGCACTGTCGTATAGCTTCAGTCCATCACGCTCGGTGAAACCCGCTGCCAGATACACCCGGTGCTCTCTGGCGAACGCTGCCCAGGCTTTCAGGCTGCGGCCCTCCTGCAACGTCTCGGCATGGGCGTAGGCCTCGGCACGGGAGTGGAAGGTATAGCCGGTGTTGGCCAGCTCGGGCAGCACGATCAGATTGGCGCCTTCACGCGCCGCGCGTCGAGCCAGTGCCAAGCCTTTGCTCAAATTGCCGTCGCTGTGTTCGACCCCGACCTGAGGGTCGTACTGGATGACGGCAATACGGACAGGGCTGACGGGGGGGCTGTGTTCAGACATGGCGGCTTCCTTCTTGTGGTTGTTTTGGAAGGCCGCCAGTAGAGCGAGGTTGGGCTTGGGATGGACAGTCGGGCAGGTCCTATGGAGTCGAAAGACTGGCGAAGAGTTGCTGTAGGAAAACTCTCATAGGAACGCGCGGACGCTGCTATTTCCCAACTTGATAATGGGGGTAGTCATCCAGGGTGAAGCCACCATTGAATACTGCTGATGTTCGATGGCAGAGGTTGATGACTGCATCAAGCGCGGTCCGTAAACATGGCTCGGTCCAGCCGGCGTCAACAGAGAAAGACTCTCCAGCCAGATACAGCCCTGAGCGGGCACTGAAATCGCGGTTGTATTTCATCAGCCCGATCGCGTCGTAGTAGGTACCTGCTCGATACAGCTTCGCGCAGCCGAGCGCATTTTTGTCCGTCATCCAGCGCTGTATGCGAATGTTTCGGGTATCGATATAGGGCGATATGGCTTCAGCTACATTGCTGCAGTGCAGGAGGATCCGATCAAGTTCCTCGATACACTTGTTGGCCAGTTCTTCATCAGAAAATGCAGCCAGCTTCGTTGCATCATCCTCCCAAGTGTAGCTGAGCAGGATGCAGTCTTCGGGGTAGTGGTCGTTGTATCGATAGGCATAGACGTCGTGAATAAAGCTATCGGTGACGAGGATCTGCGGTAGCGCCGAGTTGCGGTCCAGGTAGCGCTTCTTCAGTGGCGCATAGACCTTGCAGCTGGTTTCCCAATGAGCGTGGTTCCATGCGTCCATAATCGACTGCGGGAGTATCTGACGGCTGAAACCGTCGAGGCGGATGTTGGTCTCGATCAGCCAGGAAGGGGTGGCCAAGATCACACTGTCGAAGTCATCGTATTGAACGCTTTGGTGCTCAGGGACACTACAGTGCCAACGATATCCAACTCGAATGCGCCCCCCTTCAAGCTTTTGCAGGGAGCAAACCGAGGTGTCCGTCAACAGCCCGTCCTCTTGTTGAAGGAGATGGTCATAAAGCGAAGTGCCGTTCATTCCCGTATTCAGAAACAACAAGCTTTCATCCATAGACGCAAGCCCAATATAAGCCGGCCCGTTGAACATCAGCCCTCTGCTATCAGGCACAGTGCTGGCCTCCAGATACGGTGCAGCATATGGCACACTTTCCTTATCGACACGGCCATGCACCAGCTGCAAATGGCTGCTGAAACCAAAAATTGCTGTACGTAGTGGGTAAAGGCAGCAGACGTCATAGAACGCTCCCCAGCTCCCATCACCAATGCCGATGGAATAGAAAATGGCCGACTCTTCACGGCTCATGCCCAACCCACCGAAATCACCAGGGTTGGCGGGGTCCCACGCTGTCAGCATCGGCAAATGTACCAAATCCCTGAATGACATCAGGTGATAGCGCTCGACAACACTCTGCCATATCGACGCCCAGCATTGCGTGCCATATACCACAGCGATGCGCTCGGCAAACTGCCCGGCGAAGCGGTACCATTTTTCATAGACCTTTTGCAGTGTGGCTGTAGGTGGAGGGGTATTCCCTTCTGGATTTCGCCAAATCAGCAGCTCTGGCTTCCCCTCTCCTTCTAGTTGTCCATTCCGAAGATAGATACCCGTTGCATTCACCCAGGGTGTCCCAGGGTTTGGAAATTCGGAAAGCCGTAGCTCGAACAGCTTGGCGTAATAGGCCATAAGCGAGCGTCCATCTTTAGGCGGTTCGCCTGTCCTGCTGAACAAAGGTATACGCATGGCCCCCATCTCGAATGGCGTTGAAGGCTGCTTGTGATTACCGCCTTTGTTCACCACAGTCAGGTGGCGACCGCCCACACGCTGCGACTGCTCTATCAAGGTGATGCGGGTGAAACCACAGCGTAGCAATTCCCGAGCAGCAGTTAACCCTGTGACACCAGCACCGACAATGCAGATCCGATGTTCCGGTTGGGCGGCACTTGCAACGCCTCCCGGTTGTTCAACCAGACGTCGGTAATCGAAGCAGAGGTCTGGTGGATTCGGAAACCGTGCGGCCCACGGCTGCAAGGGCAAGGATGGCTCAAGGGCCAGATCAGCAGGATAGTTGTGGGTCGAACCGATGGTCATGTTCTCGGGCGCTCCATGAATTGAGAAGCCTGAGCATGATCGAGTTGAGATGTGCGGAGTGTTGGTTATGTGTCACCAACACCCACAGAATCGAGAAAGGCCTGTGGGTGTTGGCTTGCGTTGGACGTTATACCGCCAGCGCGCGCTCACGCAACTCGCTGTTGAGGATGCGGTCGTTCTCGCTGTAGTCGACCGGGCAGTCGATCACGTGCACGCCTGGGGTCTTGATGCAGTGTTCCAGCAGCGGCAGCAGGCCTTCGGCGCTTTCCACGCGGTGGCCATTGGCACCATAGGCTTCGGCGTATTTGACGAAGTCCGGGTTGCCGTAGTCCAGGCCGAAAT
>Ga0207655_1001648_pt1 | contig 19796 bp, 27 predicted proteins | sample KBSM44metaG_FD_184398 | JGI IMG/M metagenome (GOLD analysis project Ga0207655, IMG submission 184398) | Miscanthus rhizosphere microbial communities from Kellogg Biological Station, Michigan, USA - KBS M4-4 metaG (SPAdes) (version 2) | ecosystem: Host-associated > Plants > Roots > Rhizosphere >...
CTCCGAGTGCCGCGACCGGAACAGGCTTGCCTATCGGCACCATGACCAGGCTGCGAACAAAGGTCGCCGCGTAGGCGTCCTGTGGGATGCGCGGATCAACCCGGACATCACGAATCGCAACTGTCTCCCGGTGATGCATAACCCAACCCGAAATACAGTGGTCAGCTTGGAAGGTCTGACCTTGCCAAAGCGGGGAAACCGCATCTTCCGCAACGTAGGAGCAACGCCCTTCATCTTCAATGACAACAGCGATGCCCTCAGCCCCAACCGCCGCACGCGCTGTGTCGCGCAGCACAGCAACGACTTCGTCCACTGACCCTGCCATGACCAGTCGCTCACTTGCATTGAGCACGAGGGACAGGCGGCCCTCATTGTTTTGATCCACTGGAACAGTCGACAAGCAGAGCTCCCAACGAATGCCACAGAGACATCTCCGTGGGCGAATTCAAGATGCGGTTGATGTAAGAGGTGCTACTGGGTGAACCTCTTTTCGAGGCGCGGTGAGCCTGAGTGTCTCAGAAATACGACGACTTGCCATGACTGCTTATCGGAACATCTCACCAATAATTGCCAGACGCTTGAGCGTACAGCCTCAGGCCTATTCACCGCTCACGGCTTTAATGACCGAGGCAATTCGGCTCAGACCCGACGCTTTCCTAGAAGACTCCCTTTCAACGAAGGTTGGAAGTGCCTGAGCAATCACACGTTTAGGGAGTGCGAACTCATCCTACTACCTATGCTTAACCCTGGCTTGTCCGAGAGGCTGCGATGGGGCAAATGCTCCCTCACTTCATCGTTCCCAAACATCCAGAAATTGTCGATCAGATTGACCTGATGTCAGTGCGAAATGTGCGAAGAATCAATTTCGAATCTGCCGTCAGGTTCAGGCTCGTAGAATAATCGGTACTCCACCGACATTCGGTAATTTCGCTTAAAGGCATCGGTGCAAAATAATCCTTCTCGAAATCCGCTACGAATACAAAATGCTCTGTCGAAAGCGTCTCAAATCTCGCAACCAGCACCATTTCATTGGGCTTTAATCCTGTCTCTTCCTCCAATTCTCTGAAAGCTGCTTTCATCAACGATTCAGAGCGCATGGGGCGCCCTCCCGGGAGATTCCACTTCGATCCAGCCCGGCGAACGAAGAGTAACTGGCGCCCTCGACGGCAGATAATGGTAGCTCGCTGCTTCATTGAACCTCCCGAACAATCTCGCTCGGATTAGAGCCACTCCGACCGTAAGGAAAGAGCCAACAGCCTGCGACAAATGCTGCTTACATGAGCGAGCATAGCCATAATAGCGACTCCCCGAGAGTCTCCCTGCCATTTCATCGAGTCAGGGACGAGGAGTGCCTCTCCCATGCCAGAGCCCGATATCGCTCAAAACACATTGTCCACGCACCTTGGGATCAAGACTTGTGAACAAACTTGGCCAAACGAATGCACCAACCGCAGAACTCATTCGGAGCATGCGTGAGGTCGCTGTCACCTTGAAAAGCTCTTCTACTTCGCTGTTATCCGTGGCGGTGCGCTTGGCTGAAGCAGGGCAGGATGCCGAGGCAATGGTGCTCATAGACCTAGCGAAAGGGATTCAGGAAGCAGAGGCCAAAGTACGCCGGCACGCCAAGGAAGCAGGAACGGGAATGATCGTGAAGCTGAGCATGCATTAAGAAAAGGCTTTCTGCGCCTCAACTGTGTCCAGGGTAATGATATCGGTCGCCCCTCTTGGCACCTTGAGGTTCGACACCAGCGGTGACCTCCAATCGTTTGGGGGCCAGATCCCAGGCGAGCAATCTTGCGAGCCATCCGACAACCCACCGTAGATGTGAGGGAATCGCAGGCAGAAAAAAGCCCGCAGGAGTGGCGGGCTTAAAGGGATTCAAAAGGAGTAGATGTCACCGTAGTCGACCAGAAGTGAACAAAACGTGAAATCTGTTTTATAAACCATTCTCATTAACGAAATGCCGACGAGTGGTCTCCTTGAACTCAGCAACGAAGCCTGATCGTTCATAGGCCAGACAAGCGCTAGCGCCTTACTGCGAAGCAATTGATCCAGAGATAACTGTGGACGGCGCCCGTATGTTTAAGGCCTCTCGGATGGCCTCGGGTGACAGGTCTGCTGACACGCCCAATGCCGACTCCGCCGGTGCCCATGCTGCAAATTGATCGTCAGAAAACACTTCGACAGAAGGTTCAAACCTGGAATAGAGGTACCTGACCTCATTGGTTACAAACTGGGCCGAATACACTGCCCCTGATCCGATTATGATCACGCCAAGTGTGGCGGCAACCTTCCGTAGCATTGGGTGCATCGTGTCCTCTCCGCGTGGCAGCACCATGATCCTAGCCTCGAGAGCATAAAACGCAAAGGCCATCACGGAACTGAATGGCTCCAATATCTTCGAACATGTGTCAGGTCTCCGGCCTCATATCGGCGACTCCCCCACTGCCACGACATGCATTGTGTAACTTGAGAAGGAGATCAAATGAACAATGAAACGTCTGAATTTCGAGGCTCATGCCACTGCGGGACAGTGCGCTTTCAGGTGAGACTCTCCGAGGGCCTGAAGACTGCTCGCCGCTGTGATTGCTCCTACTGCCAAAAGCGAGGAGCTGTCGTCGTAACGGCATCACTAAGAGACTTCGATCTCATCTCTGGCGAGGAAGCTTTAAGTCTCTATCAATTCAACACCCACATCGCGAAGCATTATTTTTGCTCCAGATGCGGTATCTACACCCACCACCAGCGACGATCCGATCCCCACCAGCTCGGGATCAATGCCTCATGCCTAGACGGGGTTAGCCCGTTCGATTTTGAGGCGATTCCCGTTAATGATGGAGTGAACCACCCATCCGACCGAGTAAGTCGGGGCGGCAGCGAGATCGTAGGTGTCTTGCGTTTTGTGCCGTCCAATCGGTAACCGCCGGCCACGCTGAGCCAACTCGCTTCCAGCCATGCCCCCACATGAGTTCATCTGTTTGAGCGTATACAGGCCCGGCTGACAGACTTAGCCTAAAGCTGATCATCGACGCAAAGGATGCGACAGCATGGAAAGCAATCAACGCATGATTCATTGGTCAGCGGCCTGGGCTTTGGTCGGAGGAGTCGTCGTATGCACCGGGTGCATGCGTGGCCAGCCAATAACTCAAAGTGGTGAGTCATTTACCCATGAGGACGACTGCAAGGCCAAGGACGAGGTGGCAGCAATGCCTTGGGCAGAGCTGCACGAGATACTCGATAAGGAGCGTGGCTGATCGCTTACTGACACGTCACCCCCTGCGCGAAACCAAATCTCCTGCACCCTGTATCGCCAGTTGCGCTTTCATTTCGGCAACGAAGTTGGCGATCCCACGGCATGAGTCAAACTGAGACCGGGGAATCCCACCTGCTACCAGGTTCTGGCCTGTCGATTGATCGAGCAACTCGACTGAAAGATCGCCGCCCGAATCGATGATGCACTTGCACTGAAGGGGCAGAAAGCCACGCTCAATGATATGGCGCAGCTCAAGCTCAGATAGAGCCATAAAGAACACTCCTTGTTATTGTTTTAGGGCATGCGGCGAGCCTAGTGGCTCATTGGTTGACGCAAGCGCTTCACCTTGTTCTAGCAGAGAGTCAGAGACAAACTGGCGAATTAGGGTATCCAAATGTGACCAGCAGCACGCTAACGCCTGCTGTCGCTCCTATGAGAGCACAACCACGATAATTCTGCGCCAAGCCTCATTACCTGGATCGTTGCCTGCCTGGTCAACTCGTCGGGGATCCGCGAAAGCTCGACTACAGACCATTGAGATCAACGGACACCCAAAGCTCTCGGTGATGTGGCGGGCTGGAAGTTGTCGTTGGCATTGCCCTGCAGGATTTCACCCTTGGATACGTGCCCGCACTGAACGTTTTGACGAAGCTCCTTGCGGCGTGACTCACGCATCTCTTCAAGTTCAGCCGGGGTTCTGGCCAAGAAGCGCAACGCGAAATCGTAGGGATTGGTGCCCTGCTCCTCGACCGCATTTAGGTAGGCAGCTTGTGCGTGCCTCGCCCGAAGCTCTTCGACATATAACCCGCCAGAGTGCCGGCTCAGGTTCGCCAGCTCTTTTTGAAGCTTCTCGTTGCGACTGATGAAAATCTCGAGCGCTTTGGCGACACTATGATCCGTGAACGGCATTTGTTTCTCCCTGATTTGCACTGGATCTCAATCGGCAGCGCTTGAACTTACATGCAACTCGTCTGCTTGGCGGCTCGCATTACCTGCACATAAGCGAGGTCAGAAGCATGCAATACCGAGTGTTTGAACAATAAAAAACCCGCCTAGGCGGGTTCTTTTCTATCAACACCATCCCAACATCCTGTCAGAGGCCGCCTTGGCCGATGGCAGATCATCCTTGACCTCTGAAGCACTCCTGCACTCCAGTTGATGGATCCAATTTATGCCTGAGGCCATTCGCCGTAAACGGCCAATGTGCTGAAGAGTGTGTAAGACATTCGCTAACACTTCGCCCTTCTCCGCCAAGAACCGACGCCTCACCCAACCTGGGATGAACTTCCCTAGCTAGCGGTGCCCGCTTAGAAAAGATATGCCGGATAGTGGTATGGCCTTATGCCTCTCTTTCGCATCCATGCGAAAAAGCGCAGGTTAAGCGATTAGGCAGTAGCCATGAGAAGCGCAAAATGACTGGTCAGCAAAGTCGGCACTTGGCAGAACCATCACCCGATTTACGAAAGGCTGAATCGGCGCAAAGCTATACCCAATGGCGGCAGGCGCTTCTAAAGCTTCAACTGAGCCGGGATTCTCATTTGGCTGCTGACTGCTTTCGACGCTGTTCTGCCCTGCAGTCACATCTGGTGGACAGCAACCTCGTGACATCTGTAGAAGAAGCGGCAATGCGAGCAGAACTTAAAAAAGCTTGGGTGGTGGCGGTAGACCGGGTCAATCAGCCGGATTCTGTCCCGATCCGGCAGGAAGACCCGGACGCACGCGGGGTAAATGCCCCGACTTATCGCAATGATCTTCGATAGATGCAGTAAGGCCGCTGGGGTTCAGCAGGGTTACTTCCGGGGGGGCCTGTAGTAACTGGATCGTCCTGTCATCCGGCGCTGCGTCAAAGAACTGATCGAGTGCTCGCTGAAACAAGGCGGCCTCCGAGTGCACCTCGTTGAACAATGTCAGGCACGAGTGCAGCTTCAGATCATCTGGCGAGCCGAAAATCTCCAATGCGCTCAAATTGGCATGCTCAAGCAAAGTTTGGACGCACTCATCTAGGCGCGGCCCGAGCAATGGATGGGCGAGATAGGCACGAGCCTCTTCCATATTGGTTATGCCAAAGCGCATCGCGGTTTCGCTCCTCCCCAACCCCTTTAGCTGCGGGAAAACGAACCACATCCAGTGACTCGTCTTACGGCCTATACGCAGTTCATCCATGACTCGGCTGATAACTGGGCGCTGCGCATCAACAAATCGCGATAGATTAAAAGAGTCGTTCATGCTGCGATTCCTAGGCGTGGCATCAGGCAACGCGTATACCTTCGCCGCCCCGATCGGCAGCAACCCGGGCTCAAAAGCGCCCGGCTTAGATAGTCCATGCCTACTGCGCCGGTTGGTTGGTTTACTTATCAGTGTCTATTTCGCCATCGGGATCCGGCTCAGTATCCTCGTCGTCCGCCTCAACAGACTCACCATTCCTGTTAGAGGATTTAGAAGAAGGCTTTTGGGGATCGTTGATGAATGGAATGCGGCTGGGGCCTTGTTCTTCAAGCCCTTCAGTTTTTGGTTGCATGCTGAGTCCTCCACTTGTCAGCTTTAGAAGCTCCATAAATGTACACGTTCACACCAATTGGTGAGTCGCTTCCTTGCACTCAACGGCTCGCACCGGCAGACAAGCAAGCCTGAGTGATCCCTACCCTCATTTGCAAACCGACGCGTACCAAGCCTTGGCGCTCGTCGACTTCGCGTATCACTCGGTCGGCGATTCGGTGTTGATGAATGGAGGAACATCGGCCAATGCTAGCTTTCGGCACTGCGTGCTACGAGGCTGGTGCCTAGCTGCCAGGGGCTCGAGCTTTTGCGGTAGTCCAGTTTCGAGTGCTCGCTCAATCGCCATCACAACCCGCACGTCCCGCCATCCTTCTTCGCCATCAGGCTCAGGTGCTTGGTCATTGAGAATGCAGCTGGAAAAATACGAGGTCTCGCCAGCGAACTGATCAACAACCGGATGCACTTGCTCCGTGGTTTCGCCATTGATCGTCGCCCGGTAACGGATCGCCACGCCTTCGCCGTACCCGAAGCATGGCGATGCCTCAATCTCGCCCTTCGTGCCGAGGAGCTGAAAGCGCTCAGTGTCCGGCAGCGTGTAGCTCACGGTGAAGTGAGCCAGCCGCTCTTGCGGGAAACGCAGCGAGACGGTCACTGTGTCCCATGAGTCAAGCGGGGAGCCTGGCGTCTTTGAGCCTAATGCCATGACCTCAATTGGCTCAGCGTTGAAAAGCTTCCTCACCATGTTCAATGGGTAAGGCCCCATGTCCGCCACGGGGCCAGCGGCGAAACCATTTTGGTTGCGGTGGTTGCTGGCTTTAACAACTTGCGCGAAAGTCGAAGTGAACACCCGAGGGTCACCAAACTCACCCTTTTGCACACGTTCAATCATCTCAAGCGTCCCGGGCTCACAATGCAGCCGGTAAGCGACCATGAGTTTCGCGCCCGTCCGTTCTGCAGCTTCGGCCATGTCCTGGCACTCGGCTTCGGTGGTTGCCATGGGCTTTTCCAAAAGAACATGGATACCGGCGTTAAGCGCGGGGATCACATACTGGGTATGCAGGAAATTCGGTGTCGCTACGTAGACAGCGTCGATTTCACCGGAAGCCAGAAGCTCGGGATACTCAGCATACGAATAAGACTTCAGGTCATAAATCGATGCCAGATCTTGTGCCTTGACCGGATCCCCTGTGACAAGGGCTGTCATCACTGAGTTATCAGTCTGGCCAACACCAGGCATGAAAGCGCCCTGAGAAATTGAACCACCTGCCACAACGGCATACCGAATCTTTCCATCCGAGCTGGGCATCTCATTCTCCTGTCGAGTCTCAACTGATCACACAGGGAATGGGCAAGTCTGGCCCGGCAAGGTTCCATCTTTGTCAGTGGAGAGCCAGGGGGTTGCTTCGAAAAGCGCGGGCTGCTGGTAGCGGTGATCCGGTGATCTTTTACTCGGAACGATACCGGGCTGGGTCGATCAACTTTATTAAGTGAGTCAACACCAGGACTTGCTGGCAACGTTCAGATAACTCTGCATCCGATCAGGTGGAGCACACATTATGCAAACCATGGATGACCTCAAAAACTCCAAAGCTGTGGCCAGCTTCATCTCGCGCCCAAGGCTAATGTTGGGAATGGTGATTTTCTGCGCCGGCGTGACCCTGTTGACGGTCGAGGCCGCGTCAACCTTGTACCGCTAACTACTGCCGTGTCCTTCCCCTCAGTTCCAGTGCGGGGTTACCGACGCTCACGACCGAACATCTTCAGAATTTACCCACCGAAGGAATAACCTATGCCGTGCAAACGACCAATGGCAGCTGTAGCCCTCACCCTACTTTGCGCAGTTTCAAGCGTTTCTTACGCGGCTGAGGATCCCGGCGTCACGCTGGATCGCCCTGGAACGGGGGACAGGGAATACAAGGTTGGAGATCCCGTACCTGATGAGTACCAACGTGAAAGTATGGAAGTCAAAGACTGGAAAAGTCGGCACTTGAAGGCGCCTGGTGAGCACGAGCAGTGGGTACAAATTAAAGGCAAATATGCCTTGATCAGTGTGCCTACAGGCACCATCAAGGAAATGGTCAACAAATGAGACGAGACGGAGCGCAAGCACGCGTCTCTAACGCGTAGATCTGCATTAACGGAGCTAATTGGCTGAACTGGCAATGCTGGGCACAGATGTTTGCCATCAAAAAAACCCGTGCAAAACACGGGCAAAAACGCCTGGCTCGGGCTACGACCGGCCAAGCAATCCTCGTTTGAAGCGGTGTACAAACAAAGCGGTGTGCAAGCCACGCACACTGGCGGTGGCCTGAGATTCAAAACTGCGGGCACATCGACTCAGCTCATTGGATATGAGTGCTTGTACACCGGTTTTTTTGATTGATGAACTTCCAGATTCAATGGCCATGATTTTGTCCTGATCGAAGCAGTCATTAAGCTGGCAGCAACCGCTACAGTTGCCGCCTTCTCAGGTATTACAAAGCTGGATCGATGTCTTTCTCAGACCCTTGACCTAAGCCAGAACCTAGATCTGCACCTGTTACAGGATCAGAGGTCAGATCGGACTTAGTACGCTCCTTGAGCATTGTCAGGGTCACTGAATCATCCTCACTGAGCTCAACCGTCGCCGTCCCATCGCCACCATCGACTGCTGGATGGGGATTCTCAACATACTCAAATTCCGCATCGCTGTTCCACGGCCCGCGCACGTTCGGCTCGCCATTGGACATGCTGAAGTAGGTGCGGCTGAATTCCGGCATGCCGGGGAGCTTGCCTTGCGGAAAGTTCGGCTGGATCGAATGCAGCGCTTTCTCGAAAGAGAGCTGGTGGGCGATCTCGCGAGTCATGAGAAAACCCAGCGCGTCCTTGATTCCCGGATCGGTGGTGACGTTCATCAAGCGCTCGTAGACGATCTTGGCACGGGCCTCTGCAGCGATGTTGGAACGGAAATCCGCCGTCGGTTCACCGATGGTGTCGATGTACGCTGCAGTCCAAGGAACGCCTGCCGAGTTCACCAAAGGCGCGCCTCCCCCGTATAGGAGGCTGGTGATATGTGAATCATTGCCAGCACCATTGATATCGCGGTAAAGCTCGCCCTCTGCCTGAACGCCTTCGGCCAGCTTACCCTTGGCGCCCTTGTTGAGCATGACGATGATCGACCCGATGATTTCCAGGTGGCTCAACTCTTCGGTGGCGATGTCCAGGAGCAGATCCTTGCGACCTGGGTCTTCCTCGGCGAGCGCCTGGGTGAAATAGCGAGTGGCAGCCGCCAGCTCACCTTGAGCTCCACCAAACTGCTCCAGAAGAAGATTCGCCAAACCCGGATTAGGCTCAGCGACGCGCACGGTATATTGCAAACGTTTGTTATGTAAGAACATGTTGTTACTCCCATCCCTAGCTATTTTTAGGCGAATTCGGGCCGAAGCCCGATATCGCTCACGGTTTACTATTCAGGAATCAACTTCAAACTTAAAGCTGCTTAGCCGCTACTAAACTCAGTGTGCTCGACTTATACATAGTTCCAGCTTTGTATAGGTTCCGTCTCAAAGTTAGTTCGCGACACTAAAATGGCGATGACGCAGTCCATCACTTTTTAGCGAGCGTCGCTGCTTGGTTACCACCCTCCTCAGCAATGGCCGAAAGCTTCTCATCGGCGGCCTTTTCTTCTGCCAGCGTTTCGGCCAAGAGATTGGCAGCGTCAGTCATTCCAAGGTGTTTGGCCATCGCTATGAGCGTGCCGTAGCTCGCTATCTCGTAGTGCTCAACCTTCTGGCAGGCCCCGATTAGTGCGGCGTCCAGCACCTCGCCTTTCTCGATCTCCTCTAGCAATTCCTTACTCTCCTCTACGAGGCCTTCCATCGCGACGCACTTCATGCGTTTGAGCTTTAGCCCGGCTTGCTCGACGAGTTGGTCAATGCGTTCGATCTGACCTTGAGTCTCCTCAAGATGCGAGGTGAAGGCTTCTGCGAGCTTTGGGTTAGTGGAGGCGCGCGCCAAGCGTGGGAGTGCCTTAGTAATCTGCTTTTCCGCGCTATAGACGTCGGAAAGTTCATGAATAAACAGATCATCCACAGTGGTTCTAGCCATGAGCAAGTCCTCTTACTGAATCCCGTTTGAAAAAGCAGGCGCGGTAAATCATGCGCCCTGTTATGACTCGACCTGACGAGAACGCCGGATGTTCTGGAAACTAAAGGTGTTACCGACCGGTGGTTAAAAGTGCCTTATAAACCCACCGTTGACGAAATAGGGTGAACGTTCGTGATGGTCATTGCTCACAAGCGCATGGGCGCTCATGCCCATCATGGAACGGTGAGGAAAATAATAATGGCGAACGTACTAAATACTTGCGCACTGACCCTGCTGATCGGATTGGGCACGCAAAGCGCTTTCGCGGCGCAGGACAACGATGATTTTGTAGAAGACGCCTCCGCTAAAGGCGTGGCTGAGGTGGAGGCTGGCAAGCTTGCACAAGAGAAAGGAAGCGCTGCGGATGTCAAAAGCTTCGCGGACATGATGGTCAAAGACCATACAGCCGCGAACTCCAAGCTCAAGTCCATTGCTGACAAGAAAAACCTTGAAGTTTCGGACAGTGCCGAGCTGGTCGACAAAGCTAAGGCGATGATCCTGGAGCTGCGCAGCGCCAAGTCTTTCGACCAGGCCTATGCCAATAATCAGGTCAAGGCCCACGAAGCGACGATTGCTCTCTTCGAAGAGGAAGCATCCAATGGCAAGGATGCAGATCTCAAAGCCTTCGCCACCGAGACGCTACCAAAGTTGAAAGCCCATCTGGAGCATGCCAAGGCCTTGGCAAAAGCTCATGGTGGTGACGCAGCGAACTGAGACCAGACGCGCCGCCCTCCCATGCGCGGCGCATTTACTCAATGAGAAAAGGATTTCGCCCATGGTTATTTCCTACGATGGTATCGCTTCGCTTTGCGTGTCCGCAGGTGATGATCAAATTCCACTCCGCCGTCTTCACACCGTCGCGTTCATCAAGCTCAGAGCCGAGTATCCCAAAGGGTTGGGGGTAGTGGACTATGTCGGCCATTTGAACCGACCGACTGGGTTTGGGCAGGTGCAGATCTGCACGTCTGCAGGCCCATCAGTGACCGGAGAGATCACTGATTATCTGGAGCATGGTACCGGCGGGTGGATCAGGTTTGAGGTGGATGACCAATAAGGTGTCCTCTCCCCTTTCAATCCTACTCATCCCCTCATGCGATCTTGGCAGAAAGCTGCTCATCGCCTTGTGAGAGGCCGCCGAACTCAGTTCGCAGCTCCGCAATCAGCTCCGAGATCGCACGACTTGTGCGCAGTGTGGCCACATCAATCCCACCCACGACGAAATTGGCGCCTGTGGTTCGGTCAATAATCTCAATGGTGAGTTCGTTGGCTGAAGGCGAGGTACACCGACACTGAAGAGGCAAGAAACCCGATTCGATGATGTGACGTAATTCGAGCAGTGAAATAGCCATGGTGATTTCCTTGTTATGTGAGCGGTGGACTGCAACGCGAAGGTCTTGACTCAATCTTTCGGCGGTAGAGAGGGCGTGAAAATTGATCATTGATCAGCAGGGGGTCATATGAGCACAACACAGGTGAGCCCTGAAAAGGCAGTCGCGACGCATTTGAAGGCTCTACGACGTACGATTCGAGCCTTGGCTAAATTGCGCATGTCTCAGATTCATGAGCTTTCGGGACATCAGACGGTCGATTCAAGACAGAGCTTGCTCCTTAGCTTCGAGCGTCTGGAGGCTCGCCTGTCGGAAATGGAGGAAACGCTCGCGACAATCACAGAAGCGACGAAAGGTGGCTGATCAACTTCTCGCTTGAAGAAGCGGTCACCCGTCCATGCCGGACAAATTACGTTGAATTAATCGCTGTAACCCTCTCTCTCACCTACATACCAAGAGACCTGTGTAGGCCCCCCATGACTTCGCTTAGAAGTGTCGCTGCCCCCCTGACTGCCACCCCTGCAGGTTCGTGCGAACCTGTTGATGTTTATCACACACTCCTGCATGAGTCTCATCGCGCAAATCCGGCCCAGCTCCGTCTTTTTCTGGAGAAGCAGTTGCAATCAGCGAATGCTTTTCCTGATGCGTTGCCGGGCGACCTCAACGGGCTCCCGCAATGGATCGAGGCAAATGCAAACAAGGTGGCGGCTTCGTACCGCGAGTATCTGGAAGGTCGGCGCGCAGGCCATGGCCGGACATTCTTCAGCAACAAAGCTCACGCCTTGTACTTCCTGCAGCATGTGGCCCCCACCAAGCTGGTCGACGGTGCCTGGCTGTACAGCTCGGTCTCGCACGCTGATGACTGGCGCTATCGCGACCTCATTCGCACCTATCTGGAAGAGCTTGGGGATGGGGAGCCGGCGCTGAATCATGTTGTGCTCTACCGCAAACTATTGGCAGATCATGACTGTGCGCCAACTGAACCGCTTGATGATGAGTACTACCTCCAAGGCGCCATCCAGTTAGCACTGGGACATCTGGGCGATGAGTTTCTGCCGGAGCTTTTGGGTTACAACTTGGGCTACGAGCAACTGCCGTTGCATCTTTTGATCACAGCATTCGAACTCAACGAACTGGGGATAGATCCTTATTACTTCACCCTCCACGTCACCATCGATAACGCCAGCACCGGCCACGCGCACAAAGCGGTCAAGACTGTGCTCGATCTGCTCCCGAATGACGAATCTCGACCGGACTTCATCGCGCGACTGCGCAACGGGTACCTGTTAAACGAATTGGGCAAAGGCACCCAAGCCGTCATTGGCTCGTTCGATCTGGAACAGGAAGTGGTGGCGATGCTGGAGCGCAAGCGCTCGTTCGGCCAGCACATGCACTCCGATTACTGCCGTCTTGAGGGCCTGACGGTCAATGAGTGGCTGGCCAAGCCAGGGCAATGCAGGGCCTTCCTGGCGGCGCTTGAAAACAAGGGCTGGATCAAACGCCATCAAGACCCGTCGCAGAGTCGTTTCTGGCAGTTGATTGATGGGCCGGGTGCCGTGATGTTCGGCGTGTTCAGCGGCTATGAAATGCAGCTGTTGCGAGACTGGATCAGCGGGAACTGGAATGAAACGGGCGCCGCCAAGCCAGCCAATCCATTCCGATCACAATTTCGCAATCGCCCTCGAGCCGAGGCCGCTGAGACTACCCCTGCGGCGCAGGCCCCCCATTCAACATCTCGTCTGATCAATTTGCTTTCGCCTGCCCACCACTGCACGCCCGAGGGTTTGCACGCCACCCGGGCCTACGCTCGCCAACTCGCCGAAGGATCGTTAGCGCTATGAGTCAGTCCCCTGCATTCACCACCTCAAACGCTCCCGCTGTATCGGAAAACCAGACACACGACGTCGCCTTGCTGCAACTGGGCCGGCGTCTTCAGGCAGATGGATATCAATTCACGACCGTCACGCCACTGACCCATCAACGCAATAACCAACGTGAAGACAATCGGCAGGCCCGGGATCTGCGCGGCATTTTCGGCTGGAATCGTCCGTTTGAATCACAGCTGCTACCTGATGCCGAGCTCAAGGCATTGCTTGGTAGCGGAGTTATCAGGGCTCATGCCGGGTTGTGGATCAGCGACGTCAGATGGTCGACTCTGAGAGACACGCTTTTTGTCCACTCAGGCTTTCCAACTGTGGCCCATGACTCGGTATTTTTCGGCCCCGATACCTATCGGTTCGCCCAAGCCATCGAAGAACACTTGCGCACCTCGACTCATCCCATTCGCACGGCAGTCGATATCGGTTGCGGCAGCGGTGCAGGCGCCATCCTCATCGCCAAGGCCAGGCACGACGCCCAGGTACTGGCATTGGACATCAACCCCACGGCCCTGAGGTTCACAGCAGTGAATGCAGCACTGGCTGAGACAGAGAACGTCTCTGCATGGCACAGCGACCTGCTCGACAGCGCATCGGGAGACTTCGATCTCATCGTCGCCAATCCGCCGTATATGCAGGATTCCCAGAAACGAGCCTACCGGCATGGCGGAGAGCGGCTGGGATCTGCTCTTTCCGTTCGCATCGTCCAACAGGCTATACATCGTCTGACGCCAGGCGGCAGTCTCGTGCTTTACACCGGCGCACCCTGGGTTGATGGAGTGGATCTGTTCCTTGAGCACGCCCGTCCAATCGTGGATCTGCCGGGCTTCACCTGGTCGTATCGCGAGGTTGACCCCGACGTCTTCGGTGAAGAGCTTGAGACTGAAAACTATACCCAAGCCGAACGGATTGCGGCGGTGGTTCTGACGGTGACCAGGCTTTCATGAGCCAAATCATCACTCAGCGATCAGAGGCTGACGTCCAGGATGCTTCTGACGCGATCATGTTCGGATCGCTGAAAGATCGGCTGGACTTCTATCGGAAGGAAATTCAGTACGAAACGACCATGCTTTCCAGTCGGACAAACGCCTATTTGGGGGCGCAGTCGTTTCTAGTGATTGCCTACTGCTCCTCTATGGCGAACATCAATCCGCAATGGGGCAACATTTTCTCGCTGGTGGTCTCAATTCTTTTGTCAGTTCTGGGCCTGATCACCTCTCTGCACGCCTGGTCTGGCATAAAGGCTGCGTACGAGATCATCGACCACTGGTATCTGAAGCAAAGCAATCTGTTGCAAAGCCAGCCCAAAATGAGCGATGCGTACGACGATTCCCCCCTGTTCGCTAAACGGGAATCCAATCAGCGTGGGTATCGGGATGCACTGAAGTTTTCGATGCGCTCACCTTGGATCTTTTTCACTCTGTGGATTCTGCTTGGCGGGTTCTCAGCGCTGATTCACTTCATCGCGATCAAAGTCTGATAAAAAAGCCGCCTTTGAAAGACGGCCCTTAACCACTACTAACGCCTTCACCATCAGCGTTGCGGTGGATGCTCCTGAGACACGGAGTCATTGGCTTCTACGTCTGACATGTCCTCGTCCACCAAGATGTCGCCATCGAGGATTGGCGCCGGTTCGTTGTCCTTAGAGTCGCCCTCGTCGCTGCCAGGAGGCGGATTGGGCATCACGTCAGGACGACCTGGTTCCAATGGCTCGATGGCGTCATTGGCATCTCTGTCATCACCGGGTATTGCGGAACTGTTCATAAGCACCTCGCTCGACCACGAAAGAGTCGCGATCTGCAGATTTCGAAATCGCTTTGTGCTTCCCGTTCGATGAAGTTCTCGAACGGTCATTGCCTCGTGATAAATCGCGAACTCCTCCCCCTGCAAACCCTCACATGAGTAGGCTCGGACTGCTGGAAGGTACGCAACGGTGCAAGACCTGAAGATCGCCACGTACAACGTGAATGGCATCGGCGCCCGACTGCCCAATTTGCTGCAATGGCTTGACCGCGAGCAGCCTGACATCGTCTGCCTACAAGAACTCAAGGCGCCGGACAAAGCGTTCCCGGCACGAGATCTTGAGGCCGCAGGCTACGGCTCGCTGCACCTCGGCCAGACCTCCTGGAACGGCGTTGCCATTCTGGCGCGGGACTCCGAGCCATTGCTGATCCACAAGGGCTTGCCAGGTGAGGAAGCCGATACCCAGGCGCGGTACATCGAGGCAGCGGCGCATGGCGTCATTGTCGCCTGCCTCTACCTGCCCAACGGCAACCCCCAGCCTGGCCCGAAATTCGACTACAAGCTTCGTTGGTTCGAACACCTGATCGAGCACGCGGAATCATTGCAGGCCAGTGAACATCCAGTCGTGCTGGCCGGGGATTTCAATGTGGTGCCGTCTGACGAAGACATCTACAACCCACGCTCATGGCTCAAAGACGCCCTGCTTCAGCCCGAGAGTCGCGAATGCTACCGCCGGCTGCTGGCTCAAGGCTGGATCGACTCGGTTAGGCACCTGTATCCGGACGAGCGCGTATACACGTTTTGGGATTACTTTCGTCAGCATTGGCAGAAAAACTCCGGCCTGCGCATCGATCACCTCCTGCTGAACCCAGTACTGGCGCCCCGTCTGCAAGATGCGGGTGTTGACGCCTGGGTGCGCGGCGAAGAGCACGCGAGCGATCACGCACCCACCTGGATTCGCATCGGGGATGCGCCACAGAAGCCGGAAAAGAAAACCCGGAAGAAAAGCCAATCCGCTGCCTCGCTGCCAGCTCACGGCGAAACCCAATCGAGCCTTGAAGAGTACAACCGCAAACGTGACTTCAACGCCACGTCCGAGCCAGCCGGCGGCAGCGACCACAAACGTGGCTCAAAGAAAAAAGCTTCCGATCAAGCGCTTCAGTTCTGCATTCAAAAGCACGATGCATCCCGGCTTCATTATGATTTTCGGTTGGAGCTGGATGGTACGTTGAAGAGCTGGGCCGTACCCAAAGGCCCTTCCCTTGATCCCAAAGCCAAACGCCTGGCCGTGCATGTCGAAGATCACCCCATCGATTACGCGACGTTTGAAGGCAGCATCCCCGAGGGCCATTACGGGGCTGGCGATGTCATCGTGTGGGATCGGGGCGTCTGGAAGCCATTGTCAGACCCCGCCGAAGCCTACGCCAAGGGACGACTGAAGTTCGAGTTGCAGGGCGAGAAGCTTGGCGGCGTATGGAACCTGGTGAAGACCCATATTCCCGGCAAACAGGAGCAATGGTTCCTGATCAAGCATCAGGACGAGTTTGCCAAGCTGAATCGGATTACGACATCGTTAAGGAACAGCCCGACAGCGTGTTGAGCGAACGGACAATCGTGGCCAAGAAAAGAGGTGGCAAAGCTGCCGAGCCGAAACCCGTCGAGAAGGTGCCAGCACGCAAGAAAAGGCCTGCGAAAGCCAAGCTTGAGGGCGCACAGGCGGCAGACCTCCCCGATACTCTTAAACCGGAGCTGGCGACGCTGGTGGAGTCAGCCCCCGACGGCGACTGGCGCTACGAGATCAAGTTCGACGGCTATCGGGTCATGGCCAGGGTGGATGACGGGAAAGTGCAACTGTTCACCCGCAACGGTCATGACTGGACGCACAAGCTCCCGCGCCAGGCCGAAGCCATCGCCAGTCTCGGGCTGGCCTCTGCGTGGCTGGACGGCGAGATGGTGGTCGCCAACGAGGACGGTGTCCCTGACTTCCAGGCTTTGCAGAACGCATTCGAATCCGAGCGCAGCGGCAATATCGTTTACTACCTGTTCGACATGCCCTTCCTCAACGGTATGGATTTACGCGAGGTGCCGGTCGAGCAAAGGCGCGCCGCCTTGGCCAAAGTGCTGGAAGCCAGCGAGGACGAGATACTCAGGTTTTCTGAGGACTTTGGGGAGGCCCCCGACGCTCTACTTAACAGTGCCTGTCAGATGAAGATGGAAGGCCTGATCGGCAAACGCGTCGGCAGCACTTATGTGTCGCGGCGCAGCGGCGACTGGATCAAATTGAAATGCAAACGCCGGCAGGAATTCGTGGTGGTCGGCTACACCGAGCCAAAGGGCGCTCGGAGCAAATTCGGCGCGCTGCTGCTGGGGCTTCACGATGCCGACAGCGGCGAACTGCGTTTTTCGGGCAAGGTCGGGACAGGCTTTAATGAAGCGACACTCAACACCATCTTCCATCAGCTCGTCCCGCTGGAGGTAAAGAAAGCGACCGTGGTCAATCCACCTACGGGCTTCGAGGCCAAGGGTGTGCACTGGCTCAAGCCTCAGTTGCTGGCCGAGGTGGCGTTCGCTGAAATCACCAAGGATGGCTCAGTCAGACACGCGGTGTTCCACGGCTTGCGCACGGACAAGCCGGCCAAGTCCATCACTGAAGAACGCCCTGCTCCGCCATCCGACGTCGAGAAAGCCCCAGCGGCGAAAACCTCTCGAAGCAAAACCGCCAAGGTCGCCCCAACTCAAAAATCAGAGTCTGCTGCCGGATCGACGTCAGGAAAGATCCGCTTAACCCACCCCGAGCGCATCATTGATCCCACGAGCGGATCGACCAAGCGTGACTTGGCGGACTACTACATCAGCGTCTCCGATTGGTTGCTACCGCAGTTAGCGCAACGCCCTGTTGCGCTAGTCAGGGCGCCCGAGGGCATCACCGGCGAGTTGTTCTTCCAGAAAAACGCTGATCGGCTGTCAATCCCGGGCATCGAGACGATGGGCAAGGAGTACACCGGCCATCCGGTCATGCTTATCAACAATCTTGAAGCCCTGATCGGGGCCGTGCAGATGAGCGCGATGGAGCTGCATACCTGGAACGCTGTTTCCAAAGATCTGGAGCGGCCCGACCGCTTCGTGCTCGACCTCGACCCCGACCCCTCGCTACCGTGGAAGAGCATGGTGGAAGCCACTCAACTGACCTTGGCGGTGCTCGATGAACTGGGACTCAAGTCTTTTCTCAAGACCAGTGGCGGCAAAGGCATTCACCTGGTCGTGCCGCTTACCCCCAAGGGCGACTGGGAGGCTGTGAAGGGCTTCAGCCACGCCATCGTCAAACACATCGCCAAGCTGCTGCCAGATCGTTTCTCAGCCGTCTCGGGGCCGAAAAACCGCGTGGGGCGCATCTTTATCGATTACCTACGAAATGGCCTGGGGGCCACGACGATCAGCGCCTACTCAGTCCGCACGCGGGAGGGGCTTCCGGTATCGGTACCCATCTTTCGCGAGGAGCTGCTTGAGATCAAAGGTGCCAACGTCTGGAACATTCACAACCTTCATGAGCGCCTGGGACAGCTTGACAACGATCCGTGGGCAGACCTGCCAACGACCCGGCAAACCATCACCGCCGACATGCGTCGGCGAGTAGGCATCAAATAGCGAATAACACGAGGAGAAAGACAATGGACAACTACCACATCACCAAAACCGATAAAGGCTGGGCACTCACGAAGCAAGGCGCTGACCGTGCATCTAAAACCGCTTCGACCAAAGCCGAGATCACCTCGCTAGCCAGCGAATTTCTAGAGGGTAAAACCGCCTCACTGAAAATTCATAAGGAGGACGGCACGATTCAAGAAGAACGCACCTACCCTAGATCAGCCGACCCGGCCAAGACGAAAGGATAGGCATGCTCCCTTACTATCGACGCTACCAACCACACATGGGTGCGGCACCTAGTCTCAGGTAACCAAGGCAGGGACGTTGTTGCTCTGCCTTGGCACCCGAGGCTCAATAATCAGGGTGAATGCTCGCCTTTCCGGGTCTTACTCATTGCGGCCACCGATCTTCAACAACCGCTGCATGAGCAGCGCGTTGCCAAGTGCTGCATCACGAGCTGTATTGTCGAAAATACACCAGGTCGGCACGTCCTCCGACATCGCCTCAATCCTTTTCACAAGATGTTCAAGCCATGGCGTGTCATAAGCGCTGTAGTAGATTCTAGGTGCCCCGTGTAGGCGCCAATAGCGAACTCCCGGCCAACCACTCGGCTGCGCACCATTACTCAACCTGACAGGATCAGCCGCCACTTGTGCTATGTGTTGATCAACGAGAAGCTCGTTAGCGTTTGCCCAAGACTCATGGCGCGGCTCGATCACCACATGCCCTGAAAAGCGAGCTCTCAGCGAGTCGAAGAAGCAGGCTGCGACCCGGGCATCGAATGAGAGTGAAGGTGGGAGCTGAATCAGCAGGCAGCCGAGCGCGCTACCCAGTGCAGTAACCTCCGACAAGAATTTATCAAGCAGATCTGAGCAATCCACGAGTCGGCTCTCGTGGCTGATCGACTTGGGCATTTTCACTGAGAAGCGGAAATCGCTGTCTACCGATGATGCCCACCTAGCGTAGGTTGCAGGTCTGTGTGGCCGATAGAAGGAACTGTTGATTTCAGCAGCGCCCAACCGTAGTGCGTAACGTTGCAGGTGCGTACCTTCGCCTTGAAACTCAGGCGCGAATTCTTGCGCTAGCTTCCAGCCAGCGCACCCCACGTAAACTTCTGCGGTTTTCAATAGAGTACCTGTTGCGCGTCGCGCATGAAGATCTCAACCGTCTTGGGGCCAATGCCTTCGAATTCTTTGAGCCTTGCCTCAAACTCAGATCGGTCTTTGCTGGCCTCAAGAATGTTCAGCACTTTCCCACCGTAGTCGCGCGTCAAACGCTCGCTCAGCTTCAGTAGTCGGTTGGCGGTAGATTCGTCGTAACGGGTGTAAC
>Ga0207655_1001649_pt1 | contig 19787 bp, 18 predicted proteins | sample KBSM44metaG_FD_184398 | JGI IMG/M metagenome (GOLD analysis project Ga0207655, IMG submission 184398) | Miscanthus rhizosphere microbial communities from Kellogg Biological Station, Michigan, USA - KBS M4-4 metaG (SPAdes) (version 2) | ecosystem: Host-associated > Plants > Roots > Rhizosphere >...
CGCTTGTATGCGGCCTCGCTCTTGAAGATGAGAATATCGGAATGACCCTGAAGACCATCGAAGGTACCTTCATCGCCCCCAAAGGTCGCTATGCTTTGGTGGTTGGCCGCTTCAACAGCTTCGTCGTCGAAAGCCTGGTAAGCGGTGCCGTTGATGCCCTGGTTCGCCACGGTGTCAGCGAAAGCGACATCACCATCATCCGTGCCCCCGGTGCATTCGAGATCCCGCTGGTAGCACAGAAGGTCGCCCAGCAAGGCGCCTACGACGCGATCATCGCCCTGGGCGCTGTGATTCGTGGTGGTACCCCGCACTTCGAATACGTGGCGGGCGAATGCACCAAGGGCCTGGCCCAGGTGTCCATGGAGTTCGGTGTACCGGTGGCCTTCGGCGTACTGACCGTCGACTCCATCGAGCAAGCCATCGAGCGTTCCGGCACCAAAGCTGGCAACAAAGGTGCTGAAGCTGCCCTGTCCGCTCTGGAAATGGTCAGCCTGCTGGCGCAGTTGGAGGCCAAGTGATTAGCGACGAAAGCGATCGTTTCAACCCGCGCGATCCAAAACCTGCGGATGCCGGCAAGCCCTCCAAGAGCGCCAAGCGCCGCGAAGCCCGCAAGCTCGCGACCCAGGCCCTCTACCAGTGGCACATGGCCCAGCATTCGCTGAACGAGATCGAAGCGCAGTTCCGGGTCGATAACGATTTCACCGATGTCGACGGTGCCTATTTCCGCGAGATCCTGCACGGGGTCCCGGCAATCAAGGGCGAAATCGACAAGGCACTGGTGCCTTGCATGACCATCGCACTGGAAGAGCTCGACCCGGTCGAGCTGGCCGTGCTGCGCCTGTCCACCTGGGAGCTGATCAAGCGCGTCGACGTTCCGTACCGCGTGGTGATCAACGAAGGCGTGGAGCTGGCCAAGGTCTTCGGTGCCACCGACGGCCACAAGTTTGTCAACGGCGTGCTGGACAAGCTCGCCCCGGCCCTGCGTGAAGCAGAAGTCAAGGCGAACAAGCGCTGATCCTGGCGCAGCCTGGCCATGGGTGAGTTCGAGCTGATCAACCATTACTTCGCCGCCGCGCCCTGTGCGCAGGGCGGCGAGGGCGTGGCCCTGGGGATCGGCGACGACTGCGCCCTGCTGGATCTTCCCCCCGGTGAGCAACTGGCGGTGTCCACCGACACCCTGGTCGCCGGGGTGCATTTTCCTGTTGCTTGCGATCCGTTGCTGCTTGGCCAGCGTTCGTTGGCCGTGGCGGCCAGTGACCTGGCAGCCATGGGCGCGACTGCAATCGGCTTTACCCTCGCCCTGACCCTGCCTGACGTTGGCCCTGGCTGGCTGTCGGCCTATGCCGACGGCCTCAGCCGCATGGCCCAGCGTTGCCGCATGAGCCTGATTGGTGGCGACACCACTCGCGGCCCGTTGAGTATCACTGTGACCGTGTTTGGTCGCGTGCCGGTAGGCCAGGCCTTGCGCCGCAGCGGCGCACGGCCTGGCGACCTGCTGTGTGTCGGTGGTTCGCTGGGCAAGGCTGCCGGTGCATTGCCGCTGGTACTCGGTGAGCGCGAGGCGCCGGCTGCGCAAGCCGAGCCGTTGTTGGCCCACTACTGGTCGCCAATGCCACAGCTCACCCTTGGCGCACTGCTGCGTGGCCGGGCCACAGCGGCACTGGATATCTCCGACGGGTTGCTCGCCGATTGTGGGCATATCGCCAAGGCGTCCGGCGTTGCGCTGGAGGTGAACCTGGCGCAAGTACCAGTGTCTCCTGCTTTGGAAGCCTTCCTCGGTCGTGAATCTGCGGTGCGGGCAGCGCTCACCGGTGGCGACGATTACGTACTGGCCTTCACTTTGCCGCCCGAGGCGCTCGCGCCCCTGGCTGCCTTCGACACTATCGAAGTGCATACCATCGGCCGAGTGCTCGAAGGGCAGGGCGTGACCTTGCGCGACGCCCAAGGCCAGGACATCACCCCCGTTCAGCGGGGCTATCAACACTTTAGGGAGACACCGTGACCGATCACCCCAATCAGGTGCCTGCGGAGTTCGTTCCGCCCTCGGTCTGGCGCAACCCATGGCACTTCATCGCGTTTGGCTTCGGTTCCGGCACCTTGCCCAAGGCACCGGGTACCTGGGGCTCGCTGGTTGCCATACCGTTCATCCCGCTGTGGCAGATGCTGCCCGACTGGGGTTACTGGCTGTTGCTCGGCGTCAGCATGCTGTTTGGCTTCTGGTTGTGCGGCAAAGTTGCCAATGACTTGCGCGTACACGACCATGAAGGCATTGTCTGGGACGAGATTGTCGGCATGTGGATCACCCTCTGGCTAGTGCCGGAAGGCTGGCAGTGGCTGCTGGCAGGGTTCCTGATGTTCCGCTTCTTCGACATCCTCAAGCCGTGGCCAATCCGCTGGATCGACCGCCATGTGCACGGGGGTGTCGGCATCATGCTCGACGATATCCTGGCCGGTGTTTTCGCCTGGCTGGGCATGCAGGTTCTGGTGTGGGCGGTTGCCTGAAACAGGGAGCGCGTGAATGGCCATAAGGACTGTGCTGCTGGCAATGCTGCTGAGTGTCGCCCCGTGGGTGAGCGCTGCCGAAGGCGTACCCAAGCAGATCCATCTGGTCAGCGAGGAGTGGCTCGACTACACCAACGCCGACGGTACCGGGGTGGCCTGGGACGTGTTGCGCAAGGTGTTCGAGCCGGCCGGAGTCAAGGTGGTTACCCAGAGCGCGCCCTACAGCCGTGCGGTCGGCCTGGTGAAGCGCGGCGAGGCTGATGCCTGGGTTGGCTCGTACAAGGAAGAAAACGACGACAATCTGTACCCGCGCTGGCACTTCGACATGGACCATATCTACGCCCTGGGGCTGGCCAGCAAGCCAGTGCCTACACCGCAGAACGTGGGCAAATATCGCTTGGCCTGGGTGCGTGGCTACGACTACGGCAGCTACTTGCCTGATGTGCACGAATTTCGCGAGATTCAGCGCCGTGAAGGCATCTTGCCGATGCTCGAGCATGATCGCGTGGACTTCTACATCGATGCGCAGACCGAAGTCGATTATGTCCTGAGCCAGTCTTCGCAGCCCGAGCGCTTCCGTCGTACCCATGTGGCCGAACTGCCGCTGTACCTGGCTTTCGCCCGCAACGACCAGGCCAAGGCTCTGTGCGACCTGTTCGACAAGCGCATGGCCGAGCTGGTACGCAGCGGCGAGCTGAAGCCGATCTTCGAACGCTGGAAGCAGCCGTATCCGTTCAGTGCCGATAGCAAACCCCATTGAAGCCGGGCCTGCTTGACCTAAGCATCGAACTTTTCGATCTTAACCCACGGTATTGAGCCGGCCCACATTCCGCTACCTGCTGATACAATCGGCCCACGAGAAATTTTCAACTTATTCCAGGAGCACAACGTGCCCGTCGTCTTTGTTGCCGCCTCTAAACTCCCGACTCCCTTCGCGACCTTCACCATGCATGGCTTTCTCGACGAAGCCACTGGCCGTGAGCATGTGGTGCTCAGCCTGGGTGATATCGCGGACGGCCAGCCGGTGCTGGGGCGCCTGCACTCCGAGTGCCTGACCGGCGATGCCCTGTTCAGCCAGCGCTGCGATTGCGGCTCGCAGCTGGAAGCCGCGCTGCAGGCCATCGCCCGCGAAGGCCGTGGCGTGCTGCTGTACCTGCGTCAAGAAGGCCGTGGCATCGGCCTGCTGAACAAGATCCGTGCCTACGAACTGCAGGATGGCGGCGCCGATACCGTCGAAGCCAACGAGCGTCTGGGCTTTGCCGCCGACCAGCGTGACTACGCCATGTGCCTGCCGATGCTCGAGCACTTGGGCGTGAAGGCGCTGCGCCTGATGACCAACAACCCACGCAAGGTCAAAGCCCTGACCGACATGAATATCGTGGTTGCCGAGCGTGTGCCGCTGCACACCGGGCACAACCCGCACAACCGTTACTACCTGGCGACCAAGGCCGGCAAGTTGGGCCACATGCTGGGCAACGAGCACCAGGGCGAGGCGCCACAGGCGTGACACGCGCCGAGGTCAAGCGGCGCCTGGCGCTGGCCTGGTGGCAGTACCTGGCCGTGGGCCTGGTGCCGCTGCCGGTCATGGCCTGGGCCTTTGGTGGTGGTGATGCGCTGATACCGGTGCTGGCCATGCCACTGTTCATCGCCGGTGCGGCCACCATGTTCCTCAGCTTGCCGCGCTTCGGCGCCTACAAGCGTGCACTGATCGCCACCTCCAAAGTGCTCGGCACGGGCGAAGAACCTGGCGCCTGGATCGAACTGGCGCGGGTACGGCGCGTGGCCATGCTGTATGCCTGCTTCCCAGCCTGGGTCGCAGCGCTGACGGTGCTTGTCGGTCTGGAGGCGGTGCCGCAGATCCTGCTGGCATTGTCCACGGTGGTAGTGCTGTACCTCTATCGTATTCCGCGTCAGCTCGGCTGATGCGCCTGCTGCCTGGCCTGCTGGCGCTGTTAGCCTGCACCGCGCTGGCCGCCGACCCCTTGCGGGTGGTCAGCCTGGCCCCCTCGATGACTGAAATCATGCTTGAGCTGCAGGCCGACGACTTGTTGGTGGGCGTGCTCGACGGTGGCGAACGGCCGGCTGCCCTGGGCGACTTGCCCTCGGTCGGGCGCCAAGGGCAGCTGGACATGGAGCGTTTGCTCAGCCTGCGCCCCGACTTGTTGTTGCTGTGGCCTGGTAGCGTACCGCCCGCCCAGCGCGACCAGCTCAAGCGCCTGGGCATTGCCACCTTCAGTGCCGAACCCCATGACATCGACCAACTGATCGAGCAGATCGAGGCCATTGCCGGGCGCATTGGGCGTGCCGAGCAAGGCCACGCGTACGCTCAAGCCCTGCGCAAGCGGCTGCAGCAGCTGCGCCAGCAGTATGGGCGAGACGAACCCTTGCAGGTGTTCTATCAAGTGTGGGATAGGCCGTTGTACACGCTCGGTGGCCGCCAGGTGGTGAGCGACGCCCTGGCCGTGTGCGGGGCGCGCAACGTATTCGCCGACCTCAGCCAGCCGGCACCGCAGGTGAGTGTGGAGTCTGTACTGCTGCGTGATCCGCAGGTCATCCTGGCCGGCGATCAGGCACAGTTGGCCAGCTGGAAGGCCTGGCCGCAGCTTCGAGCCGTGGCTGATGGGCGCCTGCTGGTGGTGCCTGACAAAGGCCTGGAGCGCCCCAGCGGGCAGATGATCGAGGCCACCGCCCGCCTGTGCGCGTTGCTCGCGGCTAAAGCACCGGCGTCCAGGTAACGCTGAACAGCAGCGTGCGGCCTTCTTCGCGGTAGCCGTACTGGCTGCCATCGAAGCTGTACATGGCTCGGCTGTACTGTTTGTCCAGCAGGTTGTCGAGCTTCAGTTCAAGCTTTACATCCGTCGTCAGGCGCATGCCGCCTCGTAGGCCGACAAGTCCATAGCCACCTATGCGCTCATTGTTCGATGGATCGTCGTAGCTGCCGCTGACAGCCTGCCAGCTCGCGCCCACGCTGAAGCGTTCGAACTGACGATCCAGGTCAAGGTTCAACGTGCGACGGGCGCGTCGCTGCAGGGTATGTCCGCTTTCGCGGTCTCGGGGATCAATCATGCTCACCCCCAACTGAGAGGTCCAGCCAGCCCACTCCTGCAGCAACGACAACTCGAAGCCATTGATGCGTGCATTGTCGACATTGCCGGGTCGCCTGAGCGTTGGGTCGTAGTTGATCGCATCGCGTAGGTCGGTGCGATACAGCGAGGCTTCCAGTCGGGTATGGCTGGCCAGTTGGCTGCGCCATTGCAGCTCGTAACTCTTCGAGTGCTCGGGGCGCAGGTCCGGGTTACCGTACTGTACGTCGTAGAGGTCATTGAAAGTGGGGGCGCGAAACCCTTCGCTGTAAGACGCCAGTAGGTCGTTGCGGGAATTCAATGGAAGGGTAAGGCTGGCGTTCCAAGTGGTCTGGTCGCCGTACTGTTGGTTGCGGTCGTGACGTACGCCGAGCTCGCTCGAGAAGTGTTCCCCGGTAAAACGGTACTGGGCGAAGGCGGCGCGGTTCCAGCGGCTGTCTTCGCTGAAGTTCGCCGTGCCATGGAAGCGTTCCTCGTACCAATCGCCACCGAGCATCAGTTGGTTTTGGTCGTCGAAGGCGAGATCGTTCTGCCAGGTGACCTGATCACGATAGGTGTTGTAAATGAAGCGCTGGTCGCTGAGTTTGTCGCGTTTGTCGTCGCGGTTTTCGCTGTGGCCCAGTTCCAGCCTCGAGTGCCAGGCGTCGTTGAGTTGGGCATCGAACCAGCCGCCCAGGCTGCTGACGCTGAAATCGGTGTAGGGCTGTTGTGGATAACTCAGCCAGGTATCTTCATCGAGTCGCCCGTACGGATTGTCGTATTCACTGCGCCCGCGGCTGTCGAGCAGGTTTACACCTGCCTCGAAACGTTCGTTGAACGTATGGCTCAGGCTCAGGTTGAGCGATCGGTTGCGGTAGGCATCGTGGTCGCCATCGCTGTCGAAGGACGGCCCGGTCGAGTCGATGCCGGCAGTTTCATCCAGGCTGGCGCCCAGGTTGAAGCGGGTCGCATCGTTACCGCCAGAAAGCCCTAGGCTGCGTTGAAAGGTCTGGTTGCTGCCAGCGGCCATGCGCAGGCGCGGCTGCAGGCCGGGGCCATTGCTACGGCGGGTGAAAATCTGGATCACACCGCCAATGGCATCGCTGCCGTACACCGCCGAGCGCGAGCCGCGTAGCACTTCGATGCGCTCGATCTGGTCGACGTCGAGAAACTGCAGGCCGCTGTCGCCGGAGGTGGCGTTGGCGATGCGCACGCCATCGACCAGCACCAGGCTTTGTGCTGCCTTGGTGCCGCGAATGAAGATGCCCGGCAGGCTGCCACGGCCACCGGTAGGTGCCACCTGCACGCCGGGCACGCGGGTGAGCAGGTCGGTGACGCTGGTGGGTTGCAGGCGGTCGATGTCGGTGCGGGTGAAGACGGTGTTGGCGGCGCTGGTGGCGGTGCGCGATTCGACTTGGCGGCTGGCGCTGATCAATACGTCGGGGAGCTTGAGGGCGTCGTCGCGCTCAGTGGCCAGCAGCGGAAGAGGGAGGCAGAGCAGGGTGGCGAAGGTTGGGGTTTTCATGGGCAGTACCATATTGCGAGGGCTGCGCCCTCGATCGCGACACAAGGCCGCTCCTACAGGAGTCCGCGTTCCTCTGTAGAAGCGGCCTTGTGTTGCGATGGGCCGCAAAGTGGCCCCGAGGGTTACAGCCCGAGCTTGGCCATGCGAGCCTTCACCGAAGCCTCGATCCCGGCTGCATCCAGCCCGCACTCTGCCAGCATTTGCGCAGGCTTGGCGTGCTCGACATAGATATCCGGCAGCCCCAGGTGCAGCAGCGGCTTGAGCACCGCCTGACTGGCCAGGAACTCACCCACGGCAGCGCCCGCACCACCCATGATGGCGTTCTCTTCGATGGTTACCAACAGTTCGTGGCTGCCAGCCAGCTCCAGCACCAAGGCCTCGTCCAGCGGCTTGACGAAGCGCATGTCGACCACCGTGGCGTTGATCTGCTCGGCCACCTGCATGGCCTCGGCCAGTTGCACGCCGAACACCAGCAAGGCGACTTTCTCGCCTTGGCGGCGAACCACGCCCTTGCCGATTTCCAGTGGCTGCAGGTCACCGCTGATCGGCGCGTTCGGGCCAGTGCCACGCGGGTAGCGCACGGCCGCTGGGCCGTTGTACAGGTGGCCGGTGCTGAGCATCTTGCGCAGCTCGTTCTCGTCGCTAGGCGTCATCACCAGCATGCCCGGAATGCAGCGCAGGTACGACAGGTCGTAGCTGCCGGCGTGGGTCGGGCCGTCTTCGCCGACCAGGCCGGCGCGGTCGATGGCGAACAGCACGTCGAGGTTCTGCACGGCCACGTCGTGGATCAGCTGGTCGTAGGCACGCTGCAGGAAGGTGGAGTAGATCGCCACCACCGGCTTGCTGCCCTCGCAGGCCATGCCGGCCGCCAGGGTCACGGCGTGCTGCTCGGCGATGGCCACGTCGAAGTAGCGTTGCGGGTAGCGTTCGCTGAAGTCGACCAGGTCCGAGCCTTCCTTCATCGCCGGGGTAATGCCCACCAGGCGGTTGTCGGCGGCGGCCATGTCGCACAGCCACTGGCCGAACACGGCGGAATATTTCGGGCCGCTGACTTTCTTCGGCGCGGCTGGCTTGTCGGCTGGCTCCAGCTTGGTGATGGCGTGGTAGCCGATCGGGTCGACCTCGGCCGGGGCGAAGCCCTTGCCCTTCTTGGTCACCACGTGCAGGAACTGCGGGCCCTTCAGGTCACGCATGTTGCGCAAGGTGGCGATCATGGTCGGCAGGTCGTGGCCGTCGATCGGGCCGATGTAGTTCCAGCCCAGCTCTTCGAACAGCGTACCTGGCACCAGCATGCCCTTGGCGTACTCCTCGGTGCGGCGGGCGATTTCCCAGGCACCTGGCAGGCGCGACAGCACTTTCTTGCTGCCTTCGCGCATGCTCGCGTAGGTGCGGCTGGAGAGGATCTTGGCCAGGTAGTTGGACAGGCCGCCGACATTGCGCGAAATCGACATGTCGTTGTCGTTGAGGATCACCAGCATGTCGGCGTTGACTTCCTGGGCGTGGTTCAACGCCTCGAAGGCCATGCCGGCGGTCAGCGCACCGTCCCCGATCACCGCAATCGACTTGCGTGCGCTGTTCTGCAGACGGGCGGCAATGGCCATGCCCAGTGCGGCGCTGATCGAGGTGCTGGAGTGGCCGACGCCAAAGGTGTCGTACTCGCTCTCGCTGCGGCGCGGGAAAGCGGCGATGCCGTCCTTCTGGCGCAGGCTGAGCATGCGGTTACGGCGCCCGGTGAGGATCTTGTGCGGGTAGGCCTGGTGGCCCACGTCCCACACCAGCCGGTCGTCCGGGGTGTCGAACACGTAGTGCAGGGCGATGGTCAGCTCGATCACGCCCAGACCGGCGCCAAAATGCCCACCGGTCTGTCCCACGGTGTAGAGCAGTTCCTGGCGCAGTTCGTCGGCCAGGGTCTCCAGGTCGGCTTCGGCCAGCCGGCGCAGGCCGGCAGGCGTGTCAGCGCGGTCGAGCAACGGCGTGACCGGGCGTTCGCGGGGGATCTCTTGAAACGTCGTGGGCATCAGGCGAGTCGTTATAGGTGTGTGAAGACGCGGCAGTTTACCCCATTGTAGGAAATACTGCCCATTCAGACGGGTGTCGCATGGGGCGCGCAGCGGCCCCAATCCATCAGTTACGGCGTTCGACGATGTAGCGCGCCAGCGCCCGCAGCGGCTCGGCCGTTTCACCGAACCCTTGCAGTGCGATCAGCGCCTGGTCGCGCAGTTCGATTGCATAGGCCTTGGCCGCTTCCAGGCCCAGCAGGGCCGGATAGGTCGGTTTGTCACGGGCTATGTCGGCGCCCTGGCGTTTACCCAGGGTGGCGGTATCGCTTTCCACATCGAGGATATCGTCCTGCACCTGGAATGCCAGGCCGATGGCCTGTGCATAAGTTTGCAGGGCATCGAGCTGCGCTTGTTCGGCGCGGGCACTGGCCAGGGCGCCGAGGCGGACGCTGGCTTCGATCAGCGCGCCGGTCTTGTGCCGGTGCATGAATTCCAGCGCCTGCTGGTCCAGCTTCAGGCCCACTGAGCCGAGGTCGATGGCCTGGCCGCCGACCATGCCGGCCGGGCCGGCAGCCTTGGCCAATGCCTGGACCATGGCCAGGCGGATGTTGTCTGCCTGCGGGCTCAGGTGTGGGTCGAGCAGGGCGCTGAACGCCAGGCTCTGCAGGCCGTCGCCAGCCAGGATGGCGCAGGCTTCATCGAACGCTTTGTGAGTGGTTGGCTGGCCGCGACGCAGGTCGTCGTCGTCCATGGCCGGCAGGTCGTCATGCACCAGCGAGTAAGCGTGGATCAGCTCGACCGCGCAGGCGGCGCCGTTGGCCTGTTCGGCGGGTGCGCCCAGGGCTTCGCAGGCCGCGTAGGCCAGCAACGGGCGCACGCGCTTGCCGCCGTTCATCACGCTGTAGCGCATGGCGGCGTAAAGGCGTTCCAGCTCTTTGGTCGGGGCGATGAACAGCGGTTCGAGGGCGGTATCGACCCGCGCCTGGCAACTGACCTGGTAGGTACCAATCATACGTCTGGCTCCGCGTCGAAGGGCTGGGCAGCCAGCTCGCCGTCGCGCTCCAGCAGAATTTGCACCTTCTGTTCGGCCTGGGCCAGGGCGCCCTGGCAATCACGGGTCAGGGCGATGCCTTGTTCGAAGGCGGCCAGCGACTCTTCCAGCGACAACTCGCCGTTCTCCAGGCGCTCGACCAGTGCTTGCAGGTCTGCGAGGGATTGCTCGAAATCGAGGGAGGCTTTTTTGCGGGCCATGGCGACTGTCTCGGTGGCATTCAGAACGGCGCGACACTAGCAGAGCGGGGCGGGGGGAGCAAACTTCAGGGGCAATGAGGTGGGTATCAAGGGCTCTTTCGCGGGCACCCCCGCTGCCACAGGTACTCCACAGCCTTGAAGAACTGTGGGGTACCTGTGGCAGCGGGCGTGAACGCGAACAACCTCAAGGTGACCTATCAGGCTGGCTCTGCTTCCAGCTCCAACAAGGCCTCACGATACCGCGCCAGTTCTTCGATGGTGAGCACCGGCAAATTGTACTGCCGCGCATACACCGCCACCTGCTCGCCCCGGGCCATGCTGCCATCGGGGTTCATCAGTTCGCACAACACCGCCGCCGGGCGCAGGCCAGCCAGGCGCGCCAGGTCAACCGAACCTTCGGTGTGCCCACGGCGGGTCAGTACCCCGCCATTGCGGGCGCGCAGCGGGAACACATGGCCAGGGCTGACGATATGGCGCTGTTCGGCGCTGGAACGCAGTGCCGCGTCGATGGTGGTGATACGGTCCTGGGCAGAAACCCCGGTGGTAATGCCTTCTGCTGCCTCGATGGTGACGGTGAAGCCGGTGCCGTGGCGGGCCTGGTTGTTCTGCACCATCGGTGCCAGCTGCAGCGCGTCGACGGTGGCTTCATCCAGGCAAAGGCAGACGATACCGCTGCAGTCGCGGATCATCATGGCCATGGTCTGCAACGTAATGTTCTCGGCGGCGGCAATGATGTCCGCTTCGTCCTCGCGGTCGTTATCGTCGAGCAGCAGTACAGGGCGCCCGGCCTGGAAGGCGGCGATGGCGGCGAAAACATTGGGAAATTGCGAAGGGTGCTGGGTGGACATGAAACGCTCCTCGTGAATGATCGATGAACGTCTCGGGGCGAACAAAATGCGCGCGCAAGGGCGCCCGAATGGCCCCTGCCTGACGCCTTCTTTCATCCGGACTATGACCGTCGGCTCTGGAGTTGCACCAGATCTGCTGACCCCCGGCATGGCCGGGGCGCTCGCGGGCTCATCTTTCGATTTACCGCCGGTGGGGACTTTCACCCCGCCCTGAAGACCGGGCAAGCATACCGCACAGTGCCACCCCACTGGCAACCCGCTGTTCTACGACCTTCGGCGGTATCATGCAGGCATGGCCTTTCTGGAGTACCCCCATGGACATTCTCCAAGTCGCCGGCGGCAAGCCGGTCAAATTATGGACTGATGGCGTGCCGGTCGAGGAGGACGCCCGCCGGCAACTGATGAACACGGCCAGGATGCCGTTCATCTTCAAGCATCTGGCGGTGATGCCGGACGTGCACCTGGGCAAGGGCTCGACCATCGGCAGCGTGATCCCCACGGTCGGTGCGATCATTCCCGCAGCGGTTGGCGTGGACATCGGCTGCGGCATGATCGCTGCGCGCACTTCTTTGCACGCCCGTGACCTGCCAGACAACCTGCATGGCCTGCGCAGCGCCATCGAGCAGGCGGTGCCCCATGGCAAAACCTTCGGCAAACGTGACCAGGGCGCCTGGGCCGATGTGCCGGCCAAGGCAGACAAGGCCTGGGGCCAGTTGGCCGGGCGCTTCAAGGCCATTACCGACAAGTACCCGCGCCTGGAGAAAACCAACAACCGTCACCACCTGGGCACCTTGGGCGGTGGCAACCACTTCATCGAAGTGTGCCTGGATGAGGCCGACCGCGTCTGGTTCATGCTGCACAGCGGCTCGCGCGGTGTGGGCAATGCCATCGGCAACCTGTTCATCGAACTGGCCCAGGCCGACATGCGTCAGCACCTGGCCAACCTGCCGGACAAGGACCTGGCGTATTTCGAGGAAGGCAGTCGCCATTTCGCGGACTACGTCCAGGCCGTGGAGTGGGCACAGGACTACGCCCGGCAGAACCGCGAGCTGATGATGCTGGCCGTGGTCGGCGCTGCTCGCAAGGCGCTGGGCAAACCGTTCGAGGCCAGCCTGGAAGCGGTGAACTGCCACCACAACTATGTACAGCGTGAGCAGCACTTTGGCCGCGAAGTGTTGGTCACGCGCAAGGGGGCGGTGTCGGCGCAGAAGGGGCAGTTGGGCATCATCCCAGGCTCCATGGGCGCCAGAAGCTTCATCGTGCGTGGGCTGGGCAATGAGGAGTCGTTCTGCTCCTGCAGCCATGGCGCTGGGCGCGTGATGAGCCGGACCAAGGCCAAAAGCCGCTTCACCGTCGAGGACCAACGGCGGGCCACGGCGCATGTGGAATGCCGCAAGGACAAGGATGTAATCGACGAAATTCCGATGGCGTACAAGGACATCGACGCGGTGATGCGTGCCCAGCAGGCGCTTGTCGAGGTGGTTCACACCCTGCGGCAGGTGGTGTGTGTGAAGGGCTAGCCAGGAGCGCCTCGAACAACTGGCCCGGATACGTCGTTATCTGGCCAGCTGCTTGAGCACCGTACGCAAAGAAGCCCCCAGCATTTGCCCATGGTCCAGCCCCTCGAACCGTTCGAAGCGCACCTGAAGGCCTTTTACCTTGGCCAGGTCTGCCGTCAGTTCGCGCGCGGGCTTCTCCACATCGCCCTTTAACTGCGCCCTGGGGCTCGCAGGTTCCTCGCTGCCCCGCATCAGTAGCAGCCGCGCAGGGTTGTTGCCCAAGCGCTGCTCAAGCCCCCGCGCCTCCTGCACGATGGCCCCGTCATGCCACCACAGTGATGGGCTGGCGGCGGCGTAGTCGCTGAATGCGCCGGGCCGGGTGAACAGTGTATGCAGTACGGCCAGCCCGCCGTAGGAGTGGCCCCACAGGGTTTGCCTTCGCAGGTCGATGGGTGCCACGCCAGCCACCTTGTTGCGCATGGGCCCGGTCAGCAGGTCAAGGAACGCCTCCACGCCGCCGCTGGGCTCCCCGGTCAACGGGTCGTGTTGTTCTGTCCGCCCAGGCAATGCCGGGGTGTAGTCATAGGTGCGCGCAGTTCGCTCGATACGCTGGTCGGTCTGGTAACCCACGGCCACAAGCAATGGCGCCTGACCGGCAGCGAGCTTGCCCAGTTGCTGGCTGTCCAGCGCCCCTAGCGCGGCATTGCCATCGAGCATCCACAGCACCGGATACCCGGATGCGGGTGCCGGGCGGTTCGGCTGGCCGACCCACAGGCGGTAGTGGCGCTGGCCGTCTGCCGAGTCCATATCGAGATGGCTGAAGCGGTACGCCAGGCCCTTGCGCTGCAGCAGCGAAGTGTCCATTTTCTGGTTGTGCTCGGGCTGCGCCAGGGCGACAGGGGCTGCAAGGGCCAGTGCCAAAGCCAGCGTCAGGGTCATCTTGCTCATCAGGCGTCTCGTCAGGGCTTTGCGAGGAGCGCAAGGCGGGTGCGCCAAGATGATAATCAGTCCTGATTGAGCGTAAAGCGCATTAACTTTCTAAACAGTCCCTGGCAAGCGGCAAGGTCATGTGCAGGCACAGGCCAGGGTGGCCGTTGCTGGCCCACAAGCGGCCACCTTGCAGTTCGATGGCGCGGCGGGCGATGGCCAGGCCCAGGCCGAAGCCCGCTCCACTACCGGCCAGGCGCTGGTAAGGCTTGAAGATGCGTTCCAGGTCGATGTCAGGCACACCGGGGCCTTGATCGCTCAGGCGCAGGTGCCAGCAATCGCCCTCACGCCAGCCATCCAGGCTCACCCGGCCCTCGGCCGGCGAGTGGCGAATGGCATTGCGCAGCAGGTTTTCCAGGGCTTGGGCCAGGCTGTCCAAGTGAGCCTGTACCCGGCAGTCGGTACCGAGCGAACACGGCAGGCGCGACGGGGCCCAGCCGCTTTCGAAGCAAACGTCCTGGCACAGTGCTTCCCATACCGAAAGCATCAACACCGGTTCGGTCGGCAGGCTGGGCTGTTCGGTGTCCATCCAGGCCAGGTCCAGCGTGTCTTCCAGCAGCTTTTGCATGTCGGCGACTTCGCGGTCCAGGCGTTCGCGCAGTTGTGGCGGTGGCAAGTCGCTGTCATGGGCAATGCGCAGCCGCGCCAGTGGCGTGCGCAATTCGTGAGACAGTGTGCGCAACAGCAGGCGCTGTTGTTCCAGGCTCTGGCGCAGGCGCCCGGCCATGTGTTCGAAGGCCTGTGCCAGTTCACCCAGCTCGTCACGGCGTTCCTGCAGGGGCAGGGCGGGGCTGTCCAGGTCGTCGGCACGCAGGGCGTCGGCGCGGTCGCGCAGGCGGTTCAGCGGTACGACCAAATGTCGGTACAACGCCAGGCCCAGCAGCAGTGCGAGCAGTGCGGGTGCAACGCCGTGGGTGATCACATGGGTCCACGGTGTCAGGCCGGTGGGCAGCAGGCGCTCGGGCAGTTGCAGCACCAGGCGGCCGTGCTCGGGGTGTTGCGGGAACTCGATGCTGACATACGGCAGCTCATCCTGCAGGCGCCGGCTCATTGGCCAGTCGAGTTTGCGCATGAAGGTCAGGTGGCTGGCTTGCTCGGCATTCAGTGGCGTGGTGCCAAGGCTTTGCAGGTGCGGCCCGACCAAGGCAACCCAGGTGTCCTCGGCTTGTTCCAGTTGCCTGCGCCAGGCCTCGGCGCCTTCCGCGCCGCCCTGGTTCCAGGCCTGTTCGGCTTGTTGTGCATAGCGGGCCAGGTAATCCTGGTCGGCCTGGGACAGGAAGTAGGTACTGCGCTCTACCGACAGGCCCCAGGTCCAGATCAGCCAGACCAGCAGCAGGCAGAAGCTGACCTGCAGTACCGCCAGTTTCCATAGCAAAGGGTGGCGACGCATCAGGGCTGTTCCGTGTCGATCAGGACATACCCTTGGCCACGCACGGCCTGGATCTGCAGGTGCTGGGCACTGATGTCGGCCAGCTTGCGGCGCAGGTTGCACACATGCACGTCCAGGCCCCTGTCCAGGCGGGTATAGGCCCGGTGCAGCACGCTCTGGTACAGGAAGGGTTTGCTCAAGGCTTCGCCGGGGTGCGCCCGCAGCGTCACCAGCAAGCGGAATTCGGAAGCGGTGAGGCCAGCGGCATTGCCGTTGTGGATAACGTCTTGACGGTCGTGGTCCAGCATCACCTCGCCGACGTCGGTACGCAGCGCCGTGCCACGGTCGAATGCCACACGCCGCAGCAAGGCGTCGACCCGGGCGTCCAGCTCCGCCAGGCTGAAGGGCTTGGGCAGGTAATCGTCCGCGCCACGGGTAAAGCCGCTGATGCGATCTTGCTCGGCGCCTAGCGCCGACATCAGCATGACCGGTACCGCCTGTTGTCGGCGCAGCTCGTCGAGCAGGCTGAGGCCGTCGATGCCTGGCAGCATGATGTCCAACAGCACCAAATCGAACTGCGATTGCTGTATGGCATTCAGTGCCTGGGTGCCGCTGGCGCAGGCGTGCACCTGGAAACCGCGGTTGAGGAAATGGCGTTCCAGGTCTTGAAGCAGGCGAGGGTCGTCTTCGACAAGGAGAAGTGAGGTGGGCACGGCGAGCCTTGAATGAGAACTTCTATCAGTTACGAATCATCCCATTGCCAGCGGCCCGAGGGCAACGCCCCAATGTGTTAAGAAGGTTAATGATGCTGCACCCCCGTTTTCGCTCCGGTATCGTTCGCAAAAAGCAACTTGTTTCGTTTGCGAATTATTATCACTTGGGCGAAGGGTGTGGCATGAACGGTTTCAAAGGTGTGGGGAGCCCGCGACGGGTGCGGGGCTGGCTGGTACTGGGGCTGCTGGCGCCATTTTCGTTGTCGGCACTGGCTGAAACGGTAGCGACTCAGGCGGCAGCCGAGGATGCCTCGCTCGACCTGCCAGCATTGACCATCGAGGGCAACCGCCTTTACGACATGCTGCCATCGGAAGAAACCGGGGGCTACAGCGTCGATGCCGCTACAGTGGGCACCAAGACGCCAGCAGCGCTAAAGGACATTCCCCAGTCCATCACCGTCTACACCCAGGACTACGTCAAGGACCGCCAGTTCGTGCACCTGGATGACCTGGCCAAGTACACCGCCGGCCTGCGCACCCTGACCAACGACAGCGGCCGCTCGTCAATCTACGCCCGTGGCTACGAGTACAGCGAATTCAACATCGACGGCCTGCCGGCCCCCATGGCCAGTATCTTCGGCACTGTGCCGTCGCTGGCGGCGTTCGACCGAGTCGAAATCATGCGTGGCCCGGCTGGGCTGTTCAGCAGTACCAGTGAACTGGGTGGCATCGTCAACATGGTGCGCAAGCGCCCGACGGCCGAATTCCAGGGCCACATCGAAGGCAGCTACGGCACCTGGGACACCAACCACGAGGAAATCGACCTGAGCGGGCCGCTGGATGACGCCGGCCGCGTGCGCGGGCGCTTCATCGCATCCCGTGACGACACCAATGGCGAAGTCGATTACAACGCCAACACCAGTAACAGCTACTACGGTGCGCTGGACATCGACCTGGACGAGGCCACCACGCTGTCGTTCGGGCTGATGCACGAAGTGAAGAACATCACCCCGCACAACGGCTACCCGGCCACGTTGTCCGGTGAAGTGCCCGACTTCAGCCATTCGCGTTTCCTGGGGGCCGACTGGAACTACTTCGACGGCAAGACCACCGACCTGGTTGCTGAACTGACCCACCGCTTCGATAACGGTGGCTACGGCCGTGTCGCTGCCCGTGGCTCGCACCGCGATACAAATTACCTGTATGCCTTCACTGCGACCAACGCCACTACCGGTGCCAACTCCGAACGCGCCAGCGCCCGCGATTTCACCCAGGACACCTACTCGCTGGACGCCAGCTACAGCCAGCCGTTCGAAACATTCGGCCAGGTCAGCGAGTTCGTGGTCGGCAGCGACTACAAGAACTACGACACCGAGTACCTCAACGGCACCACCAACCTGGGTGCCATCAACGTCAACACCTATTCGCCGAAGCAGTTCGCCAAGCCGTCGCCCAACTACAGCACCGAAACCGGCATGCAGGAAGAGGAATACGGGCTGTACTCCAAGGTTACGTTCCGCCCGATCGATCGCCTGGCGCTGATCGCCGGTGGCCGTTTCAGCTGGTATCGCGGTGACTTCTACACCACTACCCTGAGCAGCGGCGCCACCACCAATGACAGCAAACGCGTGGACGGTCACTTCACTCCATATGGCGGCCTGGTCTACGACCTGACCGATAACCACGCGTTGTATGCCAGCTACTCGCAGGTGTTCAAGCCGCAGTCCGACACCGACAGCAACGGCCGCGTGCTGAAGCCGCGTGAAGGCGAGCAGTATGAGCTTGGCCTGAAGAGCAGCTACTTTGGCGGCGCCCTGAATACCCGGTTGTCGGTGTTCCGGCTGACCGACAAGAACCGCGCCACCACGCTGTACGACGCTGATGGCGTAGCAACTACCGACTCCGTTGCAGCCGGCAAGACACGTGTGAAGGGCGCGGAAGTAGAAGTGAGCGGCAAGCTGACGGCAAATTGGGAACTGCTGGCCGGCTACACCTGGATGGAAACCGAAACCGTCAAGGGTGACGCCGAAACCACCTTCTTCATCATGCCGCGCAACCAGGCATCACTGTGGAGCAAATACACCATCAACCAAGGGCCGCTGACTGGCCTGGCCGTGGGTGGCGGCATATCGGCGATGAGCAACTTCTATTCCGAAAATGGCGGTGTGCGTATCGATGCACCGGGCTATGCCACAGTGGATGCGATGCTGTCGTACCCGGTTACCTCGAAGCTGACGGCCACCTTCAACGTCAACAACCTGTTCGATCGGGACTACCTGTCGCGGGTGGGGTCAACTTCGACATTCAACTTTTACGGGCCGTCGCGCAGCATGATGGTTGGCGCGCGGTATGACTTCTGATGCGTCGATATCCCAGGTGCGGCGCTCATTGAACGATATATATAGCTAGTTTGGCATGACTGTTTTTGGCGCCGGCTTACCGGCGCCATGACCGCCTGGTTTTTTTGCAGCACTGCGTGTGCAATCGGTTGAGTCGCACTAGAGTGTAGCCCTAGCGGAGTGCTTACTGCGTGTGCAGGAGGTCTGCAAGGACGCTGAAACGTTGTTGAGATGGACGGCTGGTTTTGAGGAGTAGGCCCCATGTAGACAATTCAACTGATCGTGTCCAGGCATCCCTGTGAGGGGAATATGATTGAAGACCCATATATCCTGTTTACCCGAATACCGATTGTTGTAAACGAGCAAGGTGAACTTTTTACTGACCCTTTGTGGGTCAAGGATATAGAGCTTCATCTGAGCTACATAGAAAACTTCGGCATCTGCTGCCCTGTTGAAAAAAGCAACAACGTCGAAGGGTTGCAAAGCATTAGTCATCTGAATGTGAAATGGCTTTACGGCTTGAGAAAAGACTATGGGCTTGCCTCTGTATTAAAGAATTTCCTACCCAATTTCATGTGCGTCGCCAAAGCCTGTAAATCGGCGAGGGTCGTGCATTCCGACGGTGCCGGTTGGGCATTTCCGTTGTCCTTCTACCTGCTGCCCCTGAAACCCCTGTTTCGCTTTCAATGGGTTGTTGTCATAGAGTCTTCATTCTGGATGCTGGGCCAGGGTGATACGCGGACGTTCAGGGCAGTCATCGAGCACTACGCACACTCCCTCCTGTTGAAACGCTGTTTGAAGCTGGCAAACGCCAGGATATTCACTCAATCCTTCTACAAGGAATATTTTCTCGGGGGCAACAATAGCCACACGTTAATTAACCCTGCCAGCTGGCTCGATAAGCAGTACATGGCGGCCCCGGAGGCAGTCAGGAGGCGATTCGAAGGTAGGCGAGAGCGTACGCTCAACTTGCTTTACCCCTCACGGCTGGTCGTGGATAAAGGTGTCATGGTCGTTCTTGAAGCCATTGAACAACTGAACGTCGAAGGCGTTGAAATCACGATCACTCTCATGGGTGACGGGGATTTGAAAGCGCACTGCCTACGCTTTGCCGCCGAGTACCGTGGCGCCGTCGCGGTGAGGTTTCAGAGCGCAGTCGATTATGGCAAAGACTTTTTCACGATCATTGCCCAGCATGACTGGCTGTTGGTCCCGACATTGAAGCAGGAACAACCCCGAATCATATTCGATGCGTTCAGCCAGGGCGTTCCCGTCATCGGCTCCGACACATCCGGGGTGCAGGATATTACCAGCAGGCACAATGCGCTCACGTTTGAAACCGGTAACCCGTCCAGTTTGGCTGACCGTATTCGATATGCGGCGCGGCACCCCGAGCTGGCGCTGAAAATGGGGCTCGCGGGGCTGGACTATGCGACGGGGAAAACCCACTTGCAGATGCATCAGGTTCGTGAGGAATTCCTGAAGAGCAGCTTGAAGCTCTCGGCCAGCCCGCACATCTGACGCCACGTACGAGGATCTGCCGGTTGTAGCGTATACGACGGGGTATTAAAAAGCCGGCTTGTGGCCGGCTTCTCGGGGACGCTTCCGACTAATTTATGGTAAGCCGCAATCGCCTTAACTGTGTGGCCATCAAGGGCCTGAAAGAGATGGCAGATGCCCGTGTGGGATATC
>Ga0207655_1001651_pt1 | contig 19767 bp, 18 predicted proteins | sample KBSM44metaG_FD_184398 | JGI IMG/M metagenome (GOLD analysis project Ga0207655, IMG submission 184398) | Miscanthus rhizosphere microbial communities from Kellogg Biological Station, Michigan, USA - KBS M4-4 metaG (SPAdes) (version 2) | ecosystem: Host-associated > Plants > Roots > Rhizosphere >...
CAGCCCGTGAAGTGCACAAGCCAAGTGCTTTCTTACCATGTAACAACCACTGACGGTTGTGGCGTCAGCACTACTTGTCATGCGAAATGGTAGGCGAAATGCACAGCACGAAATATTTCGAACCCAATCGTCGTGCCACCTGGCTCGAGTTGTTCTTCGACCTGATTTTTGTGGTGGCGATCGGTGACGTAACGCATATCCTGAACCACACGCACGACGGGCACCTTGACCCACTCCGGTTCTGGCAATTCGTTCTCACTTTCATACCCTTGTGGTGGATTTGGGTCAGCCACACGATGTATGCCAACCGATTCGACGCGGACGACCGGAGGCATCGGCTGGCAACCATGTTCATCATGTTCTTGATGACTATCATCTCGGGCTTGATCGACCAACGATTCCTGGCCAGCTTTGAAGCCATCATCGTCTGCTACGCCTGTGCGAAATACATCATCGCCATGATGTATTTCGTGTCGAAACATCGGCACAAGAAAAGCGCGCAACTCGCAACGGCAGTTGGATGGGTGACCCTCGCCGGCGCCACCATCAGCCTCGCTGCGATCCTGTTCCCGGCGCCACAGCGATATGTCGTGCTTTATCTTGGAATACTGTTCGATCTGCTGGCGTTCATCTCTTTCTTGCCGCGTCATCTCCAGGGTATCCCGGTGCATACCGAACACCTGATCGAGCGTGTGGGCCTGCTCACGCTCATCTTACTGGGAGAGTCTGTTATCAGCCTGTCGGCGGGACTGGCCAATATTAGCTGGACTGTGGAGAGGCTGGTGACCGCCGCCACCGGCTTCGTGACGATATCGAGCATCTGGTGGGTCTACTTCGACAGTTTTCACCTGCTGTCCAAGCAGAAGCTCACGACCGGTCATTCGGTCCTGTACTCGCATTTTTTCGTTTTCATTGGCCTGTCGATCTTAGCCAGCCTGATCCGACACGCGATCCTGGACGACATGCAGATATCCGATTTCCGGGTACTGTCGGTCATCGGCACGGTCTGCTTTTTCATTGGCAAGCAGTACGCCTATTTCATGGAGCGTCCCGAGCTGCGGCCCCAGCTGGTCGTTAACACCGTGGTCGTATTCGTGTTGTCCGGGTTTGCCCTGCTATTGCCGAGAACCAGTTACATCCTGTTTGGTCTGACCGCTACGGTGATTTGCTATGCTTTCCTCAGTCTCAAATACCTGGCCGTCCCCCGCGGGCGTCAGGACCATCCACGCAACAGCGCTATCGGGGGAGACCAGGCATGAGCGGTACGGCAAGTTCGCGCGGCGCGATGCCGGTGGCGTTGCAGGGTGTTTAGTTTGCGCAGGTGGACGATGTGGCCGGACCGCTGGACGAAGGGGCGCCGCTGCTTAGTACCGGAAATGGACCACGTCGGCTTTTCTGACGTTCGAAACAAAAACGCCAACCTGCGAGGGTTGGCGTTCTGTTTGAAGCATTCTTTGGTGGCCCGGGGCGGAATCGAACCACCGACACAAGGATTTTCAATCCTCTGCTCTACCAACTGAGCTACCAGGCCAAGGAGCAGAATTATAGCAGGCCGGAGCGAAATTGCAAGGAACAATTTCTCGCGCACACTTTCGTTATAATGGGTGGATGAATAATCCATCGTCCCCGCCGCGCGTTATCGAGAGTGACATTTGCATTGTTGGCAATGGCGCGATTGCCAAGACCACCGCGCTGGGTCTGGCCCAGTCCGGCCTGAACGTCGCCTTGCTCTGTCCGCAGCCTTCCGCGCCAGCCGGCGCCGCCAGCGCCGCCGACCCCGGCTGGGACGCCCGGGTCTACGCCCTCAACCACACCGCCCACAACCTGCTGTCGTCGCTGAAGGTGTGGGACGCGCTCGACGCCGCCCGCGTGGCGCCGGTCGACGCGATGATCATCCAGGGCGACGGCGCCGGCGCGGGCGACTTGTCGTTCGACGCCTACGGCGCCCACGCCGGCACCTTGGCGTGGATACTGGAAGACCGCAACCTCGGCCAGGCGCTCGACGCCGCCCTCAAATTCGCCCGCAACGTGACCCTGGTCCATGGCCGGGCGACGCAACTGCTGCGCGGCGACGACCACGCCACCGTGCGGCTGGACGACGGCGCCAGCGTCAGGGCGCAGCTGGTGGTGGGCGCCGACGGCGCCGAGTCCTGGGTGCGCGGCCAGTGCGACATCGGCCTCGATTACCGCAGCTACGCCCAGCGCGCCGTGGTGACTAACTTCGATTGCGAAAAACCGCACCACGGCGCCGCCTACCAGTGGTTCACCGGCGCCGAGGGGATCATTGCGCTGCTGCCGCTGCCCGGCAACCGGGTGTCGCTGGTGTGGTCGGCGCCGGACCTGCTGGCCGACCGGCTGCGCGGGGAATCGGCAGCGCAGATCGCCGAGCGCCTGGCCGTCTACGCCGCCGAAAAACTGGGCGGCCTGACGCCGCTGCTGCCGGAGCTGGTGCGCGATTTCCCATTGCGCCTGATACGTCCGCACGCGATGACGTCGCCGCGCGTGGCGCTGGTCGGCGACGCCGCCCACGTGGTCCATCCGATGGCCGGCCATGGCATGAACCTGGGCTTCGCCGACGTGGCGCAGCTGATGAAGACCCTGGCCGAGCGCGAGCCGCAGCGCGGCGTCGGCGATGACCGCGTGCTGGCCCGCTACGAGCGCGCCCGCAAGGAAGACGTGCTGCTGATGCAGTTGACCACCGATGGCCTGGCGCGCCTGTTCGGCGCCGACGTCGAACCCTTGCGCGTGGTGCGTAATTTCGGATTAAACTTGTTGGATAAATTACCTGTGCTGAAGCGCCGCTTGATCTCTCACGCCATGGGCAAGTGAGTGGAAAAAAGGCGGCGGCATGGTCTGTCAGTAGTCACCGGAGATGTCATGAAAAAAAGTAAGTTCGTTTTGCTGTTGTTGTCTGTGATGATGGCGTCTTGCGGCCAGGCTCAAACCTCGCCGACCGAGGAAGAGATCAAGAAGCTCGTCGAGCCTCGCTTAGGCGAGGGCGTGAAGGTCGATTCGGTCAAGGCCACGCCTTACGCCGGCCTGTATGAAATCCGCATGGGTAACGAGATCCTCTACACCGATAAAACCGGCACCTATGTGTTCAACGGCCATATCTTCAACCTGACCACCGGCACCGACCTGACGCGCGAGCGCATCGACGATATCAACAAGATCAAGTTCTCCGATCTGCCGCTGGACAAGGCCCTCAAGAGCGTCAAGGGCGACGGCTCGCGCGTGATCGCGGTGTTCGAGGACCCGAACTGCGGCTACTGCAAGCAGTTCCGCAAGACCACGCTCAAAGACATCGACAACGTCACCGTCTACACCTTCATGTACAACATCCTGCGCGAGGATTCGTTTACCAAGTCGGCCGGCGTGTGGTGCGCGACGGACCGCAACAAGGCCTGGGACGACTGGATGTTGAACGGTAAAACGCCGGCAACCGCCGCCGACTCCTGCAAGACCCCGAACCAGGACGTGTTGGCGCTGGGCCGCAAACTGGGCGTGAGCGGCACGCCATCGATCTTCTTCGCCGACGGCTCGCGCATCCCCGGCGCGGTCGACACCAAGGCGCTGGAGGCGAAGTTCGCCAAGCTCAAACAGTAAGCTTCTGCCGTTTTACCAGGGGACCCAGGAGGTCCCCTAAAAATATACCTATAAGCGGTTTCCCTCCAGGAGAATTGAATGATCACCTTGAATATCAACGGCAAGGACGTGCAGGTCGACGCCGATCCATCGACGCCGATTTTGTGGACGCTGCGCGATAACCTGAACATGACCGGCACCAAATTCGGTTGCGGCGCCGCGCTGTGCGGCGCCTGCACCGTGCACTTGGCCGGTGAACCGATCCGCTCCTGCGTGACGCCGATTTCGGCCGCCGTCGGCCAGAAGATCACCACCATCGAGGCGATGGAAAACGACAAGATCGGCAAGGCCGTGCAGGACGCCTGGGTCAAGCTCGACGTGCCGCAATGCGGCTACTGCCAGAGCGGCCAGATCATGAGCGCCACCGCGCTGCTGCGCACGAACAAAAAGCCGTCGGACGCCGACATCGACAACGCCATGAGCGGCAATATCTGCCGATGTGGCACCTATCAACGCATACGCGCCGCCATTAAAGACGCCGCCAGCACCATCGCTTAAAGGAGCACCGTATGCGTATCGAATGGCTTAATCAGGAAAACATGGCTTCGTTGGCTTCGCTGGCTTCGGGCTCCGCGCCGGCGGCTGCGGATGCCGCCGGCCTTTCGCGCCGGAGCTTCATGAAGGCCGGCGCCGTCGCCGGCGGTGGCCTGGTGCTGGGCTTTTTCCTGCCCGGCGCGGGCCGGCTCGCCAGCGCGCAGCAGCCGCTGGCCAAGGTTTATGAACCGAACGCCTTCCTGCGCATCGCGCCGGACAACACGGTGACGGTGCAGGTCAACCGCATCGAGATCGGGCAGGGCGTGCAAACCTCGCTGCCGATGCTGATCGCCGAGGAACTGGACGCCGATTGGTCGAACATGGTCGGCGCGCTGGCGCCGGCCGGGGAGCAGTACAAGGACCCGCTGTTCGGCATCCAGATCACCGGCGGCTCGGGCAGCATCGCCCACTCGTATATCCAGTACCGAGAAATCGGCGCCAAGGCGCGCGCGATGCTGATCGCGGCTGCGGCCGAGCAGTGGAAGGTGTCGCCGGAGCAGGTCAAGACCTCGAAGGGCACCTTGACCGGTCCCGCGGGCCAGACGGCCACCTATGGCGCGATGGCCGATGCGGCCATGAAGCAGCCGGTGCCCGCCAGCGTCAAGCTGAAGGACCCCAAGGACTTCACGATCATCGGCAAGCCGGTCAAGCGCCTGGACGCGGCGGCGAAATCGAACGGCAAGCAGCAGTTCGGCATCGACTTCAAGGCGCCCGACAGCAAAGTGGCCGTCGTGGCGCGGCCGCCGGTGTTCGGCGCCAAGGTCGCCAAGTTCGACGCCAGCAAGGCCAAGGCCGTCAAGGGCGTGATCGAGGTGCTGCAGGTGTCGACGGATCGCGGCGGCAGCGGCGTGGTGGTGGTGGCCGATGGCTACTGGCCGGCCAAGATGGGCCGCGAGGCGCTGGTCATCGACTGGGACACCAGCGGCGTCGAAAAGGTCAGCAGCGACAAGCAGCTGGCCGAGTTCAAGACGCTGGCGCGCAAACCCGGCACGCCGGTGCGCAAGGCCGATACCTCCAAGCTCGCCGGCGCGGCGAAGAAGATCTCCGCCGTCTACGAGTTCCCGTATCTGGCGCACGCGCCGATGGAACCGCTCAACTGCGTGGTCGACCTGCGCGCGGACGGCTGCACCGTGTGGGCCGGCACCCAGTTCCAGACCTTCGACCACGGCGCCATCGCCGCCACCGCCGGCCTCAAGCCGGAGCAGGTGGTGCTGAATACGATGACGGCCGGCGGTGGCTTCGGCCGCCGCGCGGTGCCGAGTTCCGACTACCTGGTCGAAGCGGTCAACATCGCCAAGGTCTGGAAGGCCGCCGGCAAGACCGAACCGGTCAAGGTGGTGTGGAGCCGCGAGGACGACATCAAGGGCGGTTACTACCGGCCGTCGCATGTGCACCGCGCCGACATCGGTATGGATGCCAAGGGCGGCATCGTGGCCTGGGACCACGTGATCGTCGGCCAGTCGATCATCACCGGTACGCCGTTCGAGGCGGTGATGATCAAGGACGGCGTCGATTCGACGATGGTCGAGGGCATGGGCGAGCCGTACGAGGTGCCGCTGAACCTGAGCGCGCACGCGGTCAAGGCCAATGTTCCTGTTCTATGGTGGCGCTCCGTCGGCTCGACGCACACCGCCTATGTGATGGAGACGCTGATCGACGAAGCCGCGCACGCGGCGAAGATGGACCCCGTCGCCTACCGCAAAAAGCTGATGGGCGAGAAGGGCAAGCGCCACATGGCGGCGCTGGAGCTGGCGGTCGCCAAGTCCGGCTACGGCAAGAAGGCTTTGCCCAAAGGCCAGGCGTGGGGCGTGGCGGTGCACGAGGCGTTCGGCACGGTGGTGGCCTATGTGGTGGTGGCGTCGGTGAACAAGGACGGTTCGCCAAAGCTGAACAAGGTCACCGCCGGCGTCCACTGCAACACGGCCGTCAATCCGTTGACGATCGAGGCGCAGATCCAGGGCGCGGCGCTGATGGGGCTAGGCATGACCTTGCCGGGCGCCGCGATCACGATCAAGGACGGCGTGGTGGAGCAGCAGAACTTCAGCGACTACACCGTCGCCCGCATGACCGACATGCCGGTCATCGACGTGCATATCGTGCCGTCGAACGATCCGCCCACCGGCATCGGCGAACCTGGCCTGCCGCCGCTGGCGCCGGCCTTCGCCAACGCGCTGTTCAAGTTGACCGGCAAGCGCCTGCGCAAGCTGCCGTTCGATCTGAGCACGGCCAAGGCGTAAACCGTATGGCGCTGACGGGTATTTTGCTGGCGGCCGGACGGGGAAAACGCTTCGATCCGTCCGGCGTTCAAAACAAGCTGCTGCAAACCGTGGACGGCGCCGCTGGTGACCTCGTGGTCGCGGCCAGCGCGAAGAACATGCTGGCGGTGCTGCCGCGCGTGTTGGCGGTCGTGCGGCCCGGCGACGACAAGGTGGCGGCGCTGCTGGGCGCCCTCGGATGCGAGGTGCGCGTCTGCGCCGACGCCGACCTGGGCATGGGAGAATCGCTGACGACGGCGATCGAGCACACCAAGGGCGCGGAAGGCTGGGTGATCGCGTTGGGCGACATGCCTTACGTGCAGCCGGAAACCATCCGCGCGCTGGCCGCCACGGTGGAACGGGGTGCGCGCATCGCGGCGCCCGTGTATGAAGGACGGCGCGGCAACCCGGTCGCCTTCAGTAGTTTTCATTTGCCGCTGCTGCTGGCGCTATCCGGCGACCAGGGCGCGCGCGCGATCTTGAAAAGCCATGCCGTGAGCGAGTTGATGGTCGACGACGCCGGCGTGGTGCGCGATATCGATACGCCAGGCGATTTGCGCGGCGACATATAACACAAGGACCGACATGAAGAAACCGAACAAGAACCCGGCGATCGCCTACAGCATCGTCGGTCACGATCTGGCGGCGCACCTGTTCCACGTCACGCTGACGGTGGACGCGCCGGCGCCGGACGGCCAGATCTTCGCGCTGCCGGCGTGGATACCCGGCAGTTACATGATCCGTGAATTTTCGCGCAATATCGTGCGCATCCGCGCGGAGTCGAATGGCGAGCCGGTCGCGCTGACCAAGCTTGATAAACACTCGTGGCAGGCGGCGCCGCAAAAGGACCCGCTGAAAACCGGCCAGTCGCCGCTTACGCTGCACTATGAGGTCTACGCCTGGGATTTGTCGGTGCGCGCCGCGCATCTGGACCAGAATCACGCGTTCTTCAACGGCACCAGCGTGTTCCTGCGCGTGCTGGGACAGGAAGACCAGCCGCACGTGGTCGATATCCAGCGTCCCGCCGACGAGGCGGCGCAAACCTGGCGCGTGGCGACGTCGCTGCCGGAATTGAAGGCCAAGCGTTATGGTTTTGGCACGTATATCGCCGCCGACTACGATGAATTGATCGACCATCCGGTCGAGCAGGGCGATTTTGCACTGGCCACCTTCAAGGCCCACGGCATCCCGCACGACATCGTCATCAGCGGCCTGGTGCCCAACCTGGACCTGGCGCGCCTGAGCGCCGACCTGAAAAAGATCTGCGAAACCCAGATCGCCTTCTTCGAGCCGAAATCGAAGCAGGCGCCGATGGACCGCTATGTCTTCATGACCTTGGCAGTTGGCGACGGCTATGGCGGTCTGGAGCATCGGGCTTCGACCGCGCTGATCTGTGCCCGCGCCGATTTGCCGAGCACGACCGCCACCAGCAAGGACATCAGCGACGGCTACCTGCAATACCTCGGCCTGTGCAGCCACGAGTACTTCCACACCTGGAACGTTAAGCGCATCAAGCCGGCGGCGTTCGCGCCTTATAACTTACAAGTCGAAAACTATTCGCCGCTGTTATGGCTGTTCGAGGGTTTCACGAGTTATTACGACGACCTGATGCTGGTGCGCGCCGGTGTTATTGCCGAGCCGGCCTATTTCAAGTTGTTGGGAAAAACTATCGGCAGCGTGCTGCGCGGTAGCGGCCGTACCAAACAGAGCGTTGCCGATTCCAGTTTTGATGCATGGGGTAAATATTACCGCCAGGATGAAAATGCGCCCAATGCAATCATTAGTTATTACACGAAAGGTTCGCTCATCGGTCTGGCGCTGGATTTGAGTATTCGCGCCAAGACGGGCGGCAAGAAATCGCTGGACGATGTCATGCGTGCTTTATGGCAGCGTTATGGCCGGGATTTTTATAACGGCGGAGGACGCGGTGTAACGCCTGCGGAGGTGGAAGCATTGTTCGATGAAATTAGCGGCGGGCGTTTCAAGCCATTCTTCGATAAATATATACGCGGTACCGAGGACGTGCCGCTGGCGAAAATGCTGGCGCCGTTCGGGGTTAAATACAGCGACGAGCGTAAATCGTCAAAGCCGAGTTTGGATGTGAATATCGGCCGCGACGGCAACGACTGCAAATTATCCAGTGTTCATGAAAACGGCGCTGCGCATTTGGCGGGTTTATCGGCCGGCGATTTATTGGTCGCGATTGATGGCTTGCGCGTGACCGCGACCAATCTGGAAACCCTGCTCTCGCGCTATGGCGTCGGCTCAAACGTGGAGGTGCATGCATTCCGCCGCGATGAATTGATGACTTTCAGTGTGATCCTGCAGGGTGAGCGGGTACCCGGCATCACCTTGGCGTTGGACCCGGTCGCCAAAAAATCGACCGGCCCGCTGCGCCCCAGCGCGGCCCGCTAGCCACCGCATTCGCCGCCACCGCCGCAACGGTTCACCGTTTTGCTGGCGCTGGCGGTTTCTTTTCGCCAATTCCATGCTAGAAAATGGCATGTAATAGCCAAAATCCGGCATGTACTGATGCATCGGCGCCATATCTTTGTGCAATGCAGCGATTTCGACAGGCTTAATTTTCCGACAAGTGCGGTTTTGGATTAGAATTTAACCATAACTCTCTATTGGTCAGCTACCGATTCGCAAGTTATGCCACTCGATCCCGCCACTATCGTTTTGATGTCGACCGTGATGGCCGTGGCGATGAGTGTCGTCCTGTATTCCGCTCATTCAAGTTTTCCCCGAGAAATTAAAGGCCTGAAACAATGGGCGATCAGCCTGGTATTATTGGCGTTCGGTTCCGGCATTTACGCGTCGACGAGCGGACTTCTCGGCGATATATTATCGCCCTTATGCGCCAATGCCGTTATTTTATGGGGGCTTGGTTTCGGACTGATCGGCACACAAATGTTCTACAGCCGCGAGTGCTCGTGGTGGTTATTTCATTTTGTCTGGACTTTGGGAATGGTGACAAGCGGTTATTATGTGATCGTTAATCCCGACTACTCCGGGCGTCTCGCCATCTTTTCCATTCTGGCTTTTGTTTTATATTCGTATCAGGTCGTGCTGATATGGGGATATGGCGAGCGCCATTTCTCGACCGTATTTTTCGGCGTGCTGATGTTATTCCAGTCGGTGGTGGTGCTGATACGCGGCGTTTTGGCAATGACCCACAGCAGCGACGATATGGATTTATTCGTCAATGGCCCGCATCAAAACCTATATTTGCTCACCAGTCATTTCATGACATTGCTATTAACGGTGGGATTCATGACGGTCGCCACCCGCCGCTTGCAGGCGATACTGGAGCGTCGTTCGACTTTGGACCTGCTGACGCAAGTGCTCAACCGGCGCGGTTTTACCGAGATGTATGCGAAGGAACACGCGCTGATGCGCCGTGAACAGACCGTCATGACGATGCTCAGCATCGATCTGGACTACTTCAAGGCGATTAACGACTGCTATGGACATTCGACCGGCGATAGGGTGCTGGCCGACGTGGCGGCGGTGATCGCGAAGGCCTTGCGCGCCTCCGACCATGTCGCCAGGTTCGGCGGCGAGGAGTTCATCGTGCTGTTGCCGGCCACCGGCCTGGAGCGGGCACACCATGTCGCAGAGCGCATACAGACCGCGCTGAAGGCGCCGCGTTCCGAAACGGAGAGCGAACAGAGCGCGGCGGCGGCAGCCTTGCCGCCCTACACGGTCAGCATCGGGATCGCCTGTCAGGTCAGTCCGGATGAGGATTTAGACAACATTTTGCTGCGTGCCGACCGCGCCTTGTACTGCGCCAAGGAACGCGGCCGCGACCGCATCGAGATCGCCGCCGAGGCGGTTCTGCCGCTGCACGCGTCCGCGTAATCCCGCTTAGCTGAACAGGCGGCGAAGCTCGGCGCCCGGATCGGGCGCGCGCATGAAGGCTTCACCGACCAGGAAGGCATGGACATGGGCGTCGCGCATCAGCTTGACGTCGTCCGGCACCATGATGCCGGACTCGGTGATCACCAGTTTTTCCGGCGGAATGCGGTCCAGCAGGCCGATGGTGGTCGACAGCGAAGTCTCGAACGTGCGCAGGTTGCGGTTGTTGATGCCCACCATGGCGGTGTTCAGGCGCAGGGCGGCGGTCAGTTCGTCGCCGTCGTGGGTCTCGACCAGCACGCCCATGCCCAATTCGTGCGCGCAGGCTTCCATTTCGGCCATCAGACCGTGGTCCAGGGCGGAGACGATCAGCAGGATCGCGTCCGCGCCCATCGCGCGCGCTTCGTAGATCTGGTAAACGTCGATCATGAAGTCCTTGCGCAGCACCGGAAGCGCGCAGGCGGCGCGCGCCTGGCGCAGATAGGCCTCGGAACCCTGGAAGAACTGTTCGTCCGTCAGCACCGACAGGCACGCGGCGCCATTGGCGGCGTAGCTGGCGGCGATGTCGGCGGGGCGGAAGTCGGCGCGGATCACACCTTTCGACGGCGAGGCTTTTTTCACTTCGCTGATAATACCGGCCGAACCGGCGGCGATCTTCTGGCGCAGGCTGGCCTCGAAGCCGCGCAGGTCGGCGCGCAGTTCTGCATTGCCTTCGACGTCGGCGCGCAGACTGGCGAAGCCGCGGTGTTTTTTGGCGGCGGCGACTTCGTCGGCTTTGACCGCGAGGATTTTATTCAGGATGTCGGACATGATGGACCTAGGATGATTGTTGTTCCGCCAGCGCCAGGCGCAGGCCGAGGGCGACGAAAAGGCCGCCGGTGACGCGGTTGAGCCAAAGGGCAACCAGCGGCTTGACCTTGAGCCGCGCGCTGGCGAATGCTGTGAACACGGCCAGACCGTTACACCATAACATACCGTTGAAATTGAAGATGCAGCCCAGGATGATGAACGCCAGCGGCTTGCTGGTCGAATCGGCGGATATAAACTGCGGCACGAACGCCAGGAAGAACAAGGCCACCTTGGGGTTCAGCACATTGGTCAGGAAGCCCTGGAAGAAGATTTTACGGTACGGCAGGCGCGCGCTGGCTGCTGCCACCGTCGCTTGATCCGTTTGCGCGTCGGGGTCGCCGCGCAGCCTGGCGCGCAGCATGCCGATGCCGACGTAGATGATGTAGGCGGCGCCCACCCACTTGACTACCGTGAAGGCGGCGACGGACGTCGACAGCAGCGCCGACAAGCCCAGCGCGGCGGCGAAAATATGGATCATCGTGCCGGCGCCGATGCCCAGCGCGGCGGCCGAACCGGCGCGCCAGCCTTGGGTCGCGCTGCGCGTCATGATCAGCAGCGAATCGGGGCCGGGCATGATGTTGAGCAGCAGGCCGGAGATGATAAACAGCGTCAGGTCGTGGATGCCGTACATGATCTCGGCCCTTAGTTGGTGCTGGCGAGGCTTTGCGTGACCCGCACGAACTGCTCGATCTTCTTCAGCGCGTCGCCGGAGCTGATCGCCATGCGCGCGCGCGCCAGACCGTCCTCGATCGAGCCGGCCACGCCGGCCGCGTACAGCGCCGTGCCGGCGTTCAGCGACACGATGTCGAACGCCGCGCCAGGCTCCCCGCGCAGCGCTTCCATCATCTTCGCCTTCGATTCGGCGGCGTTGGCCACCTTCAGATTGCGGCTGGCGATCATCGGCAGGCCGAAGTCCTCCGGGTGGATTTCGTATTCGCGGATCTCGCCGTCGATCAGTTCACCGACCAGGGTGCCGGCGCCCAGCGACACTTCATCCATGTTGTCGCGGCCATAGACCACGATGGCGTGCTGCGCGCCCAAGCGCTGCAGCACCCGGACCTGGATGCCCACCAGGTCGGCGTGGAAAACGCCCATCAGGATGTTCGGAGCGCCGGCCGGATTGGTCAGCGGTCCAAGAATATTGAAGATGGTGCGCACGCCCAGTTCCTTGCGCACCGGCGCGGCGTGTTTCATCGCCGCGTGGTGGTTGGGCGCGAACATGAAGCCGATGCCGGTCTGCGCGATCGATTGCGCGATCTGTTCGGGCTTGAGGTTGATGTTGGCGCCCAGCGATTCGATCACGTCGGCGCTGCCGGACGACGACGACACGCTGCGGCCGCCGTGCTTGGCCACGCGGGCGCCGGCCGCCGCCGCCACGAACATCGAGGCGGTGGAGATGTTGAAGGTGTGCGCGCCGTCGCCGCCGGTGCCGACGATGTCGAGCAGTCCGGTGGTGTCGGCCATCGGCACCTTGGTGGAGAACTCGCGCATTACTTGCGCGGCGGCGGCGATTTCGCCGATGGTTTCCTTTTTCACGCGCAGGCCCATGGTCAGGGCGGCGATCATCGACGGCGACATTTCGCCGGACATGATCTGGCGGAACAGGTGCAGCATCTCGTCGTGGAAAATCTCGCGGTGTTCGATGCAGCGCAGCAGTGCTTCTTGATGGGTGATAGCCATGGCAATTCCTTCTTTAATTTGTGGAGCGCACGATAGTGGGCGCACGCATGCCGCTTAACGAACCAGGAAGTTCTTCAGCAGTGCGTGACCGTGTTCCGACAGGATGGACTCGGGATGGAATTGCACCCCCTCGATGTCGTAGTCCTTGTGGCGCACGCCCATGATTTCACCGTCATCGGTCCATGCCGTCACTTCGAGGCAGGACGGCAGCGAGCCGCGTTCGATTGCCAGCGAGTGATAGCGGATCACCGTGAACGGGGAGGGCAGGTCCTTGAAGACGCCCACGCCCGTATGCGCGATTAAAGAAGTTTTGCCATGCATGACCTGCTTGGCGCGTATGACCTTGCCGCCGAACGCTTCGCCGATGGCCTGGTGGCCGAGGCAAACGCCCAGGATCGGCTTCTTGCCGGCGAAGTGCTTGAGCACCTCGATCGAGATGCCGGCCTGCGACGGGTCTTTCGGACCCGGCGAGATACAGATGTGGTCCGGGTTCAGCGCCTCGATTTCCGCGATCGTGATTTCATCGTTGCGGTACACGCGCACATCCTCACCCAGCTCGCCGAAGTACTGCACGATGTTGTAGGTGAAGGAGTCGTAGTTGTCGATCATTAGCAGCATCTCAGAACTCCCCATCCAGGCCATCTTGCACTTGTTCGGCGGCGCGCAGCACGGCGCGCGCCTTGTTTTCGGTTTCCTGCCATTCCATCTCGGCCACCGAGTCGGCGACGATGCCGGCGGCGGCCTGCACGTACAGCATGCCGTCCTTGATCACGCCGGTGCGGATGGCGATGGCGACATCCATCTCGCCGCCGAACGACAGGTAGCCGCAGGCGCCGCCGTAGATGCCGCGCTTGGTAATTTCCAGCTCGTCGATCACCTCCATCGCGCGCACTTTCGGCGCGCCGGTCAGCGTGCCGGCCGGGAAGGTGGCGCGCAGCACGTCCAGGTTGGACAGGCCGTCTTTGAGCTTGCCCTCGACGTTGGAGACGATGTGCTGCACATGCGAGTATTTTTCGATGACCAGGCGGTCGGTGACCTTGACGCTGCCGATCTCGGAGATGCGGCCCAGGTCATTGCGCGCCAGGTCGATCAGCATCACGTGTTCGGCGATCTCTTTCGGGTCGGCCAGCAGTTCCTTGGCCAGTTCGGCGTCGCGCTCCGGCGTCGAGCCGCGCGGGCGGGTGCCGGCGATCGGGCGCAGGGTGACCTTTTTCTCGCCGTCGGGCAGGGTCTCGTTGCGCACCAAAATCTCCGGCGAGGCGCCGACGATCTGCATGTCGCCGAAATTGTAGAAGTACATATACGGCGACGGATTCAGGGAGCGCAGCGCGCGGTACAAGGTCAGCGGCGAGTCGACGTACGGCTTGCGGATGCGCTGGCCGATCTGCACCTGCATCAAGTCGCCGGCCATCACGTATTCGTGGGCCTTGGCGACCGCCTTCAGGTACTCGTCCTTCGGGAAGTCGCGGATGGTTTCGGTGCGCACCGAAGCGCTGGTCACCGGCGCGTCGACGCCACGGCGCAGCATCATGCGCAAGTCCTTCAGGCGCTGGCGCGCCTTGCTGAAGGACTCGGGTTGCGCGGTGTCGGCGTAGACGATCAGATACAGCTTGCCGGAGAGGTTGTCGATGACGGCCAGTTCCTCGGTCACCATCAGCTGGATGTCGGGCAGGCCCAAGTCGTCCTTCGGCTGCGTGTTGGCCAGGGTTTTTTCGATGTGGCGCACGGTGTCGTAGCCGAAGTAGCCGGCCAGGCCGCCGCAGAAGCGCGGCATGCCCGGACGCAGGGCGACTTTGAAGCGCTTCTGGTAGGCCTCGACGAATTCGAGCGGATTGCCTTCGTGGGTCTCGATCACGGCGCCGTTCTTGACGATCTCGGTGCGGGTGCCGAAGGTGCGCAGCACGGTGGTCGCCGGCAGGCCGATGAAGGAGAAGCGGCCGAAACGCTCGCCGCCGACCACCGATTCGAGCAGGAAGGTGTTCTTGCCGGCGTTCTGGGTCTGGGCCAGTTTCAGGTACAGCGTGAGCGGGGTTTCGAGGTCGGCGAAGGCTTCGGCGATCAGTGGGACGCGGTTGTAGCCTTCGTTGGCCAACGATTTGAATTCGAGTTCGGTCATGTCTTCTCTCCATGCCGCCAACATATGGGTGTGGGTTGGCGGTGGTTTGTCAAAAAACCTGTCGGGTGCGCGTGCACGTGCGACAGCAATCAGTTCGGCTTAGTTTTGCCAGGATTGCCAGCGTCGCCAAAGCCAGGCCTCAATCGAGCCGGTTTGGTTGACATTGTGTTTTTTGATGGAAGACATTCGGTCAGGTTTGGTTCAGCTAAAGGTTAATTTTGCGAACTTATACGGCTTGCCGCGTCGAGCAGCGTGTCTACTATACCATCGGAATCGATCCCGTGTATAGACTGTCCGTGATTGTAACCGTAAGGCACCGTCAACACCGGGCAACCCGCGGCCCGGGCCGCTTGCGCGTCGTTCGAGGAGTCGCCGATGGCCACCACCTGGGCCGGCGGCAGGTCGAAATCGGCGCACACGGTTTGCAGCGGCAGCGGATCGGGCTTCTTGCGCGGCAGCGAATCGCCGCCGTAGACCACGTCGAAGAAGCCGTCCAGTCCCTTGAGCTTGAGCAACGGCGTGGTGAAGGCAATCGGCTTGTTGGTCACGCAGGCCAGGCGCAGGCCGTCGGCCTTCATCGCCGTCAGGCCCGCGATCACGTCCGGGTACAGCGTGCTGTGGTTGCCATTGATGCCCAGGTAGTGCCGCTGATAGGCGTCCATCGCCGCGTCGAAACGCTGCTCGACGCCGGCCGCGTCCAGTTGCAAGGCCAGCACCGAGCGGATCAGGTTTTCCGAACCCTTGCCGACCATCAGCGCGATCTGTTCTTGCTCGATGGAATCCAGGCCCAGCTCTTTCAGCATGCCGTTGATCGCCACGTGGAAGTCGGGCATCGTATCCAGCATGGTGCCGTCGAGGTCGATGATTGCGGCGCGTACGCCTGTCAGCACGCCCATCTTAGATCGCCGCCAGGTTGGCGCGCATGGCGTCGATGACGGCCTTGTAGTCCGGCTGGCCGAAGATGGCCGAGCCCGCCACGAAGGTGTCGGCGCCGGCGGCTGCGGCCGCCGCGATGTTGTCGATCTTGATGCCGCCGTCCACTTCCAGCATGATGTCGCGGCCCGATTCGTCGATCTTGCGGCGCGCCAGGGCGATTTTCTTCAGCGCTTCCGGGATGAAGGATTGGCCGCCGAAGCCCGGGTTGACCGACATGATCAGGATCATGTCGATCTTGTCCATCACGTGGTCGAGGAAGTGCAGCGGCGTGCCCGGGTTGAACACCAGGCCGGCCTTGCAGCCGTTGTCGCGGATCAGTTGCAGGGTGCGGTCGATGTGCTCGGACGCTTCCGGGTGGAAGGTGATGATGTTGGCGCCGGCCTTGGCGAAGTCCGGAATGATGCGGTCGACCGGCTTGACCATCAGGTGCACGTCGATCGGCACGTCGACGTGCGGGCGGATCGCCTGGCACACCAGCGGGCCGATGGTCAGGTTCGGAACATAATGGTTGTCCATCACGTCAAAGTGGATGATGTCGGCGCCGGCGGCGACGACGTTGCGTACCTCTTCACCCAGACGGGCGAAGTCGGCGGACAGGATGCTGGGAGCGATACGGAAATTGGACATGACGTGGGGCCTGCATTAAAAAAGATGCGCTATTTTACGCTGCCCGGCCCGGCCGCGCCCGTTTTCAGCCTGTTTTCAGCCTCATCTCGCTTGCACGCGTTGGTGATTTGCGGTGCAATGGGGGTCTGACGATATACAATCGCAATTGATCTTTTTACGACCCCACGCCTCAGCCTTAAGGAATTTCGATGGCCACTTATGAATTTACTGTGTCGGTCAGAACCCAGTACCTGCCGGATCAGTCCGATCCGGAACGCACCAATTTCGTGTTCACCTATTCGATCACGATCAAGAACACCGGCACCGTGGCCGCGCAACTGATTTCGCGCCACTGGGTCATCACCGACGCCAACAACCACATCGAAGAGGTGCGCGGACTGGGCGTGGTCGGCCACCAGCCGCTGCTGCAGCCGGGCGAACATTTCGAATACACCAGCGGCACCGCGCTGCAAACCCAGCAGGGTTCCATGGTCGGGGAGTACTTCTGCGTGGCCGAGGACGGCCATCAGTTCGAGGCCAAGATCCCCGAGTTCGTGCTGTCGCTGCCGCGCACGCTCCACTGATCCGCCGGTTCCCGGGCCGCGCCTCCTGTGCCCTTATTTCGGATCGTCATCCTGTTCGGGCGGGGGCAACTTCCTGGTTTTGCCTTTGCCCTGGTACATCGTCCACCAGACGATGAACACCAGCAGGAAAAACGCCACGCATGCTTCCAACATCAATACCCACATAGCTATCCTTATGTCATTTACACGTCGTAGTCTACTCGTTCCGCTCTCCGTCGTCGCGCTTTCGCTGGCCGCCTGCACCACCACGCCGATCCCGCAGGAAAAGCCGGCCGGACAGCCGACTCCGCCCGCCGCGCCCGCCGTTCCTCCCGCGCCGGCGACCCCGCCCGCCCCGGCGGCGCTGCGGATGGTGCCGACCACCTTCGCCGCGCTGCCCGGCTGGGAGCGCGACGACGTGCGCGCCGCCTGGCCGGCCTTCATGTCTTCTTGCACCGTGCTGGTCAAGCAGCCGCAGTGGAAGGAATCGTGCTCGATCGCGCGCAGCGTCAACGCCGCCGACGACAAGGCCATCCGCACCTTCTTCGAGGCGTTCATGGTGCCGAACCAGGTGATCGCGCCGGATGGGGCCACCGACGGGCTGGTCACCGGCTACTACGAGCCGCTGCTGCGCGGCGCCCGCAAAAAAGGCGGCCCGTATCAAACGCCGCTGTTCAAGGTGCCGGACGACATGGTCACCGTCGATCTGGCCAGCGTCTATCCGGAGCTGAAGGGCATGCGCCTGCGCGGCAAACTGGTCGGCAAGAAGGTGGTGCCGTACGCGACCCGCGCCGACATCGAGAAGGCCGATTTCACCGGCAAGGAATTGCTGTGGGTCGACGATCCGGTGGAATCGTTCTTCCTTCAGGTGCAGGGCTCGGGCCGGGTGCAACTGACCGACACGCAGGAAACCGTGCGCGTGGCCTACGCCGACCAGAACGGTCATCCGTACAAATCGATCGGCAAGTATCTGGTGGAGAAGGGCGAGTTAACCCTGGAACAGGCGTCCGCGCAGGGCATCAAGGCCTGGATCGCCGGCCATCCGACCCGCATGCAGGAACTATTCAATGTGAATCCGAGCTATGTGTTCTTCAAGGAGGAACGGCTGCCGGACCCGAAAGTCGGTCCGAAGGGCGCGCAGGGCGTGCCGCTGACGCCGCAGCGTTCGGTGGCGATCGACGCCTCGCAGCTGCCGCTGGGCGCGCCGATGTTCCTGGCCACCACGATGCCGAACAGCGATATTCCGCTGCAGCGCCTGGTGATGGCGCAGGATACCGGCGGCGCGATCCGTGGCGCGATCCGGGTCGATTACTTCTTCGGCTTCGGCACCGAGGCGGCGGAAAACGCCGGCCGCATGAAGCAGCGCGGCAATGTCTGGGTGTTGTTGCCCAAGCAGCCGTAAAACGTCAGCTTATCTCAACACCAGCACCGGCAAGGTGGTGTGCGCCAGCACCTTGTCGGTCTGGCTACCGAGCAGCAGCTTGTTGATGCCCTTGTGCCCGTGCGACGCCATCATGATGAGATCGCAGTCGAATTTCTTCGCCGCCTCGACGATTTCCTCGTACGGGGTGTGCGAGACCGAAATCACCCCCTCGAACGGAATATCGGCCGCGCGCGCGGCCGCCGCGACCTTGTCGATGTAGCCGCGCGCGGCGTCCTGCATCTTGAGGGCGAACTGGCCCGAGTCGATCACGGCGCCGCCGTCGCCCATCGACGACAGGGGCAAAGGCTGGATCACCGTGATGCCGACGATCTTGGCGCGATTCAGTTTGGCGAATTCGACCGCCGTCGCGGTCGCCTTGTCCGACAGGTCGGAGCCGTCGGTCGGCAGCAGTATGGTTTTGAACATGGCGCACCCCCTATCAGGATAGATTGATACTGGAGCCAGCCTAATAGCTTGGCCGGATTTCCGGCGCACGGTAGGGCGGATTACGAGGGAGCCACCGCCGGCTCCTCGGCCTCGCGCAGCGACGGGGACATGGCCATGCAGGCGGTCAGCACGATGGCCCCCACCGCCACGCAGGCGAGGCCGGTGCGGACGCTGAAATGCTCGCCGATATAGCCGGCCGTCAGCGCGCCCAGCGGCGCCACGGCGATGGTCAGGAAGCGCATCGTCGACACCATGCGGCCGAGGTAGGCGTCCGGCGTGACCTTCTGCCGGACGGCCATGTAGGGCATGACGAACAGCATCACGCCGCAGTCGAGGAAGAGTGACAAGGCCGCGAACGCCGCCGCGCTGGCCGCCGGATAGCCGAACAGACTGGCCGGTATCATCGGCGTCAGCATGAAGGCGAAGGCGGTCAGGCCGATGCCGATCAGGATGGTGCCGCTGGCGCCATGGCGCCGGGTCAGCGGCTTGAGCAGCATCGAACTGGCCAGCACGCCGAGGCCGCCCACCATCTGCGCCGCCCCCAGCATGCCCGCGTTCATGCCGAGGTCGCGCGTGGCGAACAGCACCGCCAGCGCCGCGTACCCGTAAAACAGCATGTGCCAGGCGCCCACGCTCCAGGCCAGGGTGCGCAGCAGCGGCTGCTTCCAGATGAATTGCAGGCCGTCGCGGATGTCGCGCAGCGGGTGTTTGTCGGACGGCGCCGGTTTGGGATCGTTGGCCTTCAGGTTGCGCAGCAGCAGGATCGACATCACGAAGCCGAGGGCGTTGAGCAGCACCGCATACGGCGCGGTGAGCCATTGGATCAGCACTCCGGCCAAGCCGGGCGCCAGC
>Ga0207655_1001652_pt1 | contig 19739 bp, 20 predicted proteins | sample KBSM44metaG_FD_184398 | JGI IMG/M metagenome (GOLD analysis project Ga0207655, IMG submission 184398) | Miscanthus rhizosphere microbial communities from Kellogg Biological Station, Michigan, USA - KBS M4-4 metaG (SPAdes) (version 2) | ecosystem: Host-associated > Plants > Roots > Rhizosphere >...
CAAAACGCTTCTGTCAGGGCTGGCACGGGGCGATCTGCACCGCGGCTTATCTCGAGTGCGGCGGCCAGCACTAAATCTTCCCTAACTGTTGCGTTTACGTCGCTGTCTGCTGCGCGTCCACCCGACTGGATAGCCAGGGCATAGCTCTCGCGCGTCCGGAGTGGGTCTATTGCTCGTTCGGCGACAGCGTCGGCCAGAAGGCCGCGTCCGGTGAGCCAACTCCAGTAAAGGTCGTGGCACGGGACTGCCTGACCGCCGCGCTCTAGAATAGTGCCGAGGTTCCTTAGTAGCCTGGCCGGGTCAGTAATTTCCAACTTAGCTGATCGAGTTTGGAGCTCATCCACGAGGCGACCAAATGAACGCGTTCCCGCCAGAGATAGGTCGGACACAGCTCCGGCGAGTGCTTCTGTGAAGCGCTCGGGTAGCCCATGCATAAGGTGCGCATGGAATTGACGCAGGAGGTCGCCAGTCGTCGCAGAGCGCGCGTCCGAAAGAACTTGGATGGCCAAAAGGAGGGGCAGTCTCAGAAGGTCAATCACCGGACTAGGTGGAAGCGCTTCGTCTGGGGTTGCGGCTGCGACTGCGCGCTCTACCCGGTCGGGCGGGAGCAGATCGAGATTCCACTGCTTAAGGGTGCTGTCGTCCATGTCAGCGAATTTAGCCGTCGCAACTAGGCGTGCGCTCCTTAGAGCGCGCAACGCGCGTCGCTTCTCACCTACCTTTGTAGTGCCCGCGAATTCGGACCAGCTGTCGACGAAAATACAAATTCGTGGATCTTGGAACAAAGTAGATAATTTGACTCCCGGAGCCGCCTCCGTGACCATCTCCTCTAGATCGTGCCAGCCTGTCGCTTGTCCCGCCGGTAGATAGAGCGGGATGATCGTGCCGGCTGCGAGCAACTTATTTGCTGCGTGCCAGAGAGCATGCGTCTTGCCTGAGCCAGGCTGGCCGACGATGAGGTGTTTTTTTTCTGGGAGCCCAATGAGATCTAATAAAGATGCGCTCGTGGGAACCCCATTCGACTTGATTTCGGTGAGACGGGGCTCCACTGAGAATGCGTCCACAAGGGCGTCCCGGGCTGAGGACTTGGCTCCAGGGAATAGCAGGTCGATCGATGGCGGTGCGCCAGTCTCAATTAACACCTCCGCCAAGTCGCGTAACTCTTTAATGGACAGAGCAGCGCTTGGTCGCTCGGAGCGCTCACCCAATATGTCTACGGCGACGCTTGACGGAATTGCGATTGAGGTCGCGCGCTCTAGACAAGCCAGAAGCTGTGTTCCGTTTAAGCAACGCGGATTCGGGCCGAGCGCACAAGCAACGGCATCGCGGAACACAGCATCGTATGCGCGATGTGCCATGTCTGTGGTTGACCGGAGCTGATGTCGGCGATTCACGATAGCGCGGCGATTGCTCTCCTCAAGAGAGCGCCATTCCAGTGCGCCGCATGCAAAGACCATTGGACTGAAAAGCTCAGCTCTAAGCTGCTCGGGAAGGCTATTTCTTACAAAGGTTCGAAGCTCCTCAGAAAGCGCCCGCTGAAGAAGAGCTACGCGAAGCTCTTCAACGCCACCTCCGGAAGCAGCCGCTTCCCACGCGGTCAGGCCGGCCACGCCGGAAGGCAACGCATTCTTCCGCTCCTGTGCGATGCGCGATGTGGTCAGAAATACGAACCTAACTTCGCGGCCAGGATTGCAGGCCCGCAGCCTGTGCAGAGACTCAATTGCGGCCAGTACATCTGGCGAGTTCAGCGTCACAGCCCCGGACTCGCGCGTGTCCTTCACCTGCGTGGCCCTCAGAACGTCATCCATCCTACCCGGCTCACGGAGAAGCTCGGTGAAGTCCTCGGCGACCTCTAGGTAGAGGTCATCGTCTACGCTCAGCTCCAGCCACGCGGCAGCCGAGGCGTGGAGCTGGTAGACATATCCACGAAGCGAGGCAGTTGCTTGCCGGATCAAGTCTTCTGGTGGAACGCTCCAAACCTGAGAAGGGTTCCCGAAAACAGAAATGGGTGTGATCGACATGGGTTTGGCTCTGGGCAAAGCAGCGAAGTGCGGCACGCTGCGCAGTATCGAAGTGGCTAGATACTAAACCAGATATGCAATTGGCTCTCGACTTTGACGCTACATTCCCTGTACAGAGCCAGAGCATACTAGGGACTGGGCTAGAGCTGGGTACCTGCCGATCTCGGGGTATCGGTCTGATCAGAACTATGCGAAGTTTCGTAAGGGATTCGGGGGGAAAACCACAATGCTCATTCAGCCTAACTTTGGTCGCCTGCCTTGGCTGACTGCTATTGGCCGTTTTCTGTCTGTCGCGCCAAAGATAGTCTGGATCGAATCCAGCCACTGACTCACCAGGGCGCGTCCGAGCGAAATGTTGATTTACAGGACCAGACCTGAACTCATCCCTCCATTTGAGTATTCATGCGCCGTAACTAGCGGCTATAACAATGAGTGCGAGAAAACAGACCAACTGCACGCAAAAGAAGGTAAATCGAACCGCCACGAACCTATCGGTTTGCACGTGGGATACGTGAACCAGAGACTGGCACACGCGAGCGATCAGGACGATTGTCGATAAGTGGTTCACTGCTGGGCCGTCGACACCAAGGGCTGAAATCACGAATACGATGACGCCAAAGACAGGCAGATTTTCCACGCAGTTCGCGTGGGCTCTTGTCCCGCGCTGATACCAATCCTCGCCTTCGAGCTGATCGCTTCGGAAAGAGGCAATCGGAACATTCGAGAACAGGATTCTGACCCAGCGATACACCCCGACGGTTGCCATCAATAACAGTAGAGTCCAGGTCGCAAATCCAAGCAGCATCCACATCGGAATCGTCATGGCTGGCATCCTCAAACAATCATTTTCAGCACGTCATTCCACAGCCGCGCGACCGACGCGCGGTCGGTCGCGCCCTGTCGATCAATTGCTCATGATGGGTGCCAGTGCGGTCTGAATCCTGGACATCTGTGCAGGTGTTGTCATGCGCGTAAGCAGCCGGCCAAAGTGTGGATGCTGTACGCCCGAGATAATGTATTGCCAGCGGTAGGCGCTCAGCACGGAGGCTTTGATTTGCGCGGTCTCATCGACACTGAACGATCGTGAAGCATTTCGAATAAAGTAGTCGGCATCGGATGCTGATTGTGCCTGCAGGATTGCGTCGACGGCCGCCACTAGTGCAATCAGATCGTTCACGGCCTGGTCGCGCTCGGCTGGGGAGAGTTTCGCGTGCTCTGCCTTCCACTCCAGTTCATCGAGTACGACGTGCCGGCTTTCATCCTTCCAGTGAAATTTGAAGACATCCTTGAACAGTGGGCACAACTCCTCGCGCGGCGCGATGCTTTGGACGTAGTGCGTCTGAACAAACAGCTCGATATGACAGGTCAGCGCCAGTACCGACCAGGTGCTGGCCGCCAGAACCGCGCGCGCCACATCGTTGGGATCGGCAACTTGACGATATCCCGCTGGCAATTGCGTACTAATCATCGTCTCAATGCGCCGGAACAGCTCCTGATGCTTGATCTCGTCGTTGGAAAAGCGCACCAGCGCTTCGAGTGCGAGCTGATCGTCAAATACATGGGCCCGACCTTGGTCAAGCATTTTGGCACTGATAAAACGCTCGACCAGGCCAAAAATATACGCATAGGTTCGGCCCTGAATCTGACTGAGCAGGCGCGCCTCGTCCGCGGCGAGAAAGGTCAGGCGGTCGATCTGCGATAGTCCGTCGGGCAAGAATTTGCGCGAGAAGTCGAAGCGGCGGTCCTGTAGCAAATCGCGATCGATCTGCCATTCCGCTTTCTTCGATGATCTGACGATTTGAGCATAACGGGCGGCGTTGCCCGAATCTGAGCGGGGTAGGGTAGCGGCGGTGTTCATAGTGATCTCCGGCTTCCGTGGTCGAGTTGGAATGGGCCAATTACGGTTAACGCGGAAGCCAATGACCCTCGTTGAAGCGTCTGGGGATCGTCTCGATCACTGAATCCGCGTTGGTGCTAATCTAGGCCTCGCAGGTCAGGCGGCGAATGACCAGTGCGCCTGATTACATGCTCCGGACTCCGGAAAGGAGGGCTGGCAATTGCTGGATGCGCTATCTGATGTATTGCGTGTGATTCGGCTGTCTGGAGGGGTCTTCCTCGAGGCGGAGTTCACTGCGCCCTGGTGCATCAGCGGAAGAATCTCTGCAGACGATTGCAAACCGTTCCTGGCGGCACCTCGACATATCATTGCGTCGCATTTTGTCGCGGCGGGGCACATGCAATTACGAATCGACGATGGCGCCACTCTCGACGTAGGGGCAGGCGAACTGATTCTGCTTCCTCGCAATGACGTTCATACTTTTGGCAGTGATCTAAGCATTGCACCCATGTCGGCGCGCGATGTTATTCAGCCGCCGGAAGTCGGCGGCATTTCACGAATCAAGTACGGCGGGAGCGGCGAGACCACACAGTTATTGTGCGGATTCCTCGGCTCTGAAACACCATTCAGTCCGCTGCTTTCGTCGCTGCCCTCCTTATTGAAGCTGGACGTCCGCGCGACAGCTTCGGGGGCCTGGATTGAAAGCTCATTCCGTTTCGCTGTCAGTGAGATCGCGGCGGGGCGTGTCGGCTCGACAACGGTCATCGCCAAGCTATCCGAATTGCTGTTCGTCGAAGCCGTCAGCCAGTATGTCGCGAACCTCCCCGCTGAACGGCGCGGGTGGCTGGCGGGTTTGCGGGATCCGCATATCGGGCGCGCATTGGCGCTGCTCCATGCTCGTCCAACCGAAGGCTGGACGGCAGAAGCCCTGGCGCTTGAAGTGGGCATGTCGCGCTCGGTATTCGCGGAGCGATTCACGACATTGGTCGGGCAGCCACCGATGCAATACCTGACGCTCTGGCGCATGCACGTGGCGGCTCAACAGCTGCGCGAAGGTCGCGGTAATGTGGCGCAAATCGGCTTTGCAGTGGGCTACGAATCCGAAGCCGCGTTCAGTCGCGCATTCAAACGCCAGTTCGGCACATCACCCGGCACCTGGCGCAGACAATCAGCATGAAAAGGCTGCGGATTCCACGCCATCCGCAGTGGCCGTTGCAGCGGGAACTTCAGGGTACTGCCCAGGTCCATAGGGGCCCTGTATCGGCGATGCCGAGCAGTGCTGGTGGCCTGTTTTACGGCAGCGCCGTCCGAGATCAGCCGAGTCCGCCCCCTGATGCCAACCAAGAGTTTTCTGCCAGGTCTGATCCTGGCGTTCTGCGCCGTCGCGTCGCTTTGCTCGGTTGCTGCCGAGCGAAGAGCGCCCTCGCAAAGTAACAGCGCATCAACCACGCTCATCGAAACCGCCTCGCGGCAGTATGAAAATGGCCAGTTGGACCAAGCCGCTGCCACGCTGGAGCGTGCCCTGCATATCCAGCCAAACAATCCCGCGACGTTGCATTACCTCGGTGTGTTGCGTCTTCAGCAGGGGCAGTACCAGCAGGCAGAAACGTTGGCGGCACGCTCGAACATGCGGGTGGGGCCTAACGTCGAGTTACGCAACCGCAACTTCCAATTGATCCAGGCGGCGCAGCAGGCCAAGGCTTCCAGTACCACACCCAACACCAAAGAGGACCAGGTCGCAGTACAGAAGGGGCTCGAAGAAGAAGCCAAAAAGCGCCGCGAAGCAGAACTGGCCGCTGCCGAACAAGCCGACGCTGGCAACTTCACTAGCGCAAAGGCAGAGAGCGTCTCGGATTCGCCGATGGCTGGCGCGCCACGGCCCGAAGGAGAGTTGCCAGTGGCTTCCGTCGAGCCAGAGCCCGCGTACGATGAGGTTGCGATTCCCCGCGGCCATTGGCCGCCTCCGGGTAAATGCCGAATCTGGTTCCCTGATCGCCCGCCCGGGCATCAGCCCAAACCCGGCAAATGCAAGAAGTTGCGACATCGGGTTCCGGCAGGAGCCTATCTGGTGCGCGGTTGAGGGGCATAACCTCCCAGTACTAAAGGAGGTGCCAATGAAAGCTAAAGGACCATTCCAGTCTGGCGTCATAGGGTTAGGCTCAACCCCATGATCAAAAGCTGCCGGCTGCGATGGCCCATCCACCTCTGCATCTTAAAACACTGTTCGCCTGAACACTTGATGCAGCACGTCTCCCGCTGAACGTCGTCAATGATGACAATCAGCCCCGCCTCACAGCCTGCGATATGAGTAGAAAACCTCACCTGATTTCCGGGTTTCCAGAATAAAAGAGGATTTATCATGAGCAGCACCTTCTTCATTCCATCCGTGAACATGATGGGCATTGGCAGTCTCGACGAAGCGATGCTCGCAATCCGCAAATATGGTTTCCGCAAAGCCTTGATCGTCACTGATGCAGGCCTGGCCAAAGCCGGCGTGGCCGCCAAGGTAGCCAGCCTTCTGGCCCAGCAGGACATCAACTCCACCCTGTTTGACGGCGCCAAACCGAATCCGACGGTCAGCAATGTCGAGAAAGGTCTTGAGCTGCTTGGTCGCAGCGACTGTGATTTCATTATTTCCCTGGGTGGCGGTTCACCCCATGACTGCGCCAAGGGCATTGCCCTGTGCGCCGCAAACGGCGGGCACATCAGTGATTACGAAGGCGTGGATCAATCCGCCAAGCCACAGATGCCGTTGATCGCGATCAATACCACCGCCGGCACGGCGAGTGAAATGACTCGTTTCTGCATCATTACCGACGAAGTCCGGCACGTGAAAATGGCCATCGTCGACCGTAACGTCACCCCACTGTTGTCGGTCAACGATCCTTCGCTGATGGCAGGCATGCCCAAAGGCCTGACTGCTGCCACCGGTATGGACGCGCTGACCCACGCTGTTGAACGCCGATCACCGATGCCTGTGCACTCAAGGCCGTGGAATTGATCTCGGCCAACCTGCGCACTGCCGTTGCCCAGGGTGACGACATGACCGCCCGGGAAAATATGGCCTACGCGCAATTTCTTGCCGGCATGGCCTTCAACAATGCATCGCTGGGCTATGTCCACGCCATGGCGCACCAACTCGGTGGGTTCTACGACCTGCCTCACGGCGTCTGCAATGCGATCCTGCTGCCCCATGTCGCCAGCTTCAACGCCAGCGTATGCCCGGCCCGGTTCAAAGACATCGCCAACGCAATGGGTGTCGACACCCAGCATCTGGATGCGGAAAAAGGCGCCGCCGCGGCCATCACCGCCATCCGTAAACTGTCTTCGGATGTCGGTATTCCGAGCGGACTCGCCGAACTGGGCGCCAAGGCCGACGATATCCCGATCCTGGCAACCAATGCCATGAAGGATGCCTGCGGCTTTACCAACCCGCGTCCTGCCAATCAGGACGAGATCGAGCAGATTTTCCATACCGCGATGTAAGCGATGTGAAGTGACACCAGCCAGATCAAAAGCCCCGCCTTCGGTTGAAGTGCGGGGCTTTTTTTGGGTTCTTTACGGATCACTCGATCCTGACAGTCAAACCTGCTCTTAGGCCCCTTTGTGTGTCCGGGGCCGAACGGCCAATTGCGAGCGGGGCGTCAAGATGGCCAAGGCAACCGCCACGATGAAGAGCGCCGGCACGTCACCTGCCAAGTGCCCCATTTGCCCCGGCTGGGTGAACGCCTGGACGGCCATGATTCCTCCGTGTACGGCGCTAGACCACACGGTGAACCAGATCAGGCTCAGATTGGCTAATGGATCACGTGCGGCCAGGATCAAGAACACGCCAAGTGTGGCGTAGATGCCAACGATCATCATCGGGTAGTCCGAGTGACCGACGTGCCAGGCCCAGCCGGATGGCCAGAACAACATAAGTGGGTAGAGAGCAAGGCACGCGAGGCCAGCCAAAACCAGAACGATGCGCAAATACCTGAGGCGATCGACTTCGGTCATGGCGGACTCCTCTTTGGGCCTAACTCTAAATTGACCCCAAGTGGGGTGATAACACCTTCACGGGCTTGGTGGATAACATTCCTTGTTCTGTCGTCTAGCCCTGACTAGACCGGGCATTGCGACAGTCGGGTGACCGCTGAACGGGCTTATACACCATGGATGGAAAGCCCAATCTGCTCAATGAGTTCCGGCAGTAGACCAAGCATAGCTACTCATTAGTTATCGCTCCGTCCACCGGCTGTTTCTGGCCGAAAACCGCCCCTGGCTATCAGGCTTGAGTGGGCGCCTGTATCTCATAAATGCGGGGCATCTGTGTCTATCGAAAGGAGTACTGGATGGGTACGGTCCACAGACACTCCTTCATTGATGAGGCAACGATGGATCTGACGGCTGTTCCCTTTGGTACGACCGATTGGTCGACTGTCGAACCTGTACAACATGTTGGACAGACGGGTACCGCCTATTGGCGAACCTGCCAGTTTGGTTCAACGCGTGTACGGATGGTTGAATACAGTCCCGGATATCTGGCCGATCACTGGTGCTGGAGAGGTCATATCCTGTTGTGCCTGGAAGGCGAGTTGCACACGGAGCTGGAGGATGGTCGTCAGTTCACGCTCACCGCCGGGATGAGTTATCAGGTGGGCAGCAACGCTGAGGGGCATCGATCTTTCAGCACCACCGGTGCCAAGTTGTTCGTCGTGGATTAACGCTGGGGCGTCTGGTTCGGGACTACGCTAAAGCGATGCGGATCGTCGATCAATGGTGACCCCTGTTCGCGTTGCGTCCGTTCTTGGAGCGCCCAATGCCGCCCATCATCACGCGCCTGGTGGCGCTGTCTGTTCTTTGCCTGACTCTTGAGGTGCCAGCCCAGACCAACGCCTGTCCGGCTGGCGAGACACAAGTGTGCCTGGACGACTGCATCTGCCTGCCAGTGCCTGATGGCCTCTACCAGATCGCGACACCTGCCCTGGCGCTGTGGCTGACCCAAGCCCGCGCTGAAGCAGCCAGTGCTGGCGTGCAGCCCATTCCACCGCACATCCGGGAGCAACTGCTGCGCTGGTACGACCCCAGCGTCCTCGATACCGCGCGCTACAAAGTGAGCGACAACGGCCAATTCAGCGCCGCCAATGCCATGCTGCAAAACCCCGATGTCGGTGCCGTGACGCTGATCGACATCATCCTTTTCCGGGACGCTCAATCCGCAGAACAGGACGTCGCGCTTTGGGCTCACGAGTTAAAGCATGTGCAGCAGTATCAGGAATGGGGGGTAGACGGATTTGCCCAGCGGTATACACAGGATTTCAATGCTGTGGAGGCGCCGGCTTATGCCATACAGGCTGAGGTCAGGCGGTGGGTGCGGGAAGGGGCTGACTGAAGGGTAGCGAACCCCGCTGCTCGGCCACCAACAGCAATGACTGCGGCACAGGACTTTGCGGGTGCTGCGGTTCCTGCAAGGCGGTCAGCTGAAAACCGGCCATGTCCAGTGCATTGAACCAACTGGACAAGGTGCGCAAGTACCACGGCATGGGTTGCCACTGCCCCTTGAATCCGGCGAAGGTCTCTTCCCGCCAGCCATCCTGATAGTCACCCGCCGCCGCGGTCCATGGATGCAGTGTCTGGATCACCAGCGCGCCGCCAGGGGCGAGCAGGGCGTTCATGGCGGCGAGCAGCGGGATGATGTCCTGGTGCAGCAGGGCGAAGTTGGCGCAGATCAGGTCGTAATCGCGGCCGATGTCCACCTTCGCCTCCACCAACGCTTCATAGCTCGCCAAATGCACCGGCGAAGAGCCCGCCGCCCGCGCCGCCTCGACCAGCGTCGCATCGCCATCCACACCGACCGCCTCGATGCCCCGTTCAGCCAGCGCGCGCAACAGCCAGCCCTCGCCGCAACCCAGGTCGAGCACGCGCTCGGGCTGGCGGCCCAACACCGCCAGCAGGATTGCCTGGTCGGTGACCTTGAGGCGGCTTTCGATGGCGCCGGTGCGGATGGCTTCGATCCAGGATTGGGCGTTGTGGTGCCAGCTGTCGAGGAGGGTGGATTCAGGGGCGGGCATGTCGTTGTCCGGAGTTGGGTGGTTGGATGGAAGGATAGGACAAGATAGCCCTACCAGCCTTTCACTCCACTCATATCGGGCAGCTTGTGAGCGATGCCCTTGTGGCAGTCGATACAGGTGGCCTCCCCGTTAGCCAATGAAGTCGAGTGCATGGCAGAAGCGCGCTTGCTCTGGCGGGTAAAATCCATGAACTCGAAGTTGTGGCAATTACGGCATTCGCGAGAGTCGTTGGCCTTGAGCCTTGCCCACTCATGTTCGGCCAGTTCGCGACGCAGCGTGAGGAATTTGTCGCGCGTATCGATGGTGCCGAAAATCTTGCCCCATACCTCCTTCGAAGCCTGCATCTTGCGCGCGATCTTGTGGGTCCATTCGTGGGGGACGTGGCAGTCCGGGCAACTGGCGCGTACGCCGGAGCGGTTGGTGTAGTGGATCGTGTCTTTGAGCTCGACGAAAACGTTGTCACGCATCTCATGACAGGAGATGCAGAATTTCTCGGTATTGCTCAGCTCCAGCGCGGTGTTGAAGCCACCCCAGAAAATGATCCCGGCGATAAACCCCCCCAGCGTCAGAAAGCCCAGGCTGTAGTAGAGGCTCGGACGACGCAGGATGCCCCAGTAATCCTTGAGCAGGGCGAACAGTGCTTTCATGTTGCCTCCTCAGGGTTTCTGCGCGGCGTTGGCGTCGTCTTGCAGTATTTTATCGATCGTCTCGAAACTGTTGCCCACCAAGGGCTGCGCTTCTGTTTGCGGCACGTGGCATTGGTTACAGAAGTACCGGCGCGGTGACACCGCCGCCAGCGCCTGGCCGTCGCGGTCCATGTAGTGGGTGATGCTGATCATCGTCGCCTGGGTCCGCGCGCTGTTGGCACGGCTGTGACAGGACAGGCACTTGTTGCCGTTTTGGTCGATCTGATACCCGCGAATGGTATGGGGGATGGTGGGAGGCTGGTCCGGGTAATTGCGTTCGCGCTTCAGGTCCTTGTTTTCTTCATTGGCAATGGGCGGGGCCGGCATGCTCTGGGTCAAGGTGCCACCGGGCCGGCGCCCATCCGGCCCCGGTGCGTCGAGGGGGTAATTGACTTCTGCAGCCATCACCACGCCAATCGCAGCGAGCAGGAGCAACGGCAGGATTCGCAAAGGCATGACGGTTCTCCTCAGGCCACGCTGATCAACTCGATTCGTATCGCGCATTTTTTGTAGTCGGTCTGCTTGGAGATCGGGTCGGTGGCATCGAGCGTGACTTTGTTGATCAGCTTGTTGGCATCGAAAAACGGCACGAACACCAGTCCTTGCGGAGGCTTGTTACGCCCGCGGGTCTCGATGCGCGCACGGATCTCACCGCGTCGGCTGATCAACTTCACTTCACTGCCACGTCGCGCCTTCAAGGCCTTGGCATCTTCGGGGTGCATGTAGACCAAGGCGTCCGGCACCGCTTTGTACAGTTCCTCGACGCGTTGGGTCATCGTGCCGGTGTGCCAGTGTTCGAGGACGCGCCCGGTGCTCAGCCAGAACGGGTAATCGGCATCCGGGGCTTCGGCTGGCGGCTCGTAGGGGAGGGCGAAGATGATCGCCTTTTTGTCCGGGTGGCCGTAGAACTGCACCTCGCTGCCTTTTTCCACGTAGGGGTCCAGCCCTTCGCGGTAACGCCAGCGGGTTTCCTTGCCGTCCACCACCGGCCAGCGCAGGCCTCGTTCGCTGTGGTAGCGGTCGAACGTGGCAAGGTCATGCCCGTGGCCGCGACCGAACTGGGCGTACTCCTCGAACAAACCTTTTTGCAGGTAGAAGCCAAACGCTTTGGCTTCATCATTTTTGTATCCGGCTTCCATTTGCTCGACCGGGAACTGGTCAACCTGACCGTTCTTGTAAAGCACTTCAAACAGGGTTTTGCCCTTGTGCTCAGGAGAGGTGGCCAGTAACTCGGCGGGCCAGGTTTCATCGGTGGTGAAGCGCTTGGAAAACTCCAGCAACTGCCACAGGTCCGACTTGGCGTCCCCCGGCGCAGTCACCAACTGATGCCAGAATTGCGTACGCCGCTCGGCATTGCCGAAGGCGCCTTCCTTTTCCACCCACATGGCGCTGGGCAGGATCAGGTCGGCGGCTTGCGCGGAAACGGTGGGGTAGACATCGGAGACAATCACGAAATTATCCGGGTTGCGCCAGCCCGGCAGGACTTCCTGCATGATGTTCGGCCCGGCGTGCATGTTGTTGCTGGCCTGGGTCCAGTAAACGTTGAGCACGCCGTCCTTGAGCATGCGGCTCTGTTCTACCGCGTGAAAACCAGGCTTCTCCTGAATGGTGCCGGCGGGCAGCTTCCAGATTTTTTCGGCGATGGCGCGATGTTTTGGGTTGGTCACCACCAGGTCGGCGGGCAAGCGGTGGGAGAAGGTCCCGACTTCGCGCGCTGTACCGCAGGCCGACGGCTGGCCGGTGAGTGAGAAAGGACTGTTGCCCGGCTCGCTGATCTTGCCGGTGAGCAGATGGATGTTGTAGATCAGGTTGTTGGCCCAGACGCCGCGAGTGTGCTGGTTGAAACCCATGGTCCAGAACGACACGATTTTACGCTTGGGGTCGGCATACAACTCGGCCAAAGTCTTGAGCCTTTCAGCCGGAACGCCCGTCTCCTTGGCGGTTCGCTCCAGCGTGTAAGGTTTGACGAACGCGGCGTATTGTTCGAAGGAAATATCCGTCCAGGTGTTGGCCTTGGCGGCATTTTTCGCCTTCATTTCCAGTGGATCGTCAGGGCGCAGGCCGTACCCGATGTCGTCGGTACCTTGGGCAAATCGGGTGTGTTTGGTAATGAAATCCTGGTTCACCGCGCCGCTTTCAATGATGTGGTTGGCGATGTAGTTAAGGATCATCAGGTCAGTTTGTGGCTTGAACACCATGGGGATGTCGGCCAGCTCGAAACTGCGATGTTCGAAGGTCGACAGCACCGCCACTTTCACGTGAGGCTGGCTCAGGCGGCGGTCGGTGACCCGGCTCCAGAGCACCGGGTGCATCTCGGCCATGTTCGAGCCCCAGAGCACGAAAGCGTCGGTGGCTTCGATGTCGTCGTAGCACCCCATCGGCTCATCCATGCCAAAGGTGCGCATAAAACCCATCACCGCCGAGGCCATGCAATGGCGGGCGTTGGGGTCGATGTTGTTGCTGCGAAAGCCTGCCTTCATCAGCTTGTTGGCGGCATAGCCTTCCCACACGGTCCATTGCCCGGAGCCGAACATGCCGACCGACCCGGGACCTTTGCTCTTCAAGGCCTCCTTGAATTTCAGTTCCATGATGTCGAAGGCCTTCTCCCAGCTGATCGGCTGGAATTCGCCTTGCTTGTCGTACTGGCCATTCTTCATGCGCAAAAGCGGTTGGGTCAGGCGATCAACGCCGTACATGATCTTCGACAGGAAATAGCCCTTCACGCAGTTCAGTCCGCGGTTGACCTCTGCCTTGACGTCGCCGTGGGTGGCGACCACGCGGTTGTCCTTGGTCGCGACCATCACGCTGCACCCGGTGCCGCAGAAACGGCAGGGCGCCTTGTTCCAGTCCAGGGTGACCATGTCCGCTTCGGTCACCAGATTACTGGCGTCGGTAATAATCGGCAGGCCAGCAGCGGCGGCTGCAATGGCGGCGGCCTGGGCTTTGACGAACTCGCGGCGCGTCATGCTCATTCGATATCTCCTTCGGGTTCGAGGAGTTCGTGGTAGATCAACGCCGCGTTGAGTACGCCCGGCAAGTTGTTGATCTGTTCGATGCGTTGAAGGATCTGACTTTCGTGTACGGCCTCAAGGACCACCACCAGTTTTCCCGCCGCACTTTCCTGATGCAGTTCCAGGCCGTCCAACAGACGCAGGTTGGCTTTAACGGCATCGAACAATTCAGGCCTGGCAAGTACTACAAGACTGGCAATATGCAGAGCTTCGTCCATGCGCTGGCTCCAATAGGCTTTCAGAAAAGGCTATTAGTTAGTTGGGTGGTCCCGGTGGGCCGTACAGCATCTGGAAAAACCAGACGATAAAACCGTAACCGCCGACGATAGCGACCGACAGCAGCGGAAAGAGGCAGACGACAAGAAAGAGAAACAGCCGGGTTTCCTTGCGGCGCTGAGGTTTTCGTTCTTCAGCCAATGACATGAGTAATCTCCTGCCGAACGTGCAGTCAGACTAGATCACGAAGTTTTTGCAGGTTTTCTGGCGGGGTTTTTACAGACCGACGGTAGTTAACCCGTGCTCCGATGTCGCAACGGGTTATAACCTTTTAAATCATTACTTCATTTAGTTAGCAAGTTGCGGACATCCCTGCTTTCAAATCGACCGTTGATTCACACGCTGAGTCAGTTCTTCCGCTGACTCCTTGCGTTCCGAGTAGCGGTCAACCAGATCCGGGCGCTCGCGCAGCAGCAGCGTGAATTTCACCAGTTCTTCCATGACGTCTACCACCCGGTCATACAGCGAGGACGGTTTCATGCGGTTGCCTTCGTCAAACTCCAGATAAGCCTTCGGCACGGAAGATTGATTCGGGATCGTGAACATCCGCATCCAGCGTCCCAGCACGCGAAGCTGATTCACCACGTTAAAGGATTGGGAACCGCCACTGACCTGCATGACGGCGAGCGTCTTTCCTTGGGTCGGGCGAACAGCGCCCAGGGCCAGCGGCACCCAGTCAATCTGGGCCTTGAATACGGCAGACATGGCGCCGTGGCGCTCGGGTGAACACCAGACCTGTCCTTCAGACCATTGCATCAGTTCAAGCAATTCCTGAACTTTCGGGTGATCGTTGGGTGCGTCATCCGGTAGCGGCAGTCCCGATGGATTGAAGATCCGCGTCTCTGCACCGAAGTGTTCGAGCAGACGGGCTGCTTCTTCGACCAGCAGCCGACTGAATGACCGTGCGCGGGTCGACCCGTACAGCAGCAGGATTCGTGGCTTGGGTTGGCCGTCGTCACTGGCAATGGACTGAATCAATGACGCGTCGAGATTAGGCAGTGAGGGGGTCATGGGGGGCTCCAGTTACAGGGTGCTGATGCGGTCGAGTTCGCGCTTCAGAGCATCGCGATCAAGTTGGGCGAAGGGCAGGGCGAGGAATGCCCGGCAGCGTGTTTCGATGCGCGCAAGCGTCGAGTGGAATGCAGCGGCGACGACCGTCTCATCTCCCTTCACCTCTGATGGATCTTCCAGCCCCCAATGGGCTTTCAACGCCGGCCCGAAGTAGACCGGGCACGCCTCACCGGCGGCCTTGTCGCAGACGGTGATGACAATGTCCGGCGGGTTGGCCTCGAAGGCGTCGTTGCCTTTGCTGCTTAACCCGTCGATCGCAATCCCGGCCTCTTGCAACGTGGTCAGGCTGCGTGGCAGAACCTGTCCTTTGGGGAAGCTGCCGGCGCTGATCGCCTGGAAACCTTGCGGTGCGAGATGATTGAACATCGCTTCGGACAAAATGCTGCGACAGCTATTGGCGGTACACATGAACAGAACGCGCATGGCGACTTCTCTTTCCAGATGGGCAGGTGCTAAACGCCCAGGCGCAAGGCCAGGGCAGTGATGGGTCAGCAGCAGGCGGCAGTGTTGATAGGGCGGTCTCCCATCACTTTGAGTCGAGTGCTGTTTTCCTCAAGCCAGTCGGCGTTGGCTTCGAGGGTTGTCTCAAGAATGGTGCGAACCCACTTTGGCAGTTCGGGGTTGAGCCGGTAATACACCCACTGACCCTGGCGGCGGTCCAGAAGCAGGCCACATGCCCGGAGCTGCGCGAGGTGACGGGAGATTTTCGGCTGACTGTCGTCCAGGGCGCAGACCAGTTCGCAGACGCATAACTCTCCCTCACGGGTGATCAGTAAGGTGGCCCGCGTGCGAGTTTCGTCGGACAGGCATTTGAATACGGCGGCAGGGTTCAGCATGGAGGCGTCTTCAATACATGTGGTTAGCCGAATATACGGATATCCATATGTATTGAGCAAACCAAAACAGATGAACGTCAGTAAGACGACCTCTTGGAAGTGACTTTGCACAGGGGCTCATCTTGAAAATGCAATTGCTAATTTGTATCATTCGTTTTCAATTCAGCGAAGCAGGGAACGCAGCGCCAAAACAATAATAAGGTCAAGGCAATGCTCAAAATGCTTCTCGTATACGGTCATCTGCTCGCTACGTGTATTGCCCTGGGGAGGGTGTTGCAGGCGGATCACAAGCTTTGGAGTTGGCGCAAGGAAATACTGGATCAGGCGAGGCTTGAGTACCTTGATGAAACTCAGAAGATCGTCAGCCTCGCACTGCTGGCCCTTTGGGCAAGCGGGCTGTTGCTGGTGCTTGAGGGTTATCTCAATGAAGGCGACGCGTATCTGCTCAATCAGAAACTCTGGGCCAAGGTAACTGTCGTCGCGCTGCTTAGCCTCAACGGTGCATTGTTGCATCGAGTCGGCTTCCCATTGCTGCAAAAGGCTCCATTCGTCGCACTGCGCAGTGCAGGCCGCACGCGACTCGCCTTATTGGGTGCGCTGTCCATGAGCGGTTGGCTATTCGCCGCTTTCCTGGGGGTGGCTCGCGCCTGGAATCACGTGTTGCCTTATCTACATGTGATGGGCGCTTTCGCCGCATTCTCGTTACTGGCTTGTTGCGTGGCACTTGCCGTCGCCGGTAGGGCGGGCAGTGTCAGTGCGCAAAAATCCTCGGTACCGGGGTAGCTATCAATCTTCACTGCCTCACTATTAATTTTTGCACTCCGCCAACACCACTTTGCAGGTGTCGGGCGTGCCACCGGATCGACCGGCATAGCGTATGCAATTATCCAGGGATTTTTTGCGAGCCATGTTCAAGGTGGTGCCCCAAGCCAGGCCGCCTTCGCCGGCAGTGGGTAGCGCTTTTGCATAGCAACTGTCGCCTATGCTTGAGACCGAATAGCGGGCTGTCGCAGCTTTGCTTGCACATCCCGCTGCCAGCGCCAGGTTGATGGCGAGCAGGGAAGGCAGGATCCATGACGAGCATTGGCGTGCTGTTTTTCCGATCATCCCATCTCCCCTGCAGCAAGAGGCTAGAGGCATGTTTGTGGTCGTGCTTCATTCAGATTAGACGGTGTTGTGCCTGCCCCTGAGTCGGTTTAGCGGAATTAGCGCATTTGCAGACAGCCGGAGTAAACCGTACGACAGCGAGCGGCGATCCTCCCGCAACAACAACAACAACAACAACAACAACAACTACAACAACACCGCTCGCTGGACGCCATAACCGCGCCTATGGCATCGTCGAAAAATACGCCATGTAGTAAACAGGATGAGAGCAATGGAGGAGGGTGATGAGGTCGGCGCCAAGGCGTCGATGGCGACGCTGATGGCGTTCAATCGTTGCGTGTTGCACCTGGGGCGCCTTGCCCGAGATCGCGGCGCCTCCCAATTCATCGCAGACGGCTTGCAGGCCTTCCGCCAACTGGTGCCCTTCGCTTCGGCATGGTGGGGCGAGATGTCGACGTCAGACGCCAGTACTCCCCCTCAAAGCTGGATGCACGGGCGGATCAATCTGCCTGAGTCGTTTGCCGTCGAATGGCACAGAGTGGCGGTCAGCGACAGATTTTCCCAGGAGACCTTAAGTCAACCCGGGGAAGTTGTGCGCGACAGTGGGTTCAACGATCCCTGCGAAGAGGTGAACGACTTCGCCCGGCGTCACGACCTCTACCACCTGATGTGCATCACCTTCGAGTTACCCGAAAGCGGCTTGATGTTCTTCGTCTGTCTCTACCGTGGCAGTGATGCCTGTGCGTTCAATGACAATGAGACCGGGTTGTTTTCGGCGTTCTGCGACCATCTGTTGCAGCAGTGGCGGTTCCAGGTGCAGGACATGATTCGCTGCGACACGGGCAACGGGGCGAGTGACTTCGGAGTCGCTCGGATGGACGGCAGTCTGCTGTACGTCGGCGCAAGTCTGTGCGCCGCCATTCAGCGCGAGTTGCCCGGGTGGAGCGGTTCAACGCTTCCCGCGGAAGTCATCGTGCAACTGCAAAAAGCGCCGTGTGTGATTCGCCTCGGTCGTTGTGCGCTGACGCTGAGTCCTAACGCCGAGCACGTCATCCTGTCACTCGAATCACAGTCGCGCGGGGCGGTGCTGGCGCCACGCGAGCGCACGGCGGCGATGCTGTTCGCCGCCGGTCATTCCTATAAGGAAATTGCCAAAATTCTTGCCCTGAGTCCGGCCACCGTGCGCACCTATCTGCGCAACTGCTACTTACAGCTCGGCGTGAAGAGCAAAGTGGAGCTGGGCTCTGTCCTGCGGTCATCGACCTCGCTTGCGGAGGCAACGCGCCGCGATTAACCCCCTGTATTTCAACTAATTGCCTTACCCCTCCTCATTTGTGGAGGTCCATCCGACCGCCGCGCTCTATAGGGTATGCCCTGCATATCAGGGGCTTGCGACCGTCCGTTCGGGCCACTTCCACAACTATAAAAATAGAGGTGAGGCAGTTGAAATTTTCCAGGCTATTTATCGCCATTGCCGCGACAACGGCATTTTCCTGTGTGGCGCTGGTGGGGTGTCAGACACACGCTTCGACAGGCGCCGACATGGTCATGCGCAACGGCTATGTCTACACCGTCGATGGCAAGAATTCCGTGCAGCAGGCGATCGCCGTCACGGGCGGGAAGATCGTTTATGTCGGCAGTGATGCAGGGGTCTCCTCGTACATCGGCACGCAGACACAGCTGATCGATCTGGCCGGCCGCATGTTGATGCCGGGCTTCATCGATGCGCACATGCATCCGGGGGATGGCGGCCGCGCCATGACCTTGTGCGACCTGAAATACCAGACGATGACCCGCAAGGTTTTCCAGGAAACCATTCAGGCGTGCCTGGATGCCGACAAGGACAAAGGCCCCGATGTCTGGCTCGAAGTGGGCAGCTGGGACCGCATTGGCATGACCGGACTCGACGGCGATCCCGACAAGTCGACACTGGACGCGCTCAAGACCAACCGTCCAATTCAAGTCCGTTCCACCGACTTCCATACGGCGCTGACCAACTCTCGCGGCCTGGCGGTCGCCGGCATCAACAAGCACACGGCCAATCCCGGTGACGGCAAGTACATGCGCGACAGCGCCGGCAACCCGAATGGCATCTGCGAGGACGGAGCCGCCGAGGCCATGGCTGCCGTGGTGCCGCCCGCCACCGACGCAGAGAAACTCAATCAGACCCGCGCGGCGCTCGACGCCATGCGCCAGCAAGGCATCACCAGTTTCTTCGATGCCTTGTCGGGGCCGGAAAATGGCAAAGCGTTTACCACCCTGCAACAGTCGGGTGAGCTGACGGCCCGGGCCTTGCTGGCGATCAAACTCGACCCTGCGGCCGCCGCTGCCGACCCGGACAAAACCATCGCCGAGGCCAAGGCAATGGCCACTACCTACGACCAGGGCGAAGCGAAACCGGCACCGGGCGTGAGCATGCGTCACGTCAAACTGTTCATGGACGGCATCATCAACGCGCCGGCGGACACGGGTGCAATGTTGACGCCGTACCTGCGCAATGCCGGCACCGATACGGCACCGAAGTGGACCCCCGGCAAGAACACCGGTGAGCTTTACTTCCCGCCGCAAGTACTCAACCCGCTGCTGCTGAAAGCCGTTCAGGCTGGCCTCGATCCGCACCTTCACGCTACCGGAGACCGTGCGGTGCGTGACTCACTGAACGGCATCTCATACGTGCGCCAGCAACTGCCCGGCAATGGCTTCCGCCCGACCATTACTCACAACGAGTCGGTGGACACAGCCGACTATGCGCGCTTCAAGGCGCTCGACGTGACCGCCAACATGTCCTTCCAGTGGGCCCAGCAGGCGCCGTCTACGGTCGACGGTACCAACGAGCATCTG
>Ga0207655_1001654_pt1 | contig 19738 bp, 19 predicted proteins | sample KBSM44metaG_FD_184398 | JGI IMG/M metagenome (GOLD analysis project Ga0207655, IMG submission 184398) | Miscanthus rhizosphere microbial communities from Kellogg Biological Station, Michigan, USA - KBS M4-4 metaG (SPAdes) (version 2) | ecosystem: Host-associated > Plants > Roots > Rhizosphere >...
AGCTGTCGTTTGGGATATCCTGGACGAAGTTATCCGCGAACACCCGGTACTGCTGAACCGTGCACCAACTCTGCACCGTTTGGGTATCCAGGCGTTTGAACCGGTTCTGATCGAAGGTAAAGCAATCCAGCTGCACCCGCTGGTTTGTGCGGCATATAACGCCGACTTCGATGGTGACCAGATGGCTGTTCACGTACCGCTGACGCTGGAAGCCCAGCTTGAAGCGCGTGCGCTGATGATGTCTACCAACAACATCCTGTCTCCAGCGAACGGCGAGCCAATCATCGTTCCGTCTCAGGACGTTGTACTGGGTCTGTACTACATGACCCGTGACTGTGTTAACGCCAAAGGCGAAGGCATGGTGCTGACTGGCCCGAAAGAAGCTGAGCGTATTTATCGCGCTGGCCTGGCCTCTCTGCATGCGCGCGTTAAAGTGCGTATCACCGAATACGAAAAAGACGCTCAGGACGAATTCGTTGCGAAAACCAGCATCATCGATACGACCGTTGGTCGTGCGATCCTGTGGATGATCGTACCGAAAGGTCTGCCTTTCTCCATCGTCAACCAGGCGCTGGGTAAGAAAGCTATCTCCAAAATGCTGAACACCTGTTACCGCATTTTGGGCCTGAAGCCGACCGTTATCTTTGCTGACCAGACCATGTATACCGGTTTTGCCTATGCAGCGCGCTCCGGTGCGTCCGTAGGTATCGACGACATGGTTATCCCAGAGAAGAAACACGAAATCATCTCTGAAGCGGAAGCTGAAGTTGCTGAGATCCAGGAGCAGTTCCAGTCTGGTCTGGTAACCGCAGGCGAACGCTACAACAAAGTTATCGATATTTGGGCTGCGGCCAACGATCGCGTTTCCAAAGCGATGATGGACAACCTGCAGACTGAAACCGTAATTAACCGTGACGGCGTTGAAGAGCAGCAGGTTTCCTTCAACAGCATCTACATGATGGCCGACTCCGGTGCGCGTGGTTCTGCAGCACAGATTCGTCAGCTGGCAGGTATGCGTGGTCTGATGGCGAAGCCAGATGGCTCCATCATCGAAACGCCAATCACCGCGAACTTCCGTGAAGGTCTGAACGTACTCCAGTACTTCATCTCCACGCACGGTGCGCGTAAAGGTCTGGCGGATACCGCACTGAAAACAGCGAACTCCGGTTATCTGACGCGTCGTCTGGTTGACGTTGCACAGGATCTGGTTGTTACCGAAGACGATTGTGGCACCCTCGAAGGTATCACCATGACCCCGGTTATCGAGGGTGGTGATGTTAAAGAGCCGCTGCGCGATCGCGTTCTGGGTCGTGTGACTGCGGAAGACATTCTGAAGCCGGGTACGGCGGACATCCTTGTTCCGCGCAACACTCTGCTGCACGAACACTGGTGTGATCTGCTCGAAGCCAACTCCGTTGACTCCGTGAAAGTTCGCTCCGTTGTATCCTGTGACACCGACTTTGGTGTATGTGCGCACTGCTATGGTCGTGACCTGGCGCGTGGCCACATCATCAACAAAGGTGAAGCAATCGGTGTTATCGCGGCACAGTCCATCGGTGAGCCGGGTACACAGCTGACGATGCGTACGTTCCACATCGGTGGTGCGGCATCTCGTGCGGCTGCTGAATCCAGCATCCAGGTGAAAAACAAGGGTAGCATCAAGCTGTCTAATGCCAAGTCGGTTGTTAACTCCTCTGGCAAGCTGGTTGTGACCTCTCGTAACACCGAACTGAAACTGATCGACGAATTCGGCCGTACCAAAGAAAGCTATAAAGTGCCTTACGGTGCTGTTATGGCGAAAGGTGATGGTGAGCAGGTTGCTGGCGGCGAAACCGTAGCAAACTGGGATCCGCACACCATGCCGGTAATCACCGAAGTGTCTGGTTTCATTCGCTTTACTGACATGATCGACGGTCAGTCGATTACTCGTCAGACCGACGAATTGACCGGTCTGTCTTCGCTGGTAGTTCTGGATTCTGCAGAACGTACCGCGGGTGGTAAAGATCTGCGTCCGGCACTGAAAATCATCGATGCCAAAGGTAACGACGTTCTGATCCCTGGCACCGATATGCCTGCTCAGTACTTCCTGCCAGGTAAAGCGATCGTTCAGCTGGATGATGGCGTGCAAATCAGCTCTGGTGACACCCTGGCGCGTATTCCTCAGGAATCCGGCGGTACCAAGGATATTACCGGTGGTCTGCCACGCGTTGCGGATCTGTTCGAAGCCCGTCGTCCGAAAGAGCCGGCAATTCTGGCAGAAATCAGCGGTATCATTTCCTTCGGTAAAGAAACCAAAGGTAAACGCCGTCTGGTGATCACCCCGATTGACGGAAGCGATCCGTACGAAGAGATGATTCCGAAATGGCGTCAGCTCAACGTGTTCGAAGGTGAGCGCGTAGAACGCGGTGACGTAGTGTCCGATGGCCCGGAAGCGCCACACGACATTCTGCGTCTGCGTGGTGTTCACGCGGTGACTCGTTATATCACTAACGAAGTGCAAGACGTTTACCGTCTGCAAGGCGTTAAGATTAACGATAAGCACATCGAAGTTATCGTGCGTCAGATGCTGCGTAAAGCGACCATCGCCAACGCTGGCAGCTCCGACTTCCTCGAAGGCGAGCAGGTTGAATACTCCCGCGTCAAGATCGCTAACCGCGATCTGGAAGCGGATGGCAAAATCAGCGCGACCTACGCGCGTGATCTGCTGGGTATCACCAAAGCCTCTCTGGCAACCGAGTCGTTTATCTCTGCGGCATCGTTCCAGGAGACAACTCGCGTACTGACCGAAGCAGCTGTTGCGGGCAAACGCGACGAACTGCGCGGTCTGAAAGAGAACGTCATCGTGGGTCGTCTGATCCCGGCTGGTACCGGTTATGCGTACCACCAGGACCGTATCCGTCGCCGTGCAGCGGGTGAAACACCTGTCGCACCTCAGGTGACTGCGGAAGATGCATCTGCCAGCCTGGCAGAACTGCTGAACGCAGGCCTCGGCGGTTCCGACAACGATTAATCGTTGCTGATAACGCTAAATTAAAAACCCGCTTCGGCGGGTTTTTTTATGGCTGTCATAGGCGGTTGTATAGCGACAAAAACAAAAATGCCCGCATAGCGGGCATCTTGTCTGACTGAGAAAGTTTCTTTTAATTTATCAGCGGCAGACGACGGTAAAGTTCAATCATATCGTCCGCCAGGTCCTGAATGACCATCGCGTTCATCAGGTGGTCCTGAGAGTGGACAGTAATCAGGTTAACTGGCAGTTTGCCTGCGCCTTCGTCGAGACCAATCAACTGGGTCTGAATGGTGTGGGCGTGCTTCACAAACTCACGCGACTCGACCATCGACTGCTCCGCCGCGTCAAAGTCACCTTTACGGGCGAGCTGCAGTGCGGTTAATGCTGAACTACGTGCGGCCCCGGCGTTAACCAGCAGCTCCATGATAATGGTTTCTAAATCTTCCACATCTCACTCCATCAGCTTGAGGGCTTTCTCAAGAACGACATCACCTTTCATCATGCCGTAATCCATCATATCGATAACCGCGACTTTCTTACCCAGCGGCTCGGCCTGTGCCTGAAGCTTAGCCAGCTCATATTTGACCTGTGGCCCCAGCAGCACGATATCTGCGGCATCAATATTATCTTTGAATTCTGCGACAGGGACTGCCTTGATAGTGACTTCGACGCCTTTCTTCTGAGCCGCGTCTTTCATACGTTGAACCAGCATGCTGGTGGACATGCCTGCTGCACAGCATAAAACAATGTTCTTCATAACTCGCCCTCATGGTCCTTGATGCTTCATCTTTATCGCGTGATGGGGTAATCAACAACCGCTTTACGGCGATTGTGTGTAAGCCATCACAAAGATAGCCGCAAAAAAATGAAACCGGTTACAGTTTATGGCGTATCGACAAAAAAGCCCGCCGGAGCGGGCCTTTACTCATTGGGGCAATCATACAGAGCTGCTGCGTAAAATCTGGTTCTTGCCCTGTTGTTTGGCCTTATAGAGCGCTTCATCGACGGTGTTGATGAGCTGATCCAACGGCTCCATACTCCACTCACTGAAACCGCCACTGAAGGTGACGTGTAGGCCTTGTTCCCGCCAGCTCCGTTGTGCGACTTTTTGCCGCCACTCTTCCATTAGATCGATAGCGCCCGGCAGCGAATCTTCAGTGAAGACTACTGCGAACTCTTCCCCTCCGTAGCGATACAGCGAAACGCCATGCGGTTGCAGGACCTGAATGCCTTCACGTGCCACGTTTCGCAGCACAATATCGCCGCTAAGGTGTCCCCAGGTATCGTTGATTGATTTGAAATTATCGATATCGACCATCGACAGGGCAAAAGGCTGATTGTCGTTTATTAGCGCGGCTACTTCTGAGTCAAACGCCCTGCGGTTTTTGCAGCCGGTCAGGGCATCAACTGTCGCCTGTCGCACATACGTCAATTCACGTTCTTTGTTAGAGATAATGGCCTTGCTGAGGGTCGCCTCAAGTTTGGGGGCCTGTTTGATATCGCCTGTATTGATTGCATTAATAATGTTCATCAGCACTGTCCGGGAAGCGTGCCACAGATAGAGACCGAAGAGCACAATCAGAATTGCCGCCAGAGCGAAGCCCCACACTACCGTGAGGGTTTCATGGCGAATCAGTGCGCTGAGTGTGGTGTCGGAGACCTGCAAGATCACGAACCAATCCGGATTGGCAAAAGAGTAATAGTAAACCCAGGCGTCATGTTGTTTGTCATAAACCACGCCTTCGCCATTGGTCATCTTTTTCATCAGCGAGGGGGCGATGAGTGTCTTTAAAATTTGGCTGGTATGAGGATGAAGAACGGCCTGGCCTGCCCGGTTGACGACAAAATAAGTGCCTTGTATTGGGGACTGCATCTGACGCAGGGTCGTACTCATGGCCGACAGATCCAGATGGAAAGCCAGCGTCCCTTTTAGCGTTCCCTCAGGAGAGACCACCGGGCGATATAACGCAATGGTCTGCTCGTGAGTAAAAAAATCCTTATACGCTTCGGTGTAACGGCTGTACGTGCTGGAATCTGCCTGATGAGCGAACCAGGGGCGAGTACGCGGATCAAAAATCCCTACGGGTTTATCTTTGGCTGCCTGCGGGGCTCGCAGGTAGTGGCCTTCATCATCCGCGATGGAGATGGAAGAAACCCTCGGCAGAAGGACCAGTAATTGCATCAACCGTTCTAGCCCGCCGCGGGGATCAATATTCACTGTATTATTGAGTTCATTGTTACGGGCGTAGAAACGGGCGGCCCGATCGAGGACATGATCATTTTCATCCAGCAGGGATGAGGTGTAATTCACCGCCAAGTTACGGGTGAAGTTACGGTTAATCTCATGATAAGAATCCACAATATCTCTGCGTTGGTTCAAGATCACCAGTGCCGCAATGAGGATAAAACCGACCAGGAGCCCAGCAAAACTTACCAGTATTGGGCGAGTAAAGGATAGTTTTCTACTAAGGATATTCATTTCTCAGGACGCCTTCCCTCAGGCGAATAGCAAAAGTATGTTAGTCAGGAACAGGGTAATGCCAATTCATTCATATGATGAATTATACGTGACATTGGGTGATGAGGGCAGGGCGGGAGAGGAAGGAATGACCGCCCTGGTCAACAATCCATGCTGACCCGAGCAGCGTAGGGTGCGCCAGATTCTCCGGCAACACCCAAATAAGCACCCTGCGAGGCAGCTTCAGGGACTTATTCAACATGCTGCAAGCGTTGCCTGATTATTGCGAGTTGCGCCCCAACCAGCTGTCCCAATCTTTCCATACGGGCTGTAAACCGCTTGCGATCAACGCCTGAGCCACTTCTTGCGGACGACGTCCGTCGTGTGGGGCGAATTGCTCCAGTTCTGGATGATTATCGGCATACCCGCCGGGCTGGGTTTTCGAAAAGGCGCTGACGTTATTAATTGCTATGGGGATCACCCGATCGCGAAACTGCGGTGATTCGCGGGTCGACAGCGACAGCTCACTGTCTGGCGACAACAGCCGGAACGCGCACAGCGCCTGTACCAGCTGGCGCTCATCCATTAACGATGCAGGCGTAATGCCGCCGGTACAGGGCCGCAGTCGGGGAAACGAAATCGAATAACGGCTTTGCCAGTAATGTTGCTGCAGCCAGAGCAGATGCTCGGCCACCATGTAACAATCCACCCGCCAGCTGTCCGATAAGCCAATCAGCGCTCCAAGACCGATTTTATCGATTCCGGCGTTGCCTAACCGGTCCGGCGTTTCCAGCCGCCAGAAAAAGTCCTGTTTATTGCCCTTCAGGTGATGGCGGGCGTAAACCGCTGGATGGTAGGTTTCCTGATACACCATCACCCCGTCCAGCCCCAGCGTTTTCAGCTCCGCGTACTCGGCCTGCGATAAGGGCTGAACCTCCATCTGCAAGGAGGCAAACTGGCGGCGAATGTCTGGCAGATGGCGGCGAAAATAGTCCATCCCCACTTTGGTCTGATGCTCGCCAGTGACCAGCAGCAAATGCTCAAAGCCTAAGGCGCGAATCGCCTCGCATTCGCGGCTGATTTCCTGTGCATCCAGCGTCTTACGCTTGATGCGGTTGCTCATCGAAAAGCCGCAGTAGGTACAATCGTTCGCACACAGATTCGACAAATACAGCGGGACGTAAAAGCTGACGGTATTGCCAAAGCGCTGACGGGTCAGCTGCTGCGCCCGCTGGGCCAATGGCTCGAGATAGGCTTCTGCGGCAGGGGAGAGTAACGCCATAAAATCGTCACGGCTGGGCTGGCGGGCGGTGAGCGCGCGCTCGACATCGGCAGCCGTTTTACTGTGGATCCGCAGGCGGATGTCGTCCCAGTTAAGTTGCTTCCAGCGTTCGGTGAAGGTAGCCATTACAACGCCTCCAGAAAACCAGTCAGCGGGCTGGTGGCCAGAGCCAGTCGGCTTTTCGCGCCCGGCCCGGCCTGACGAGCCAGTAAACCCGCCTCAACGGCAAGGCGAAACGCGGTGGCCATTCGCACCGGCTCGTCGGCCACCGCAATGGCGGTGTTAACCAGCACCGCATCGGCCCCCATTTCCAGCGCCTGCGCGGCGTGACTCGGTACCCCGATGCCCGCATCGACCACCACTGGCACCGTCGCCTGGGCGATAATGATCTCCAGCATCGCCCGGGTTTCCAGGCCCTGATTTGAGCCAATCGGCGCGCCTAACGGCATCACCGCCGCGCAGCCCGCCTCTTCAAGCCGTTTGCACAACACCGGATCGGCACCACAGTAAGGCAGCACCACGAATCCCTCTTTCACCAGCTGTTCTGCGGCTTTCAGCGTTTCGATAGGATCCGGTAGCAGCCAGCGTGCGTCGGGATGAATTTCCAGTTTGAGCCAGTGTGTACCCAATGCTTCCCGTGCCAGACGGGCGGCAAACACGGCTTCTTCTGCTGTTTTTGCCCCCGAGGTGTTGGGCAGCAGCGAAACACCCGCCTCCAGAAGGGGTTGAAGAATAGCGTCATTACGCTGGCGTAAATCAATGCGTTTCATGGCCAGGGTGACCAGTTGGCTGCCTGAGGCGCGAATGGCATCGATCATCAGTTCCGGTGTGGCAAATTTGCCCGTGCCGGTGAACAGATGTGACTCAAAGGTTTTATCAGCAATACGTAACATGTCAGCCTCCGGCAATAACCTGAAAAAGCAGGAGCGTATCGCCTTCCTGCAAACTGTGATTCGCCCATCGTGTGCGCGGCAAAATCTGCTGATTGAGCGCCAGTGCTACACCGGGGTTATCCTGTTCAAGCCGTGACAATAGGGCCGCGACGGTCAGCCCGGCTTCGCATTCGATGCGTTGCTCGTTAACGAGAACGTTCATATGCACCTCCGCAAACCGGGCAATCGGGTGAACGCGTGCGGGTCAGCGATCGCCAGTTGCCTGAGCGGGCATCGAACAGGCGTAATACATCCTGCGCGATCTCCATGCCGGTCAGCCATTTGATGGCTTCTAACGCCTGCAAAGTGCCCATCACGCCCACTACCGGGCCGACAATGCCAGCGGTTCGGCAGTTACGCGCGGGTTCCTGTTCATCGGGCCACAGGCAGCGGTAGCAGCCGTAGGTTAACGGCGGGGCGATAACCATCAGTTGCCCGCCGAAGCCGACGGCGCTGGCGGTGATTAGCGGTGTGCCATGTGCGACACAGGCGGCGTTAATCGTCTGGCGGCTCGCCATGGTATCGGTGCAGTCGAGCACCACATCCGCCTGCTGAACCTGCTGGTGGAGCACTTCCCCGCAAAGATGCTGATTGAGCGCGATAAGCTGAATATCCGGGTTGCGTTGTGACAACCGGCGTTGCGTCACTTCCGCTTTCGGGCGGTTGATGTCCGTCTCGGTAAACAGGATTTGCCGCTGTAAGTTGCTGATGTGCACCGTATCGTCATCGGCCAGCACCAGCGTGCCGATCCCCGCCCCGGCCAGATACAGCGCCGCTGGAGAACCCAGCCCGCCGAGGCCAACGATCAGTACCCGGCTGGCGAGCAGTTTTTTTTGACCGTCGACGGCGATATCCTCGAGCAGGATCTGGCGGCTGTAGCGCATGAAATCACGATCGTTCATCGCCCGCCCCCGCCATCTCCAGTAGCTGTGCGGTAGCCATGTGCCAGTCTGGCGCCTGGGTTATGGCGCTCACTACCGCAATGCTGCCCACTCCGGTCGCCAGTACAGCTGGGGCGCGATCGAGGCTGATGCCGCCAATCGCCACCGTGGGATAATTTTTCAGCCGGGCAATATGTGCCGCAAGCTGCGCTAATCCCTGTGGGGAGGACGGCATCTGTTTGGTCTGCGTGGGGAACACGTGACCCAGCGCGATGTACGACGGCTTCACCGCCAGCGCCACGTCAATTTCCATATCGTCATGCGTCGAAACGCCGAGCCGCAGCCCGGCCTGGCGAATGGCATCCAAATCCGTGGTTTCCAGGTCCTCCTGACCCAGATGCACGCCGTAGGCCTGATGCTTAATAGCCAATTGCCAGTAGTCATTGATAAACAGCCGGGCGCGATAGCGGCGACCCAGCACAATGGCGGCAGTAACCTCGGCTTCCACCTCATCATCGGTCTTATCCTTGATGCGTAACTGAATGGTTCGCACGCCCGCCTCCAGTAGATGGGCTATCCATTCCACGCTGTCGACGACCGGATACAGGCCGAGGCGATACGGCACCGCCGGGAAATCAGGCTGATACATCAGACTTCCTCCTTGCGCAGATAGATTTCACCGCCTTTGGCGCGGAAGTTTTCTGACATATCGGCCATGCCCACTTCGATAGTCTGGGTTGCCGCATAGTCACGTACTTCCTGGGAGATTTTCATTGAGCAGAACTTCGGCCCGCACATCGAACAGAAGTGCGCGACTTTGCCGGATTCCTGCGGCAGGGTTTCATCGTGATAGGCGCGGGCGGTGAACGGATCCAGCGCCAGGTTGAACTGGTCTTCCCAGCGGAATTCGAAGCGTGCCTTCGACATGGCATTATCGCGGATTTGTGCCCCCGGATGGCCTTTTGCCAGGTCTGCGGCGTGGGCGGCAATTTTGTAGGTAATCAGTCCCTGCTTAACGTCCTCTTTGTTCGGCAGGCCAAGGTGCTCTTTTGGCGTGACGTAGCACAGCATCGCGCAGCCGAACCAGCCAATCATCGCCGCGCCAATGCCGGAGGTGAAATGGTCGTAGCCTGGCGCAATATCAGTGGTCAACGGCCCGAGGGTGTAAAACGGCGCTTCGTGGCAATGCTCCAGTTGTTCCGTCATGTTGCGGCGGATCATCTGCATCGGCACATGACCCGGGCCTTCAATCATTACCTGCACGTCATATTCCCAGGCAATCTTGGTCAGTTCGCCGAGGGTATGCAGTTCAGCAAATTGCGCTTCGTCGTTTGCATCCTGAATCGAACCCGGACGCAGGCCATCGCCCAGGGAAAGAGATACGTCGTAGGCGGCGCAGATCTTGCAGATTTCACGGAAATGCTGATACAGGAAATTTTCCTGATGATGCGACAGGCACCATTTCGCCATGATGGAGCCGCCGCGTGAAACGATGCCGGTCAGGCGTTTGGCGGTCATCGGCACATAGCGCAGCAGCACGCCAGCGTGAATGGTGAAGTAGTCGACGCCCTGTTCCGCCTGCTCCAGCAGGGTGTCGCGGAAGGCTTCCCACGTCAGATCTTCGGCGATGCCATTGACCTTCTCCAGCGCCTGATAAATGGGCACCGTACCAATCGGCACCGGGCTGTTACGCAGGATCCATTCCCGGGTTTCGTGGATGTAGCGACCGGTAGACAAATCCATCACCGTATCCGCTCCCCAGCGCGTGGACCACACCAGTTTTTCCACTTCTTCTTCGATAGACGACGTCACCGCCGAGTTACCGATGTTGGCGTTCACCTTCACCAGGAAATTCCGCCCGATGATCATCGGCTCGGATTCCGGGTGGTTGATATTGGCCGGAATAATCGCGCGTCCGGCGGCGACTTCATCGCGCACGAACTCCGGGGTGATATTGTCGGGCAGGCTCGCGCCAAACCCTTCGCCTGGGTGCTGGTGGCGAAGTACATCGCCACGAATGCGCTCGCGCCCCATGTTTTCGCGAATGGCAATGAACTCCATTTCAGGGGTCACGATCCCCTGGCGGGCGTAATGCAGCTGCGTCACACATTTACCGGCGATGGCGCGTTTGGGTGTCAGCAGGCCGGTAAAGCGCAGTTCGTCGAGGCCGTCATCGGCCAGCCGTTCCCGGGTGTAAGCCGAACTGCGCGCGTCCAGCGGCTCGCTGTCATGACGCGCCTCAATCCAGGAGTGGCGCAGTTTGGCCAGGCCCTGCTGAACGTTGATGGCAATGTCTGGATCGCCGTAGGGACCGGAGGTGTCATACACCGGCACGGCTTCGTTGGGTTCGAACTGAGGCGTGTCTTTGCTGCCGCCAATGAGCGTCGGGCTAAGCTGAATTTCACGCATCGGGACGCGGATATCATCGCGGGAACCGGCGAGATAAATCCGTTTCGAGTTAGGGAAGGCCGTGCCTTCGAGGGTGTCGATAAAGTGTTGGGCATGTGCACGCTGTTCGCGGCGGGAGAGTTTGGTAGTAGACATAGCGCATTCCAGTATGTGAAAGAAATGGCTTGTCAGACGACGGATGAACGAAGAGATTACGCGCCCATTAGACGACGTAAAAATGTGTGACTCTTGTTCCCTTCGCAGGTACTAACCTGATCAGGTTCCGCGGATCCCGAATTAACGGTCTCAGCCCAAATGGGCACTCCGACAAGATACAACCCCGCCAGCGGCGAGGTGAAGAATGTAAATTACGCGTTAACGGTTAAGAACTCAAGCCGGGCGCGCAATCTGATTTTCATCATTGGCGCTGCCGTTCAGTTTGTTATCCATCGCCAGCGCAATCAGGCTGTCTTCCAGCGCAAATCGCGCCGCAAGTGCTTCGCCCAGGCTGGATAACGCCTGCTGAAACTCCATGCAATTATCATCATCAATGGCGGTTTCAAGGCTGGAATCGTAGAGACTCATGATTTGCTCGGTATTGCCTTCGAGCTGAGGATAGAGTTTTGTTGCCGCCAAAAGTGGGTTTTCACCTTCCAATTCGCCGACAATGCGTTCATAAATACTGAAATGACCGGCGGAGAGGTAATCCACCAGACGCTGACAAAAATCGTCGAGCGCTTTCTCGTTGAGGCGCATATACGATCCTTTGCCAGGCTTGATGCCAACCAGATTGTAATAGGCGACGAGCAACTGCTTGCGCACCTGTAGCCACTGATCGACAAGATGATGGCTGCCGCCAACGCGCTCTGTCAGGCTTTCTAACTGGTTTAGCATGATGGACTCCGCATGTGAAAGAGCGAAAACAGCTCACCCAAAAATGTAAAAGCACTGTTAACAAAGTGCCAGTGAAGCGAAGGTAGTGCAATAGATATGGATCGTATAATTGAAAAATTAGATTGTGGCTGGTGGATAGTCAGCCACGAACAGAAACTCTGGTTGCCCAACGGTGAATTGCCACATGGCGAGGCACACGCATTCGGTCTGGTGGGCCAGCATGCGATGCAGATTGGCGAATGGGAGGGCGATCCCGTTTGGCTTATCCAACAGGATAAGCGTCAGGAAATGGGCTCAGTGCGCCAGGTGCTGGACCAGGATGTTGGCCTGTTCCAGCTGGCGGGGCGTGGGGTGCAGCTGACTGAGTTTTACCGATCGCATAAATTCTGCGGCTATTGCGGTCACACCATGCATCCGAGCAAAACCGAATGGGCAATGCTGTGCAGCCACTGCCGGGAGCGCTATTACCCGCAAATTGCGCCGTGCATTATTGTCGCTATCCGCCGTGACGATTCCATTTTGCTGGCACAACACACGCGCCATCGTAATGGGGTGCATACCGTGCTGGCCGGTTTTGTCGAAGTCGGGGAAACCCTTGAACAGGCTGTGGCTCGCGAGGTGATGGAAGAGAGCAGCATCCGCGTCAAAAACCTGCGCTATGTGACCTCGCAGCCGTGGCCTTTCCCGCAGTCGCTGATGACCGCATTTATGGCGGATTACGACAGCGGCGAGATAGTCATCGACCCGAAAGAGTTACTGGAAGCCAACTGGTATCGCTACGACAACCTGCCTCTGCTGCCACCGCCGGGTACCGTCGCGCGTCGTTTAATTGAAGATACGGTGGCGATGTGTCGGGCAGAGTATGAGTGATGGTACACTGCTCGCATGACGCATAAAGGAACTGCCAACATGACCGAACTGAAGAACGATCGTTATCTGCGTGCGCTGCTGCGCCAGCCTGTTGATATCACCCCTGTCTGGATGATGAGACAAGCGGGCCGCTATTTGCCGGAATACAAGGCCACACGCGCCGAAGCCGGCGATTTTATGTCGCTGTGCAAAAACGCCGAGCTGGCTTGTGAAGTGACGTTACAGCCGCTGCGTCGTTATCCGCTGGATGCAGCGATCCTCTTCTCGGACATTCTGACAATCCCTGATGCGATGGGGCTGGGGCTCTATTTTGAGGCCGGTGAAGGCCCGCGTTTTACCTCGGTGCTGAAAACCAAGGCCGATATTGAAAAGCTGCCTGTTCCGGATCCAGAACAGGAACTGGGCTACGTGATGAACGCGGTGCGGACTATTCGCCGTGAACTGAAAGGCGAAGTGCCGCTGATCGGTTTCTCCGGCAGCCCGTGGACGCTGGCCACCTATATGGTGGAAGGCGGCAGCAGCAAAGCGTTTACCCTTATCAAAAAGATGATGTATGCCGATCCGCAGGCGCTGCATCTGCTGCTGGATAAACTGGCGAAGAGCGTCACCCTGTATCTGAACGCGCAAATCCGTGCGGGCGCGCAGTCGGTGATGATTTTCGACACCTGGGGCGGGGTGCTGACCGGGCGCGATTATCAGCAATTCTCGTTGTACTACATGCATAAAATTGTCGATGGCCTGCTGCGTGAAAACGAAGGTCGTCGTGTGCCGGTGACATTATTCACCAAAGGCGGTGGTCAGTGGCTGGAAGCGATGGCTGCAACCGGATGCGATGCGCTGGGTCTCGACTGGACCACCGACATTGGCGATGCGCGTCGTCGCGTGGGCGATAAAGTGGCGTTGCAGGGCAACATGGACCCGTCGATGCTGTATGCACCCCCGGCACGTATCGAAGAAGAAGTGGCGTCTATTCTGGCCAGCTTTGGGCAGGGTGAAGGGCACGTCTTTAACCTGGGGCACGGCATTCATCAGGATGTCCCGCCGGAGCACGCGGGTGCATTTGTTGAAGCCGTGCACCGTTTGTCGGAACACTATCACCAGTAAGGATACGGCATGGATCTGAGCACTCTTCGGGAACAGCAACGGGCGTTAGCATCGTCAGTGATCCGCGAGGATCGCTTCAATGAAGATCCTCCGCAGTTGATCGCCGGGGCAGACGTCGGATTCGAGCAGGGCGGAGAAATCACCCGGGCGGCGATCGTCCTGCTGAGTTACCCGAGCCTGGAGCTGGTGGAATACCAGATAGCGCGTATTCCCACTACCATGCCTTACATCCCCGGATTCCTTTCTTTTCGTGAATATCCCGCGCTGCTGGCAGCGTGGGAGCAACTTTCCCGTAAACCCGATTTGCTTTTCGTCGATGGTCACGGAATTTCCCATCCGCGTCGCCTGGGCGTAGCCAGCCACTTTGGCCTGCTGGTGGACGTGCCCACCATTGGTGTCGCGAAAAAACGCCTGTGCGGTAAGTTTGATCCGCTGTCTCCTGAACCGGGCGCGCTGGCCCCGCTGATGGATAAAAGCGAGCAGCTGGGCTGGGTCTGGCGCAGCAAAGCGCGCTGTAATCCGCTGTTTATCGCCACCGGTCATCGCGTCAGTCAGGACACGGCTTTGGCCTGGGTTCAGCGCTGTACACAGGGTTACCGCCTGCCGGAACCGACGCGTTGGGCCGATGCGGTGGCTTCCGGACGACCGGCATTCCAGCGCTGGCAAGCAATTCAGCCCTGATTCAGGTAAACTGCGGCCAATTAACGCATTCGAGAACTCATCATGTTACAAAACCCGATTCATCTGCGCCTTGAGAAACTGGAAAGCTGGCAGCACGTGACCTTTATGGCTTGCCTGTGCGAGCGTATGTACCCGAATTACGCTGTGTTCTGTCAGCAGACAGAGTTTGCCGATGGGCAGATTTATCGCCGTATTCTCGATCTTATCTGGGAAACCCTGACCGTGAAGGACGCTAAGGTGAACTTCGATAGCCAGCTCGAAAAGTTGGAAGAAGCGATCCCGGTGGCCGATGATTTCGATATGTACGGTGTTTATCCGGCGATCGATGCCTGCGTGGCGCTGAGCGAATTAGTGCATTCACGTCTGAGCGGTGAAACGCTCGAACATGCAATCGAAGTCAGTAAGTCTTCTATTACCACCGTAGCGATGCTGGAAATGACCCAGGCCGGTCGTGAAATGACGGATGAAGAGCTGAAAGCCAACCCGGCGGTAGAGCAGGAATGGGACATCCAGTGGGAAATATTCCGACTTCTGGCCGAGTGTGAAGAACGCGATATTGAACTGATAAAAGGGCTGCGCGCAGACCTCCGTGAGGCTGGCGAGAGCAATATTGGTATAATTTTTCAGCAATGAAGCCACAAAACGTGACATTCAGTCCGAATTGTCGTGCCTGAAGGCTTCACATCTGCCCCCCGTCTGGTCTACATTTGGAAGGCGAAAAAAAGTGGCTATCGGTGCGTGTATGCAGGAGAGTGCTTTTCAGGCATTTCCGTCGCACTCGATGCTTAGCAAGCGATAAACACATTGTAAGGATAACATATGAATAAGACTCAACTGATTGATGTAATTGCGGACAAGGCTGACCTGTCTAAAGCACAGGCTAAATCTGCCCTGGAATCCACCCTGGCTGCAATTACTGAGTCTCTGAAAGAAGGTGATGCTGTACAACTGGTTGGTTTCGGTACCTTCAAAGTTAACCACCGTGCTGAGCGTACTGGCCGCAACCCGCAGACCGGTAAAGAAATCAAAATCGCCGCAGCCAACGTGCCGGCATTTGTTTCTGGTAAAGCTCTGAAAGACGCTGTTAAGTAAGACCGCATGCCGGTGAACAGTTTTAACGAAGGGGCGGTTTCGCCCCTTTTGTCCATCATGCGCCGCTCGTTGCCGCTGGTGGGCGCGTTGTTGCTGTCCGCATGTAGTAGCCATTCTTCTCTGCCGCCGTTTACCGCCAGCGGATATGCAGACAACCAGGGCGCGGTGCGCATCTGGCGTAAAGATTCCGATAATGAAACTCATCTGCTCGCGGTATCCAGCCCGTGGCGCAGCGGAAATACCTCAACCAGCGAATACCGCTGGCAGGGTGAGACGCTCTCTCTGATTGAACTCAACATTTACAGCAAGCCGCAGGAGCATATTCGCGTGCGTTTTGATGACCATGGCGAACTCAGTTTTATGCAGCGCGAAGTGGATGGACAGAAGCAGCAGCTCTCTAACGACCAGATAGCGCTGTACCGCTATCAGGCTCAGCATATCCGCCAAACCAGCGACGCATTGCGTCAGGGGCGCGTGGTGTTGCATCAGGGGCGTTGGCATGCGAATCGCACCGTGACGACCTGTGAAGGGCAGACGGTGAAGCCGGATTTAGAAACCCTGGCAATTAACCACATCGAACGACGTCAAAGCCACTCCTCTGTGGAAGTGAGCGTGGCGTGGCTGGAAGCAGCGGAAGGTTCACAGCTGTTGCTGGTGGCGAATGAAGACTTCTGCACCTGGCAGCCGAAGGAAAAGAGTTTCTAGCAGGAATGCCCTCTCCGGAACAGAAAGGGCGAATTGAAAGACTTACTTCCCTTGCTCACGCGCAATCGCGCGATAACCAATGTCCTTACGGCTGAAGCAGCCTTCCCAGTGAATATCCGTCATTAATTCGTAGGCACGTTTCTGGGCTTGTGCCACGGTTTCACCGAGCGCTGTCACACACAGCACACGGCCGCCGTGAGTCAGCACGCGATCGTCATCCGACAGTGTGGTTCCGGCCTGGAAGACTTTTCCGCCTTCTACTTCTTCCAGTGGCAGGCCGTGAATTTCATCGCCGTTGTTGTAATTCCCCGGATAACCCCCGGCTGCCATCACCACGCCCAATGACGCACGCGGATCCCAGCGGGAGGTTTTCTCATCCAGCTTGCCGTCACAGGCGGCCAGGCACAGTTCGACCAGGTCGGACTGCAGGCGCAGCATGATCGGCTGTGTTTCCGGGTCGCCAAAGCGGCAGTTGAATTCGATAACCTTCGGATTACCGGCTTTATCGATCATCAGCCCGGCATACAGGAAGCCTGTGTAGGTATTGCCTTCCGCCGCCATGCCGCGCACGGTTGGCCAAATGATGCGGTCCATGGTGCGCTGATGCACGTCGTCAGTGACGACGGGTGCCGGGGAGTAAGCGCCCATTCCGCCAGTGTTCGGGCCGGTGTCACCGTCGCCAACGCGTTTGTGATCCTGGCTGGTGGCCATCGGCAGCACGTTTTCGCCGTCGACCATCACGATAAAGCTGGCTTCTTCGCCGTCGAGGAACTCCTCAATCACGATCCGGTGGCCCGCATCGCCAAAGGCGTTACCCGCCAGCATGTCGTGCACCGCGGCTTCTGCTTCTTCCAGGGTCATCGCGACAATAACGCCTTTCCCGGCGGCAAGACCGTCCGCTTTGATAACGATCGGTGCGCCTTTCTCGCGCAGATACACCAGCGCCGGCTCAATCTCGGTAAAATTCTGATATTCCGCGGTAGGGATGTTATGACGCGCCAGGAAATCCTTGGTGAAAGCTTTTGAGCCTTCCAGCTGTGCGGCACCCTGCGTTGGGCCAAAGATAGTCAGGCCCGCGGCGCGAAACGCGTCGACGACGCCAATGACCAGCGGCGCTTCTGGGCCAACAATCGTCAGGCCGATATCTTCACTTTGCGCAAAGTTCAGCAGTGCGGGAATATCTGTGGCGCTTATCGCCACGTTTTGCAGCGTCGGCTCAAGCGCGGTGCCCGCATTGCCCGGTGCCACGAATACGGTTTCAACCAGCGGCGACTGTGCTGCTTTCCAGGCCAGCGCATGTTCGCGCCCGCCGTTACCAATCACTAATACTTTCATCGTCTGCTCCGGGAATTAATGGCGGAAGTGGCGCATGTCAGTAAAGATCATCGCGATGCCGTGTTCGTCAGCGGCGGCAATGACTTCTTCATCACGTATTGAACCGCCTGGCTGGATAACGCAGGTCACCCCCACGGCGGCTGCGGCGTCGATCCCGTCGCGGAACGGGAAGAAGGCGTCAGACGCCATCGCTGAACCTTTCACTTCCAGTCCTTCGTCGGCGGCTTTAATCCCGGCGATTTTTGCGGAGTACACGCGGCTCATCTGGCCGGCGCCTATTCCGATGGTCATGTTCTCTTTGGCATACACAATGGCGTTAGACTTCACGAACTTCGCCACTTTCCAACAGAACAATGCATCACGCAATTCCTGCTCGCTTGGCTGGCGTTGGCTCACCACGCGCAGTTCACCGGCAGTGACCATGCCTAAATCACGATCCTGAACCAGCAGGCCGCCGTTAACACGTTTGAAATCCAGACCGGAGACGCGGGTATCCCACTGGCCACAGGTCAGTACGCGGACATTCTGTTTGGCCGCCGTAATCTTCAGTGTTTCTTCAGAAGCAGATGGCGCGATAATCACTTCCACGAACTGACGGGAGATAATGGCCTGTGCGGTTTCGGCATCCAGTTCACGGTTAAAGGCAATGATCCCGCCGAAAGCAGACGTCGGGTCCGTTTTGTAGGCGCGGTCGTAGGCGTCGAGAATCGAGTGGCTTACCGCAACCCCGCACGGGTTGGCGTGCTTGACGATAACACAGGCCGGTTCGCTGAATTCCTTCACGCATTCCAGCGCGGCATCGGTATCGGCGATGTTGTTATAGGAGAGGGCTTTGCCCTGAACCTGTTGGGCAGTCGCAACCGACGCTTCCTTTATCTCTTCTTCTATATAGAAGGCAGCTTGCTGATGGCTGTTTTCGCCATAGCGCATATCCTGCTTCTTAATGAAGTTCAGATTCAGTGTACGTGGGAAGCGACCGGCAGGTTCTTTGCTTTCGCCGTGATAGGCGGGCACCAGGCTACCGAAGTAGTTGGCGATCATGCTGTCATAGGCGGCGGTGTGTTCGAAGGCTTTGATCGCCAGATCGAAACGGGTCTCAAGAGTAAGGGAGCCTTCGTTAGCATCCATCTCATTAATAATAGAAGCGTAGTCGCTGCTCTTTACGACGATTGCCACATCTTTATGGTTCTTCGCGGCGGAGCGAACCATCGTTGGGCCACCGATATCGATATTCTCAACGGCATCTTCCAACGAGCACCCTTCACGAGCGACGGTCTGGGCGAACGGATACAGGTTAACGACCACCATATCGATAGGCGCAATCCCGTGTTGTTCCATGATGCCATCATCCTGGCCGCGACGGCCGAGGATCCCACCATGTACTTTCGGGTGCAGCGTCTTAACGCGTCCATCCATCATTTCCGGGAAACCGGTGTAATCGGAAACTTCGGTGACCGACAAGCCTTTATCTGCTAACAGGCGAGCGGTTCCGCCGGTAGAAAGCAGCTCCACACCACGTGCGGAAAGTGCCTGCGCGAATTCGACGATACCGGCTTTATCAGAAACGCTGAGTAAAGCGCGGCGGACTGGACGACGTTGTTGCATGGTAAATCCCCTGGATTTGACGATTACAGAGAGCGTTAGCTGAATTTTTACCGGAAAAACTCAGCTAACGCCCCTTACGGGGCATCCTTGTTTTAGCGCGGGCATTGTAACGAAAACGTTTGCGCAACGCTCGCGAATTTTTGGCTTTTCTCACGTTTGTGGATAACTCTGTGCGTAAATGGGTATAAGGCGGGGTTTTGCTGTGGAATGCAGCAGTCAGTCATTTTTCTGTCATTTAGGTATTGCGGTACCTTCAGAACTCCCTATAATGCGCCTCCATCGACACGGAACAACGGCAAACAAGCCGCCGGGTCAGCAGGGTTTCTCCGGAAATTCTGACAGAGAAAAGCGAAAATAATTGCTTGACTCTGAATGAGGAAAGCGTAATATACGCCACCTCGAGTTAGCAAGCGAAAGCGCGTAACTCACTGCTCTTTAACAATTTATCAGACAATCTGTGTGGGCACTCAAAGTGACATGGATTCTTAACGTCGCAAGACG
>Ga0207655_1001657_pt1 | contig 19725 bp, 17 predicted proteins | sample KBSM44metaG_FD_184398 | JGI IMG/M metagenome (GOLD analysis project Ga0207655, IMG submission 184398) | Miscanthus rhizosphere microbial communities from Kellogg Biological Station, Michigan, USA - KBS M4-4 metaG (SPAdes) (version 2) | ecosystem: Host-associated > Plants > Roots > Rhizosphere >...
TCTTCCTGATCATGGCGGCGCTGATCATCGTCAGCGGCTACACCTCGATCAACGCGGTGGTGAAGGCCGAGCTGTTCCCTACTGAAATCCGCGCCCTGGGCGTGGGCCTGCCGTATGCACTGACCGTGTCGATCTTCGGCGGTACGGCTGAATACATCGCGCTGTGGTTCAAGAGCATCGGCATGGAGACTGGGTACTACTGGTATGTCACGGCGTGTATTGCCATCTCGCTGGCGGTTTACGCGACCATGAAAGACACCCGTAAACACTCACGCATCACCACTGACTAAAGGTTTAACTCGGTAAAAAATGTGGGAGCTGGCTTGCCTGCGATAGCGGTGAGCCAGTCAACGAATTTAGAGACTGATCCACCGCAATCGCGGGCAAGCCCGCTCCCACATTTTAGTTTTGTGTCGCCTGGCTAATGCGGTCACGCCCATACCGCCGCTGCGCATACGACGCCCCCGCAATCATCACCACCAGCACCGCCGCCAACACCGCCGACGAACCAATCGTGCCGAAATCCAGCCCGCCCTTTTCATGGGGTTTGGTGAGGAAGTCACCCAAGGTCGCGCCAAACGGTCGGGTCAGTACAAACGCCACCCAGAACAACAGCACCGACGAGATCCGGGTGAAGTACCTGAGTGCCACCACCGCCGCAATGGCGGAACCAATCAGCAAGGCGCCACCGGCGAAACCAAGCCCCGAGTCGTCAGCCAGGAAGTCGCCCAATGCGGTACCCAGGGTGTTGGAAAACAGAATCGCCATCCAGTAGAACAGCTCCCCGCGAAAGCTCTGCACCTTGTTCACGTTCAGCGAGTCGCCGCTGACATGCCACAAGGCGAAGATGATCATCAGGATCACAATCAGGATCATCGAGCCCGTGGCATAGCCCAGGCCGAGGGTGCGGTCCATGAAGTCCGACATCGTGGTGCCCGCCGTGCTGGTGGACAAAATCACGACCCAGTACAGCACCGGGTTGTAGGCCTTGGACCAGAGTTGCGTCACCAGGGTGACCAGAAACACGCTGATCAAGATCATCGAACTGATGGCGTACCCCACATTCAGGGTCATCGACAGCAAGTCCCCGGCCGTTTCGCCCAGGGTCGTCGCGCAGATTTTCATGACCCAAAACGCCAGGGTGATCTGAGGAAGTTTGTTCATCGGGTAGAAGGCTCCAAAGCTCAGTCTTTCAATGGGCCGACTTATAAGGGGGGTGTCGACCTGGGCGCAGACTGAACGTGGCGCTGTGAAAAATAGGTGGCCGAGGAATGAAAATTCCATAGGGCCGGTGGAAATTCATCGCCACGGCTTGCAGTATGGCCACCTCACCGATCCCATTAGCAGGAACCCCGGCCATGCCTGACGATATCCACTTCTACGAACCTGCCAACGGCCATGGCCTGCCCCATGACCCGTTCAATGCCATCGTCGGCCCACGGCCCATTGGCTGGATTTCATCACAAGACAGCGAGGGCCGCCTGAACCTGGCGCCCTACAGTTTCTTCAATGCGTTCAACTACATTCCGCCGATCATCGGGTTTTCCAGTGTCGGGCGCAAAGACAGCCTGAACAACATCGAACAGACCGGCGAGTTTGTGTGGAACCTGGCCACGCGCCCGTTGGCCGAGCAGATGAACCAGAGTTGTGCGGCGGTTTCGCCAGAGGTGAACGAGTTCGAATTGTCCGGGCTGACGCCAGTCGCCTCGAAAATCATCAAGGTGCCACGGGTGGGCGAAAGCCCGGTGTCGTTCGAATGCAAGGTGACGCAGATCATCCAGCTGCAACGCGCGGACAAAGCGCCGGTGCCGAGCTGGCTGGTGCTGGGTGAAGTAGTTGCCGTGCACATTGCCAAGTGGTTGCTCAAGGACGGCATCTACGACACCGCCGCCGCCGAGCCGATCTTGCGCGGCGGCGGGCCGGCGGATTACTTCCAGCTGGGGCCGGAGGCCCTGTTCAAAATGCACCGCCCGCGCTGACTGATCACTTTCTAACAAACACAACTGAACAGTGTGGGGCGGCGGTGCGACGATTCGACTTGCCCGCGATGGCGGAGTGTCAGCCACCCGATGAGTCGGCTGACCTGCCCTCATCGCGGGCAAGCCCGGCTCCCACATTTGCTCTTTGTTGGGCAGTAAAAAGTGTTCGGCTTCAGTTAGTGGAAGTTGCCCAGGTCAACTGACCTTCTTCATCCACATCAACCAGCCGCTCAAGCTGCACCGTCGCCGCATCATCGGCATCGGAAGCGGTCTTGAACTTCTGTCCATCAAGGATCTTGTGAAACTGCGGTGCGCCCATGCCATCCAGTGCCTTGACGGCGACGGCGGCGCTGTAGCCACCTTCTCCCGGCACTACGGCGGAGACGGCTTCGTGATGGGCAAATTGTTTACGTGCCATGTTGCAGGTCCTGGCCAATGGAAAGTCGGCCATTCTAGACCTTCAGCCGGCGAGTTGCAGGTACTCGCCGTAGGCGTGTGCAGCGGATGCATCGGTGAAGGTCTGGAAGTCCATGCTGCGGACCACCATGTCGTTCAACAGCTCGGTAAAGATCATCAGGGCTGGCGAGTTGAAGTAGGCGCTCATGGCCTGCTCGCTGCTCCAGAACCCCGAGACCAGCCAGACATCGGGGTCGACCTGGGAATGCTGCAACGAAAATTGCAGGCAACCCTGAGCCTGACGGCCCGGTTCGATCAAACTGCTCAAGCGTGCACCGAGTTCGGTGCTGCACCCGGTACGGGCACGGATAAAGGCCATATGGCTCGCGGGAATGGGGGTGGACATGTTCGACTCTCCCGTTGAGAAGTGATGCTCGGCAAACACTGTGAGGGCGTGTTGCCACAGGATCAAAGATAACGGCGCGGGTGTCGGCGCAGTTAGTCAATTCCTGCAGGCTTATTGCACAATCCTGCGAGAAGCGTAGGGAGGACGTTTGCCACCCGGGGTTTATTCCAGGCCTATGTTCAGTGTTTCAAGGAGATGACAGGCCCTGTGCTTGCCTGATTCACGACGTGCCGCAGGATCAGGCAAGGATTGTGCAGAATCGACCTAACACTTTTTGAAAAGCCGCCGCTAAGCTGACCCCATCAAAGCAGCCTGTAGAGGACGCCCCATGTCGTCGCCGGAACATAAGCCCATGCCCCTCGATGCCGAGATGGAAAAACAGCGCGCCGAGCTGGCCGCCATCGTGCACCGGCACACCTGGGAAGATGGCTCCTACGGGACAGCGATCACCTCGCTGTACCTGAACCGCCACAACACACCGCGCGACTTCATGCCGGTGCTGGTGGAACCGGCCTTGTGCATCCTGGCCAGCGGCAGCAAGGAAGTGCGCCTGGCCGACGAAATCTTTGCCTACGACCCACTCAACTACCTGGTGTTTTCTGTCGCGATGCCGGTGGCCGGGCGGATCATCGACGCCACACCGGAAGACCCCAACCTGTCGGTGCGTATCAACATCGACCCGGCGCAGCTCACCGCGCTGATTGCCGAAGCAGGGCCGATGGGCGTGCCTTCGCGCCCGACGTCCCGTGGCATGTACGTCGACCGCATCGATACCCAGTTGCTCGACGCCGTGTTGCGCCTGGCGCGACTGCTGGATACCCCCAAAGACATCGCCATGCTGGCGCCGCTGATCAACCGCGAAATCCTCTACCGTTTATTGCGGGGCCCGCAGGGCTATCGGCTGTATGAGATCGCCGTGACCAACAGCCAGAGCCATCGCGTCAGCCAGGCGATCACCTGGCTGAACGGCAACTACGAACAACCGCTGCGCATCGACGACCTGGCCAAGGAAGTGAACCTCAGCGTCTCGACCTTGCACCACCGCTTCAAGGCGATCACCGCCATGAGCCCGCTGCAATACCAGAAGCAACTGCGCTTGCAGGAGGCTCGACGGTTGATGATTGCCGAAGGGCTAGAGGCGTCGGCAGCGGGGTATCGGGTAGGTTATGAAAGCCCGTCGCAGTTCAGCCGGGAGTACAGCCGGTTGTTCGGTGCGCCACCCTTGCGCGACCTGGCCCGGATGCGCCAAAGCGTCTGACACCCCACCAATCAAAATGTGGGAGCTGGCTTGCCTGCGATGGGGCCCTTGAGAACGCCATCGCCGGCAAGCCGAGCTCCTACAAGGGATGCGGTGTATTCAGTCGAGGGTACGGGGGAGCTGCAAGGTGACGCGCAATCCACCCTCGCGCAAATTCTGCAAACTCACTTCCCCCCCGTGGCTATGGGCAATGTTGCGCGCAATCCCAAGGCCCAGGCCGTAGCCCTGCTGCTGGCCGGCGAGGCGGAAGTGCGGTTCGAAGACTTGCTCCAGGCGCTGCTCCGGCACACCCGGGCCTTCGTCATCGACGTGCAGGATAAATTCCGCACCATCGTCCTCGATGTGCAGGTGCGCGTTCTGCCCGTACTTCAAGGCGTTGTCGATCAGGTTGCCGATACAGCGTTTGAGCGCCAGCGGCTTGCCCGGGTACGGCGCCAGTGCGCGACCGTCCTGGGTGATCCGGCCGTTGCCGTTGGGGGCGAGGTAGGGTTCTACCAGGCAATCGAGGACGTGGTTGAGGTCCACGGGCTCGATGTTCTCGTGGATGTCGGTGTCTTTCACGCATTGCAGGGCGCCCTTCACCAGCAGCTCCAGCTCATCCAGGTCGCGACCGAACTTGGTTTGCAGGTTCTCGTCTTCCAGCAGTTCTACACGCAAGCGGAGGCGAGTAATCGGTGTGCGCAAGTCGTGGGAAATGGCGCTGAACAACTGGCTGCGCTCGGTGAGGTAACGGCTGATCCGCTCGCGCATGGCATTGAAAGCCCGCCCCACTTCCACCACTTCACTGCCGCCGCCTTCGGCCACCGGTTCTACATCGGCGCCCAGGGACATGTCCCGCGCGGCCCGCGCCAGACGCTTGAGGGGCCGGCTCTGCCAATGCACCAGCAGGCCGATGAACAGCAGCAGAAAACCGCTGGTGAGCACGATGAACCACACTTGCTGGGACGGCAGGCCTTGCTCTTCAAGGCTGGTGTAGGGCTCGGGCAGCAGCGAGGCGATATACAGCCATTCGCCAGGAGCGAGTTGGATCTGGGTGACCAGCACCGGCGGGTTGACCGGTTCGAGGGTCAGCGCGTAATGCGCCCATGAGCGTGGCAACTCATCGAGCTTCAAGCCGGCGTTGAAGATACGCAGGTCTTCGGCGCTGACGAATTCCACCGAGATATGCACGTCGGCGCCCAGGGTCTGGCGCAGCACTTCATCCACCGTCTGCAGCACCGCTTGCTTGCGCGGGGTCTGGGGCAGGATGGCCATGTCCAGGGGGCGATCGTTGAGGGTCACCACAAAACGGGTGCCGCCCATGCTACGCAATTGGTCCAGGACCAACGGACGATAGGCCACCGGCAACGAACGGAAGTAACTTACGCTGGCCGTCATCGAATGCGCCAGGCTACGGGCGCTGGTGACCAGGCCTTCGAGCTGGGTAGCGCGCAATTGCGAGACCCAGATCACGCTCGACAGCGCTTGGGCAAACAACACCGCCAGCAACGTCAGCAGCAGCATCCGCCCCAGCAGCGAACGCGGCACCGGGAAGCGACGGCGGCGTTCGGTCAAATGTTCAGTGGGCATTGCCGGCAACCACGCTGGCTGCCAGTTGGTAACCGCTGCCGCGCACGGTACGGATCAGTCGCGGAGGTTTTTCGGTATCGCGCAGGCGCTGGCGCAAGCGGCTGACGGCCATGTCGACGATACGGTCCAGCGGCATCAGGTCGCGGCCCCGGGTGGCGTTGCCGATGGTGTCGCGGTCGAGAATCTGTTGGGGGTGGTCGAGAAACAATTTGAGCAGGGCAAAGTCGGCGCCCGAGAGAATCACCTCTTCGCCATCCACGTGGAACAGGCGATGGCTGATCATGTCCAGGCGCCATTCGTCAAAGACCAATACATCGCCCGCGCCACTGCGCTCCTGGCCAAACTGGGCACGGCGCAGCAACGCCTTGATGCGTGCCTGCAACTCACGGGGGCTGAACGGCTTGCCGATGTAGTCATCGGCGCCCAGCTCCAGGCCGATCACGCGGTCGGTCTCGTCGGAACTGGCGGTGAGCATGATGATCGGCACCTGCGCCTGGCGCGGGTGCTGGCGGATCCAGCGGCAAAGGCTGAAACCGTCTTCGTCCGGCAACATCACATCAAGGATGACCAGGTCGCAGGGCGCCTCGTTCATCGCCTGACGGAACCCCGCACCGTCCGGCACCCCACGCACCTGGAAACCGGCGCGACTGAGGTAGGTTTGCAGCAATTCGCGGATTTCCTGGTCGTCGTCGACGAGGAGAATCGATTTACTGATTACGCTCACGGGGTCCTCCTTGTTGTTATGGCCAAGCTTAAGTCATTTGTTGCCCTTGAGGCCCCCTTCGCGAGCAAGCCCGCTCCCACATTTGCCTGCATTCCCAAGTTGGAACGCGATCGAATGTGGGAGCGGGCTTGCTCGCGAAGAGGCCATAACCAACTATGCAAATGCCTGTTCGAGCGCCACGCCAGCCCCGGTCAACCCGGAATACGGCGCGGTCACCAACCACACCGGAATGCCTTTGAAGTAGTCACTCATGCAGCCCTTGTCGCCGAAACTCTTGGCAAAACCGCTGTTGATAAAGAAGTCGGCAAACCTGGGGATCACCCCGCCCACGATATACACACCACCGCGTCCACCGGTGGTCAGCACGTTGTTACCGGCCACCCGGCCCAGCCAGATGCTGAACTGGTTCAACACTTCCATCGCCACCGGGTCGCCCGCCAGGCCCGCTGCAGTAATGGCTTCAGGCGTATCGAGCACCGGCGTATGGCCGTCGACCGCGCAAATCGCACGGTACACACGCGGCAACCCGCCACCACTCAAGGCGGTCTCGGCGCTGACGTGGCCGATTTCAGTGTAGATGTGTTGCCACAGCTGGGTTTCACGCGGGCTGCTCAAGGGCAGGTCGACATGGCCGCCCTCCCCCGGCAACGCTGCCCAACGGCCGCCACCCAAATCCAGCAGGGTGCCGACGCCCAGGCCGGTGCCCGGGCCGATCACCACCGCTGGGCGCAACGGTTCCGGCGTGCCTTCGCAGACCACGCGGAATTCGTCCGGCTTGAGGCGGGTCATGCCCAGGGCCATGGCCGAGAAGTCGTTGACCAGCAGCAGCTCATCCACCTGCAGGGTTTTGCAAAACGCAGTCTTGCTCAGGCGCCAGTGATTGTTGGTGAATTTAAATTCATCCCCGCTCACCGGCCCGGCGACTGACAGGCACACCGCACCGATGTCCCCGATTTCCAGGCCTTCTTCCTTGAGGTAGACCTTGATGGCCTCCTCAGGGCTTTGGTGATCCGCCGTGGCATGCACGCGGATCGAATGCAGTTCCTGGTCCCGCCACAACGCAAAACGGGCGTTGGTGCCCCCGATATCACCGACCAGCGCAAGCTTCACTTAAGCGTCTCCAAGGCAGCGGTAAAGGCGCTGGCGCCCTGCTCTGCGGAGCTTGCGGCCAAGCGCATAAATGCAAACAGCTCGCGACCGGCCCCCACGTTATTGCCCAACAGGCCCGTGGCAGGCGTGCGCGCTGCAAATTCTTCGGCGTCCACCTTAAGCTCCAGGGTGCCGGTAACGCCATCGACGCGAATGATATCGCCATCTTGCACCCGCGCCAGCGGCCCGCCGCTCTGGGCTTCGGGATTGACGTGAATCGCGGCGGGGATCTTACCCGAGGCGCCGGACATACGCCCGTCAGTTACGAGGGCCACTTTGAAACCACGGTCCTGCAACACGCCGAGGAACGGGGTCATCTTGTGCAGTTCAGGCATGCCGTTGGAGCGCGGGCCCTGGAAGCGCATCACCGCGACGAAATCTTTTTCCAGCTGGCCAGCCTTGAACGCATCGGCCAGGTCCTGCTGGTCCTGGAACACTACCGCAGGCGCTTCGACGACTTGGTGTTCAAGGGCTACCGCCGAGACTTTCATCACGCCACGGCCGAGGTTGCCTTCCATCACACGCAAGCCGCCTTCTGGCGAGAACGCACGGGCCACGGGGCGCAGGATGGTTTCGTCGAGGCTTTCGATAGGGCCGTCGCGCCAGATCAGTTCGCCGTCCACCAGGAACGGCTCCTGGGTGTAGCGGCTCAAACCCTTGCCGGCCACGGTGTTGACGTCTTCGTGGAGCAGGCCGGCTTCGAGCAGTTCGCGGATCAGGAACGACATGCCGCCCGCTGCCTGGAAGTGGTTGATGTCGGCCTTGCCGTTTGGATACACGTGGGACAGGGTCGGCACCACCTCGGAGAGGTCGGCCATGTCCTGCCAGGTGAGGATGATGCCCGCCGACATGGCGATGGCCGGCATATGCAGGGTGTGGTTGGTGGAACCGCCGGTGGCGTTGAGGGCGACGATGGAGTTGACGATGGACTTCTCGTCGACGATCTCGCCGATCGGCGTGAAGTTGCCATTGGCCTTGGTCAGTCGCGTGACCTGGTGCGCGGCTTCACGGGTCAGCGCGTCACGCAGCGGCGTGTACGGGTTGACGAACGAGGCGCCCGGCAAGTGCAGGCCCATCACTTCCATCAGCAACTGGTTGGTGTTGGCGGTGCCGTAGAAGGTGCAGGTGCCCGGGCTGTGGTAGGACTTCATCTCCGATTCCAGCAGTTCTTCGCGGGTGGCCTTGCCTTCGGCGTAGCGCTGGCGCACGTCGGCTTTCTGCTTGTTGGAGATACCCGACGGCATCGGGCCGCCCGGTACGAAGATCATCGGCAGGTGACCGTAACGCAGCGCGCCCATCATCAGGCCCGGCACGATCTTGTCGCAGATGCCCAGCATCAGCGCCGCGTCGAACATGTTGTGGGACAGCGCTACCGCCGTGGACATGGCGATGACCTCACGGCTGAGCAGGCTCAGCTCCATACCGGGCTCGCCCTGGGTCACGCCGTCGCACATGGCGGGGGTGCCGCCGGCGAACTGGCCGACCGAGCCGACTTCGCGCAGGGCTTTCTTGATCTGTTCAGGGAAATGTTCGTAGGGCTGGTGCGCCGAGAGCATGTCGTTATATGACGAAACAATTGCCACGTTGGCGGCATTCATCATGCGCAGGCTATTTTTATCTTCAGTGCCGCAACCGGCCACGCCGTGGGCAAAGTTGGCGCATTGCAGCTTACCGCGCATCGGACCGTCGCTGGCGGCGCCGCGAATGAGCGCAAGGTAGGCCTCGCGGGTGGCGCGGCTGCGGGCGATGAGCCGTTCGGTGACCTCAAGGACGCGGGGATGCATGTGTAGAACTCCAGGCTAACGGATGTGGCGACCTGAGTGTCTATGCTGGTCAAACGCCCGCCGTGAAGAGGTTGGCAGGGTGTTACTTGACCAATCGGACCAGTTGATTCAGGTCACTCGTTGTAGATTGAACAAAATATTGCCACTAAAAAGGCTTGTTTTCTATTTTTATGCGAATAATCTTGTAATTCTTACAACAAATCGACGACAGGCACTTTCCAATGACTCTTCGTATCGCAATCAATGGTTTTGGCCGTATCGGCCGTAATGTCCTGCGCGCACTGTATACCCAAGGCTACCGTCAGGATTTGCAGATCGTCGCCATCAATGATTTGGGTGACAGCGCAATCAATGCCCACCTGCTCAAGTACGACACCGTGCATGGCACTTTCGAAGCAGAGGTCGCCCACGATCAGGAAAGCCTGACCGTCAACGGTGACCGGATCGCCGTCAGCGCCATTCGCAACCCGGCCGAACTGCCCTGGGCGGCGCACAAAATCGACGTGGTGTTCGAATGCACCGGCCTGTTCACCGACCGTGACAAAGCTGCCGCCCATATTACCGCTGGTGCGCGCAAGGTGATCATCTCCGCACCTGCCAAGGGCGCTGATGCCACCGTGGTTTATGGGGTTAACCATGACATTCTGCGTCAATCCCACCAGATCATCTCCAACGCGTCGTGCACCACCAACTGCCTGGCGCCTGTGGCGCAGGTGCTGCACCGTGAGCTGGGCATCGAAAGCGGCCTGATGACCACCATTCACGCCTACACCAACGACCAGAACCTGACCGACGTCTACCACACCGACCCGTACCGTGCGCGTTCGGCCACCCAGAACATGATCCCGAGCAAGACCGGCGCCGCCGAAGCCGTGGGCCTGGTGCTGCCGGAACTGGCCGGCAAGCTGACCGGCATGGCCGTGCGTGTACCGGTGATCAACGTGTCGCTGGTGGACCTCACCGTCACCCTGAAAAAAGACGCCACGGCCGAAGAAGTCAACGCACTGCTCAAGGAGGCCAGCCAGCATTCGAAGATCCTCGGCTACAACACCCTGCCGCTGGTTTCGAGCGACTTCAACCACAACCCGCTGTCGTCGATTTTCGATGCCAATCACACCAAGGTCAGCGGCAAGTTGCTGAAAGTGCTCGCCTGGTACGACAACGAGTGGGGCTTCTCCAACCGCATGCTGGATAACTGCCTGGCGCTGTGCAACGCAGAATAATCCCGTAGGGCAGGCTTGTGTGGGAGCGGGCTTGCTCGCGAATACAGGCACCTCGGTTCGTCTGAATACCGAGGTGATGCATTCGCGAGCAAGCCCGCTCCCACCTTTGTCCTGCGCAAATCCGTTCAAAGTGCCACTTGCCATTTGAGTTGATGATAAGCATTATCATTCACTGCAAATCGGTCTGGTATCACTGTGAGCCAATCTCGCTTCAACCAAGTCTTTCTCACCCAACGGGTGATTCTGCTACGCACCTTGCAGCGGATGGTGAACAACCACAGCACCGCCGAGGACCTGTTGCAGGAAACCTACCTGCGCGTCACCCGGGCCCTGAGCGAGCGGCCCATCGATCACCTTGAACCTTTCGTCTATCAAACCGCGCGCAACCTGGCGCTGGATCACCTGCGTTCGCGCAGGATCCAGGCTCGCACCCTGCAGGAAGATGTGCCGCTGGACATCCTGCAAAGCGTCGCCGCCCCTACCAGCACCCCGGAAGACGCCACCCAGGCCGAGCAATTGCTTGAGCACCTGAGCGTCAGCCTCGGCCAGTTGAGCGCCCGCCAGCAGCAGATCTTTATCCTCAGTCGCCTGCACGGCTGCAGCTATCAGGAGATTGCCGATCAGCTCGACGTGTCCTTGAGCACGGTGCAAAAGGAACTGAAATTGATCATGGCCATCTGTGTAGGTGTGGCCGAACGGCTGGATCAGCCTTAAGCTTCACCCGACAGATAGGTCGATCCAGGCTGTAGGAAAGATGAATAAAACGTGGCGAAGACCCGAGGAACACCGTGACGGACCCGAATAAACTGCGCCCCCATGAGCTGGCTCATGAGGTGCTGCAAGACGTGGCTATGGACCAGGCCCTCGACTGGCTGATCGCCTTGCAATGCCCGCAACCCGGGCAACAGGCCGAGTTCGAGGCCTGGCTGGCCAAAGACCCTGCACACGTTCACGCTTTCGCCAAGGCCCAGGCCGCCTGGGGTGGCGCGCCGGTATACAGCGCCGCCGTGGCCCTGGCAGCACCGCGCAAACCGTCGGCCTGGCGCCGGATCAAACCGCACTGGAAACCCCTGGCCACCGCTGCTGTGCTGCTGATCGGCCTGTTCAGCTTCAGCAACCTGCCCGTGCGCCTGCAGGCTGATCACCTCACCGTGGTGGGTGAGCGCCAGCGCCTGCAACTGGACGATGGCTCCAAAGTACTGCTGAACACCAACTCGGCCTTTTCCAGCAGCATCAAGGATCACCAGCGCATCGCGCGCCTGTATCAGGGCGAGGCGTTTTTCGAGGTGGTGCCCAACCGTGGCCTGCCGCTGGAAATCGACGCCGGCCCGGTGCGTGCGAGCGTGCGCGACACCTCCTTCGCCGTGCGCTACCTCAATGGCGAAGCCCAGGTGCAGGTACAGCGCGGCGATGTCGACCTGAGCAACACCTTCGACGATGCCCGTGTACGCCTGAGCGCTGGTGAAAGCATCCGTATCGGCCCCAAAGGCTTCGGCCAACCGGCCAAGCTCGACCTCAACAAAGACCTGGCCTGGGTGCAGGGCCGGCTGATTTTCGAAAACTGCCCGATGAGCGAAGTGCTCGCAGAACTGCGCCGCTACTACCCGGGCTGGATCGTCAATAACAACGACAAGCTCGCCAGTGTCGCGGTCACCGGCAACTACCGCCTCGACCAGCCGCTGGACGTGGTGCGCTCCTTGGCCCACATCACCTCGGCCAAGCTCTCGGAATACCCCGCGCTGGTCATCCTGAACTAAATGAGAATTATTTTTACTCGATAGCTGTCGGTGGTACGTCTCGTCTTAGCCAATGCAACTGATTCCTATTTGGTTCGGTTCGCAACTATAAGATTCGTACCCCGGAGCGCTCTCGATGTCCTCTTGTTTCAATCGCCGGTCTTCTTCGCCCGTCCTGTCCTTGCTGACCGCCGCCATCCTGCTGGCCGCAACGCCCGTGATGGCCGCCACGGCCACCGAACCGGCCGCGCGCAGCCACGGCAACTACAACTTCAGTATCGAACAACAGCCGCTGGTCTCGGCATTGAACGCATTCACCGCAGTGACCGGCTGGCAAGTCGGCCTGCCCGCCGAGCTGGGCCAGGGTGTGTCGTCCCCTGGCGTGCGCGGCCCGCTGTCGCCGGAAAAGGCCCTGGATCGCTTGTTGGTGGGGACCAACCTGAGCTACCGCAAACTGGGCAACAACAACATCGTGCTGGAAAAGCGTGCCGCCGGCAGCGCCCTCAACCTGCAGCAGGTGACCATCAGCGCCACCCGTACCGAGCAGGACGTGAGCAGCGTGCCCAGCACCGTCACCGTGCATGATCGCCAGGACCTGGACCGCGACAACGTGAACACCATTCGCGAACTGGTGCGCTACGAGCCCAACATCTCGGTCGGCGGTGCCGGTACCCGCGCCAGCAATGCGGGCTACAACATTCGCGGCATCGACGGTGACCGCATCCTCACCCAGGTCGACGGCGTCGAAGTGCCGGACAATTTCTTCAACGGCCCCTACGCCAAGACCCGTCGCAACTATGTCGACCCGGAAATCGTCAAGCGCGTGGAAATCCTGCGCGGCCCGGCCTCGGCCCTGTACGGCAGCAGCGCCATCGGCGGCGCCGTCAGCTATTTCACCCTCGACCCGGATGACATCATCAAGCCCGGCCAGGACTACGGCGCCCGCCTGAAAACCGGCTACAGCTCGGCCGACGACAGCTGGCTGACCTCCGGCACCGTCGCCGGTCGCGTGCAGGACTTCGACGGCTTGCTGCACCTGAGCCAGCGCAACGGTCATGAAATGGAATCCTATGACGGCAACAACGCCACCGGCCTGGCCCGCACTGGCGCCAACCCGGAGGATGCGCGCACCACCAACGTGCTGGCCAAACTGGGTTGGAACTACGGGGACGACAACCGCCTGGGCCTGACCTACGAGAAGTTCAAGGATGACCGCGACGTCAACCTGAAAAACGCTGTGGGCGGCCCGTTCACCGGCGGTCGCGGCTTCAACTTCTACCGCGCGCGTTCGGGTAACGACACGATCACCCGCGAACGTTTCGCCATTGAAAACCGCTTTGCCCTCGACTCGCCGATTGCCGATCACATCAAGACCAGCCTCAACTACCAGATCGCCAAGACCGACCAGACCACCGCCGAGATCTACCAACCCTCGCGCCGCGTATTGCGCACCCGCGAAACCCTGTATGAAGAAAAACAGTGGGTGTTCGACGCGCAGTTGGACAAGGCCTTCAGCATCGGCGAAACCGATCACCAGGTGACCTACGGCACCACCCTGAAACAACAAAAAGTCACCGGCTCCCGCGAAGGCGGCGCGACCTGCCTGGCCGTCGGCGGCGGTTGCACGGCGATTGGCGCACCGAGCCCACAGGCCAGCGACAGCGTGAAAAAGGCCAGCGACTTCCCGGACCCGACCATCAACACCTATTCTCTGTTCGCCCAAGACCAGATCACCTGGAACAAATGGACCTTCCTGCCGGCCGTGCGTTACGACTACACCCAGCTCAAGCCCAAGCTGACCGAAGAGTTCCTCAACACCGTTGACCCAACGCGGATCTACGACCATAGCGATGCCGACAAAACCTGGCACCGGGTCACACCCAAGTTCGGCCTGACCTACGCGCTGACCGACCATTACACCTGGTTCGGCCAATACGCCGAAGGGTTCCGCACACCCTCGGCGAAAGCGCTGTACGGCCGTTTCGAAAACCTGAACCAGGGCTACACCGTCGAGCCCAACCCGAACCTCAAGCCGGAAACCAGCAAAGGCATTGAAACCGGGATTCGCGGCAACTTCGACGAAGGTTCGTTCGACATCGCCGTGTTCTACAACAAATACCGCGATTTCATCGACGAAGACGCCTCGGTCGCCGGCGGTACCGTGCAGCAGTTCGAAGCCAACAACATCAAGCACGCCACCATCAAGGGCATCGAAGCCAAGGGCCGCCTGAACCTCGATGCGTTCGGCGCACCACAAGGCCTCTACACCCAGGGTTCGGTCGGCTACACCTATGGCCGCAACGACGACAACGGCGAGCCGCTCAACAGCGTCAACCCGCTCAAAGGCGTGTTTGGCCTGGGCTACGACCAGGACAACTACGGCGGTCTGCTGAGCTGGACCCTGGTGAAAAAGCAGAACCGTGTGGACAGCACTACCTTCCACGCCCCCGATGGCAGCACCAGCGCGCCCTTCAAGACGCCGGGCTTCGGCGTTCTCGACCTGACCGCCTTCTACAAAGTCACAGACGACGTGACCATCAACGGTGGCGTCTACAACCTGACCGACAAGAAGTACTGGAACTGGGATGACGTGCGCAGCTACGACAGTGTCGGTGAAGCTGGCGTGACCGCACCCGCCAACCTTGACCGCCTGACCCAGCCGGGCCGCAACTTCGCGATCAACCTGATCTGGGACATCTGATAACACCCGCCTCACCCCGCCGGAATTTCACCGGCGGGGTGAGGATTTTTTACTGTGCCGCGTCTTCTTGTTCGTCTAGTTGATAACAGCTCTCTTTAGAGCCACAAGGCGCTACCCTTCTCAAGGACTTTCCCAATGACCGCTTCCCCTACCGCAGAACGCCCAAGCCTGCGCTCCCAGCGCCTGAACCAGATCACCAACGAGCCACACACCAAGCTCGACGCTCTGGTCAAGGCTCACGCGCCATTTGAAACCCAGGCCAACTTCGCCCGCTTCGTGGTGGCCCAGTACCTGTTCCAATCAGAACTCGTAGCCCTGTACAACGACGCCGAACTCATCAAAATTGTCCCGGACCTTGCCGCACGCTGCCGCGCCGAAGCCGCCAAACTGGACCTGGGCGACCTGGATACCGACGTACCGGCCCCCGTTGCCGGCGCGGTTAAAAACCCGAGCAAAGCCGAAGCCCTGGGCTGGTTGTTTGTGTCCGAAGGCTCCAAGCTGGGCGCTGCGTTCCTGATCAAGCGCGCCGTGGGTCTGGGCCTGAGCGAAACCTTCGGCGCCCGCCACCTTGGCGAACCGGCCGGTGGCCGTGCTGAAGGCTGGAAGCGCTTTACCCGCACCCTCGACGGCCTGGAGTTCAGCGCAGAAGAAGAAGCGGCGGTGGAAAAAGGTGCAATCGACGCGTTCGTGCGCTTCACCGTGCTGCTCGAACAGGCGTACGCTAGCGCCCCTGAACTCGCCTGATCTTTGGCTGAAATGCGATAACCCTGTGGGAGCGGGCTTGCTCGCGAATGCGGTGGATCAGGCAAAAATGCATTGGCTGACACACCGCATTCGCGAGCAAGCCCGCTCCCACATTTAGATCTCATTTCAAATAGATTTTCTGTGATACCCCCACATATGACCGGCAAAACCCAATCCACCTCGAAAATCGCGCAGATCCTCTTCGGCCTGCTGGCCTATGTCAGCCTGGGCATTGGGTTGGTGGCGATTGTCATCCCGGGTTTGCCCACCACCGAATTCATCCTGCTCGCTGCCTGGGCCGCTACCAAAAGCTCGCCGCGCCTGAGCGCCTGGCTGGAAAACCACCGGCTGTTCGGGCCGATCCTGTTCAACTGGCGCAACGGCAAGATCATTGCGCGCCGCGCCAAAATCAGCGCCACCATCAGCATGTTGGTCTGCGCCGTCTTGATGCTGGTGATGCTCGAACACGGCTGGCCGGTGTACCTGGCCATTGCCGGGATGAGCCTGGGCAACCTGTGGATCTGGTCACGTCCGGAACGGCTTGCAGCCCCCGTATAATGCTGCGTGTAGGGTTTCTCCTACCGCTCATCGCCTCTCTCTCATGAATTGAATCATGACGCCGATGTTTCAGACATAGCGCTGAATGGACTTGGCCTGCACTGCGTGCCTTCCAACAAGTCCATTCGTGAGTGAACCTATGTTCGACACCCTCTCCATTCGCTTGAAAATAGTGCTGCTGTCAGGCCTTTGCCTGTTGGGTGTGATCGCGCTGATCATCAGCATCAACCTCTACGAAACCGACCAGAACGATCACCTGATCAGCGACTCAAGCTCGCGAATGCTCACCAACAGCGTGCAGAGCCTGCTGCAATCCAAAGCCGCCGAACAGGCCATGCTGTTGCAGAAAACCTTTGGCGAAAACCTGCTGGTGGTGACCGCCCTCGCCGACCAGGTCAAGGATTTGCGCGCCCTGGCGGCCAAGCGTTCGCTGGAGCCTGGCGCGTTGCGAGAAGAACTCAACCAGAGCCTCAAGACCACATTTGAGCGCAATAGCAAAGTGCTGGGTATCTGGCTCTCATTCGAACCCAATGGACTGGATGGCAAGGACAGCGAATTCGTCGACGACAAGGCCCGCGTGTCCAACGAAAAAGGCCGTTTCTCCAGCTACTGGAGCCGCGCCGGCGGTGAAGGCCTGAACACCATCATGGTCGAAGAGGACCTGACCAAGACCACCCCCAACCTCAGCGGCACGCCCTACAACATCTGGTACACCTGCCCACGGGACACGCGCAAGGTTTGCTTGCTGGACCCCTACGCCGATGAAGTGGCCGGCAAGCAAATGCTGATGACCACCATTGCCTTACCGCTGATCGTGGACGGCAAAGTCATCGGCGTGGTCGGTATCGACATCGCCCTCAACACCCTGCAAGCAGTGACGGATGCGGCACAAAAAGAACTGTTTGATGGCGCGGCGCACCTGGAGATCCTGTCCAGCACCGGCCTGATCGCGGCGTATAGCGGCCAGCCGGACAAGGTCGGCAAAAACCTGATCGACACTATCGGCGCCGAAGGCAAGGAAATCGTGCAGTTGCTGGCCAGTGACAGCCACGTCAACCGTGAACAAGGCGATACAATTCGTGCGGTTTACTCAGTCAGGCCCATTGCCGATGCAAAAGCCTGGGGCGTAGTGATCAAACTGCCAAAACAGGTAATGTTGGCCGACTCCGTGAAACTCCAACACGTGCTTGATCAAGCCCAGGCCAGCGGTACCCTCAAAGCCTTGCTGGTGGGCGCTGCTGCCGGTCTGCTCGGCCTGCTGCTGATCTGGCTGACCGCAACCGGCGTCACCCGCCCGATCAACAACGTGGCGGCCATGCTCAAGAACATCGCCAGCGGCGAAGGCGACCTCACCCAGCGCCTGGCCTACGCCAAGAAGGATGAACTGGGCGAACTGGCCAACTGGTTCAACCGTTTCCTCGACAAGCTGCAACCGACCATCGCGCAGATCAAGCAAAGCATCACCGAGGCGCGCGGTACCGCCGACCAGTCTTCGGCCATCGCACGCCAGACCAGCGAAGGCATGCAGGTGCAGTTCCGCGAAATCGACCAAGTGGCCACCGCGTCCAACGAGATGAGCGCCACCGCCCACGACGTGGCCAACAGCGCATCCAATGCCGCCAGTGCGGCGCGAGGGGCTGACCAGTCGGCACGTGAAGGCATGTCGATCATTGAGCAGAGCACACGTGACATCACCACCCTGGCCGAAGAAGTCAGCAAGGCGGTGAGCGAAGTTGAAGCCCTGGCCGTGAACAGCGAGCAGATCGGTTCGGTGCTGGAAGTGATCCGCAGCATCGCTGAGCAGACCAACCTGTTGGCGCTGAATGCCGCCATCGAAGCCGCACGCGCCGGGGAAAGCGGCCGGGGGTTTGCAGTGGTGGCCGACGAAGTGCGTAACCTGGCCAAGCGTACCCAGGACTCCGTGGAGGAAATCCGCCTGGTGATCGAACGCATCCAGACCGGCACCCGAGGGGTGGTGGCAACCATGCACTCCAGCCAGAGCCAGGCGCAAAGCAATGCCGGGCAGATCCATCAAGCGGTGCAAGCCCTGGGCAAGATCAGCGATGCGGTGACGGTGATCAGCGACATGAACCTGCAGATCGCCAGCGCCGCCGAGCAACAGAGCGCCGTGGCCGAAGAGGTCAACCGCAACGTCTCGGCGATCCGCACCGTCACCGAAACCCTCACCGGCCAGGCCACCGAGTCGGCGGCCATCAGCAGCCAACTCAATGCCCTGGCGACTCAGCAGATGGCGCTGATGGACCAGTTCAAGGTCTGACCGCTTACCCCAACCCCACGCTAAACCCTGTGGGAGCCGGGCTTGCCCGCGATGACGGTGGGTCAGCAATGACTCTATTGGCTGACACACCGCTATCGCCAGCAAGCCGGCTCCTACGGATTAACGCCCGGGCCAGGCCTGGACGAACGCTGCTACGTCTTCTTTGGCCGCCGTACGTGGCGGGTTCTGCGGCGTGCCCAGGTAAAGGAAGCCAATCACTTCCTCATCCGCCGTCAGCCCCAAGCCTTTGGCGACGTGGGCCGAGTAGGACAATTCACCGGTGCGCCACACCGCACCGATGCCCTGGGCGTACGCGGCCAGCAGGATGCCGTGGGCTGCACAGGCGGCGGCCAGCAGCTGCTCGGACTTGGGCACCTTGAAGTGCTCCTGCAACCGGGCAATCACCACCACTACCAACGGCGCGCGCAGCGGGCCGTTCTGGGCCTTGTCGATCACCGCCTGCGGTGCGTCGGCGTCTTGCAGACGGGCGGCCTCGGCCAGCAACGTCCCCATCTGCTCGCGGGCGGCGCCTTCTACCGTAAGGAAACGCCAAGGGCGCAGTTGGCCGTGGTCAGGCGCGCGCATGGCGGCGGCGAACAGCACGTCGCGCTGCTCCTGGGTCGGCGCCGGCTCCAGCAAACGCGGCACGGAAACACGGTTGAGCAAAGCGTCGAGAGCCTGCATTGGCCACCTCCAGAGAAAAATGTGCGGCCATTCTAGCGGGATTGAATCGGATTGGACCAAACGATAATTGCTCTTATTCAATCCGCCCCGCCCTGTTAGACTTTGCGACCTTATTTTCAGCCGCCGTTCAGGAAACTCGATGTTCCGTTCGCTTTTTCGCCTGTCCGCAGCATTGATGGCCTTGAGCCTCACGGCCTGCGATGACGCCCCTCGCTTCACCAAGGCCGAGCCGGGTGAATCGCGCAGCGGTGGCGCCACGACGGTGAACAAGCGCGACCAGAACGCGTTTTCCCTGCCCTCGGCCAACCTGCCCCCTACCCGCCGCCTCGACTTCAGCGTCGGCAATAGCTTCTTTCGCAGCCCGTGGGTGATCGCGCCGTCCACCACCACTGCGCGGGACGGCCTGGGCCCGCTGTTCAACACCAATGCCTGCCAGAACTGCCATATCAAGGACGGCCGTGGCCATCCGCCGCTGCCCGACGCGCCCAACGCGGTGTCGATGCTGGTGCGCCTGTCGATCCCGGGCACGCCGGCCT
>Ga0207655_1001660_pt1 | contig 19711 bp, 21 predicted proteins | sample KBSM44metaG_FD_184398 | JGI IMG/M metagenome (GOLD analysis project Ga0207655, IMG submission 184398) | Miscanthus rhizosphere microbial communities from Kellogg Biological Station, Michigan, USA - KBS M4-4 metaG (SPAdes) (version 2) | ecosystem: Host-associated > Plants > Roots > Rhizosphere >...
AGCACCCGGTCACGGTCGCCATGACCGTTGTCGACGCCTTCAGGCAGGGCCTGGGCGATGGCGACACGGTGCAGCACGTTGAGAATTTCCGAGAGCACGCCGTTCCAGTCCGGGCCTTGTTCAGCCAAATGACGGACGGCTTCGAGCAAGGCCTTGGCGTCGCCTTCGATCAGCGCATGCAAGACATCGTAGACCTGACCGTGATCGAGTGTGCCGAGCATCGCCCGCACGTCGGCAGCCATGACTTTGCCTTCACCGAAGGCAATCGCCTGATCGGTCAGGCTCATGGCGTCGCGCATCGAACCGTCGGCAGCACGGCCCAGCAGCCACAGTGCGTCGTCTTCGAACGGCACGTTCTCGACACCCAGCACATGGGTCAAATGCTCGACCACACGCTCCGGTGTCATGTTCTTCAGAGAGAACTGCAGGCACCGCGAAAGAATCGTTGCGGGAAGTTTCTGCGGGTCGGTGGTCGCCAGGATGAACTTGACGTAGGGCGGCGGCTCTTCAAGGGTTTTCAACAGCGCATTGAAGGAATGGCTGGAGAGCATGTGCACTTCGTCGATCAGGTAGACCTTGAAGCGCCCACGGCTCGGCGCGTACTGCACGTTGTCGAGCAGTTCACGGGTGTCTTCGACCTTGGTCCGGCTCGCGGCGTCGATCTCGATCAGGTCGACAAAGCGACCTTCATCGATCTCGCGGCACACCGAGCACTCGCCGCAAGGCGTTGAAGTGATACCTGTTTCACAGTTCAGGCACTTGGCGATGATCCGCGCGATGGTGGTCTTGCCGACCCCGCGGGTACCGGTAAACAGATAGGCGTGGTGCAGCCGCTGGCTGTCCAAGGCATTGATCAGAGCCTTGAGCACATGGGTCTGGCCGACCATTTCGCGGAACGAGCGCGGACGCCATTTACGTGCAAGAACCTGATAACTCATCGAAAACCGTCGCAACGAAGGAACAGAAGCGGCTAATGCTAGCGGAGCAAGGCCAAAATTGCATCCGGTGCGCTCGTCTAATCTGGCTAAGATGGTCTTTGGGGGGCTTTTATCGGCTCGGGTTTTATCAGCACCGGAGCGTTTATGCGGCTGGTTTTGGGGGCACTGCTGTTAATCAGCCTGAAAGTCGCTGGCGCCGAGCCGCCATTGCGCTTCGTGGTGCCCGACAGTTGGGCGATGCCAATGGTGCAACTGGACCGCGGCCACCCCACCCAAGGCATCCTGCACGACGTGATGGTCAGCCTCGCGACTCAGGTCGGCGTGCCAGCCGAATTTCACGTGCTGCCTCGCACGCGAGTGCAAAACGCCATGGAGCACGACGAAGTCGATATCCGCTGCTATGCGGCGCAGTCCTGGCAGCCGAATCAGTCCGGGGACTACATCTGGAGCATTCCACTTTGGTTTCAGCGCGACCTGCTGATCAGCCGGTCAGATCCGCTGACGTCAGTGACGCCTGCGGACTTGTCGCGACAAGCCATCGGCACGGTACTCGGCTACAGCTACCCGACCCTGCAACCGCTGTTTGACGCCGACCGACTGTATCGCGAAGACGCGCGCAACCAGGAACAGGTGCTGGAAAAACTCCTGGCCGGACGCTATCACTACGCCGTGAGCAATCAATGGACGCTGGACTGGTTCAATCAGCGCCTGCTGCCTGACCGCCAACTGCAAGGCGTGGCGGTTTTGCAGGAGCAGAGTGTCGGTTGTTATGTGCGCAACGATCCCAAGGTGCCCGTGCAGCGCATTTTGCGCACCTTGGTGCGAATGAAAATGTCCGGGGAAATCGACGACATCATTCGACTGTATATCGGCGGCCCCGCAGATCTGTAGCAGCTGCCGGAGGCTGTTACATGGACCGAGTTCAGACTGCCTGCTCCAACACCTGCCATTGCAGCGGCGCGACAAAACCTTTGACCCAGCCCGTTACTTCTGCGGGCGGCATCGGCGGGGCAATGAAATAGCCTTGAGCAACTTCGCAGCCCAGTCGCAGCAGCAATTCACCGTGCTCGATACTTTCCAGCCCTTCGGCGATCACCTGCCGACCAAAGGCCCGAGCCAGCCCAATGACCGCCCTGGTCAAGGCCAGATCATCCCGATCTTTAAGGATGTCACGCACAAACGACTTGTCGATCTTGATGGTTTGGGTTTGCAAACGTTTGAGGTAGCTCAGGGACGAATAACCGGTGCCAAAATTGCCCAATGAAAACTGCACCCCCAGCGCCTGGCAGGCCTGTAAACAGGCGCTGACATGCTGAATATTTTCGATCGCCACCGACTCGACGATTTCCAGATCGAGCATCTGCGGCGCCACCTGGGCATGCCGGGCGAGCACGTGCTTGAGCCGGTCGACGAAATCCGCGCGCTGAAAATGTCGTGCCGCAATATGAATGCTGACAGGCCAGCCCTGCCCCACTTGCTGCCAATGGTGCACCTGCGACAGGACCTGATCCATCACCCATTCACCAATATCGATGATCAGGTCCGTTTCTTCCACCAGCGGCAAAAACTCCCGGGCCGGCACCATACCGTGTTGCGGATGCTCCCAACGCAACAACGCCTGAAAGCCGACAACCTCGCCACGGCGCATGTTCACCTTGGGCTGGAAATGCACACGCAACTCACCGGCAGCCAGCGCCTGGCGCACTCGCTCGACGGTCTGGTGAGTAGCCTTGACCTCCTGATCCCGGGACACGTCGAACAAATGAAAGCGATTGCGACCGCTTTGTTTCGCCACGTACATGGCCTGATCGGCATGACGCAACAATGTTTCGGCATCTTGATTGTCGTGGGGGAACAGGGTGACGCCGATACTGGCAAACACATTGACGCCCTTGCCATGCAGCAAGTACGGCGCCGAAATGGCGCCGAGCACCCGGTTCAACGCCGCACGCAGTTCCGGCAGATCTCGTACATATCGCAACACCAGCACAAACTCGTCACCGGCCAACCGTGCCACCACATCTTCGCCGCGCACAATAGCGCGCAAACGCTTGGCCACCTCGACCAACAGCAGATCGCCACTGGCATGCCCGTAGCCATCGTTGACCGCTTTGAAGCCGTCGAGATCGAGCATGCATACGGCCAGCGGGATGTTTTCGAGACGGGAGAACTCCAGCGCCTGATCCAGCAAATCCGAGAGGAACGCGCGATTCGGCAGCCCGGTCAGCACGTCATGCCCCACCCGCCATTGCAGTGAATGCAGCAATTGGTGTTTTTCGCTGATGTCGAAACGAATCGAAAGATAACGGTCAACCCGCCCGGTAGCGTCATCGAGCACCGGCACCATGGTGCTGTCGACCCAATACAGGCTGCCGTCCTTGGCGCGATTACAAATCTCGCCTTTCCAGACCTTGCCCAAAGCGATGGTGCGCCACATGGCCGCGAAGAAATCGGCGGAGTGCAGACCGGAGTTGAGGAGACGATGATTCTGCCCGAGCAGTTCTTCGCGGCTATAGCCGGACACGGTACAGAACTGATCGTTGACGTGGGTGATCCGGCCGCTCAGATCGGTCTCGGAAAAAATCGCGGCAGCATCCACGGCCCTGCGGTATTTCTCATCCATGAGTCAGGCTCGCTGTGGCTAGCGGTGATACCGCTCGACCAGTGCAGGATGCCCGGAAGAGATGTTTTTATAGGTAATGCGCAGCAACACGATATCACTCCATGAACAGCGGTTGATGGCCTCCTGACAGCAGAGATCAACTAACCTTAAAGACCCAAAATATCCATTTTGATCGGCGATTCTACGAAACGCATCACATTTTGCAAAGCAAGGTGATGGATCATGCAGTTGTCTAATGCAAAAATCTATCGTTAAGTTCTTGATTCTAAATGGGAATTAAGCGATGCAAAATTCAAGTTTGGGTGCGGCCATTCGGCGCTACCGCAAGGTCGCTGGGCTTACTCAGGCTGAACTCGGCGAAAAGACCGGTTTTGACCCCAAAACCATCAGCCGCTTCGAAACCGGTACCTACACCCCCAGCGTGGAAGCCTTGTTCCTACTTGCCGATGTGCTGGGTGTGAAGCTGAAAGCCTTTTTCGCAGATTTAGGCGATGAAGATGAACAGCGGGCGTATCTGTTCGGTGTCATACATAACGCCACCCCGAAGGACCTGGGAAAGCTGATTGCAGCGGTTGACCAGGCCTTGTCCAAGCCTTAGTGCCGGAAACAAAAAAGGAGGCCGAGCCGTCGCATTCGACAGCCCGGCCTCCTTTTATGTGTTCGCCCTGAAAACCGGACACGAAAAAACACCGCCCTGGACAATCCATGGCAGAGCAACAAGCATGTATTTTTTTAGACAGATAACGCGAGAGAGGACTCGCGCTGCGTTATGGAGGCAACCCCACCAGCCACACCCCGGCACACAATGTTCCCGCTGTGGCTGCTTCCTTCCGGATCTGACCAGGTGGCATGCCAGCATGCTCGGTAATCGTTGCGGGCCTTATGGGGTAAGGGTTTCAGACTTCCGGGGTTGTAAGATATCTACCGTGCGAACTCCCTGCACGGGCAGTCAACACTCTGGGGTGTGGTCAGCATTGTTCCACTCTGCTGTTCCACTTTGGTGTTCCACTCATGGCCTACATCGTCCGTCGCCAGTCCGGCTACTACCTGAACATCCGATTGCCGAAGCATCTGTTTCCGAACCGTCACACCCTGCGTATGTGCCTGAACTTGCGAGAGCGACAGAGCGCATTATTCTTGGCCGTCTCGTTGGCCGAGCGAGTGCACAACCACTTGATTGAACACCCCATGACTGACCTTCAAACTCTCCGTGAGTTGTGTTCGCAGTGGAGAGACGCTGCCCCCTTGCCACCCATCCAGCCTGCTCCAAGGACGGCACAAGCGGTTACGGTGAAGCGACACGTTGACGGTCCTACCCTCGCCACTTTGTCCAAGCTCTATATAGAAGAAGGAAAACGTGGCGGCACTTGGCGAGAAGTCAGCACCTTCGAAGTGGAGCGTGCCCTACGCGATCTGTTCGAACTGATGGGAGACATGCCCGCCAAAGCATTCGACGTGCACCAAGCCAGACTGTTGAAGGAACGGTTGAGTCGATGCCCGCAGTACTTCGGCCTACGCCCTGAATATGAGGGCAAGACTCTGAAGCAGGTTGTGGAGTCTGGCGCCACTTACAAGACCATCACCGCCGTGACCGTAAACAACCGTCTACGCAAACTCTCGGCGTTCATGAACTGGTGCAAGTCCAACGGGTACGTAGCGGACAATCCGCTGATGGGCCTGAAGGTAATGACTGGATCGGCCAAGGAGGCACGACTGTCTTTTGATCGACATGATCTGACCACCCTGCTCGACCTGGATGCACTTAAGGCAGAAGCCCGAAAACATCCATGGCGTTACTGGTTGCCGCTCCTTGGGCGAACCACCGGGGCACGACTGGAAGAACTCTGCCAACTACGCGTGGATGACTTCATCGAACAACAGGGCATCCAGTGCATCCGCATCGATGACCGCCGCGAAGGTCAGAACCTGAAGAACTCCAGCAGCCGACGCATACTCCCCTTGCACCCTGCGCTGATCGAACTGGGGTTGTTGAAACATGTTGAGTCAGTCAGGAACACCGGAACAGATCGTCTGTTCCCTGAGCTGGAAGCGGTTCGAGGGAAGCTGGGTCACGCACCATCGAAATGGTTCGGTCGGTACAAGACGAAGCTGGGCATCACTGACCCGAGGAAGACGTTCCACAGCTTCCGTCACACGCTCATTGATGACCTCCGAGATGCCGGGGTGCAGGATTCATTGATCAAACGGATCGCCGGGCACGAAGACGGTGCGGTGACCTTCAGCATTTATGGAAGCCGCAGTCCACTCAAGGCGATGGCGGAGGCCATGTCACAGATCAAGTTGTAATTGACGGTATTACTGGCAGGACAAAAAGGGGACGCTATTGCCTCAACGATGTCCAGAAAGCCGAAACGAGTTTGGAAAATACGGGAAATTCCCGTATTAAATCTTACATTCCCAAGTCCCGTCACGGAGACACCTACGCGGTAAAGGCACTGGCCTACGCCCCGGAGGGTAAATGAGTAATGTTGAACACCTGTCTGACTACCAGACACAGGAAGTTGTAATCGATGGGATCACTGTCAAGCAAGATGCCGAAGGCCGCTACTGCCTCAACGATGTCCACAAGGCGGCTGGGCAGCGGCGAGAACATCAGGTTTCCAATTGGCTGCGAAGCGACCATGCACGAGAATTGATTGCTGAGTTAATTCCTCAGAAAGGAGGAATTGAGCCAGTCGTCTCGAAAGCCGGTCGCCACGGTGGCACCTACGTGGTGAAGGAACTGGTCTACGCCTATGCGACATGGATTAGCCCGGCGTACCACCTGAAGGTGATCTGTGCTTACGACCGCATGGTGACTGACGGCGTAGCAGTCCACGAGAACGCAGCTTTAAAGGCAGGAAATCCTGCCTTTAATGTAATCCCGTAAAAGCTTGGTTACTTGGCTTGTTTGAAGAGATGGTTCGCCGGTACTACCTCCCGCACTGGGCAAGCGATTCCTTGGATGGTGAGTGGGTGCAATACGCTCAGCTCTCTACCAAAGATGGTCGCCGGATGGGGAACGCAGTAATCCTGTCAGTTGATACGGTGAAGTGGGGTGAGGCGGAAGTTGACGTACACACAATTATTACCGACTTTGGTAACGTATTGCGGCTAACTGAAGGGGAACTGGCCACGCAATTCCATCCGCCTAAGTGGAAGGTGCGTGCTAACCGTGTTTCGCATCGGGTTAAGTTCATCACAAGTTACAGCGAGAACTTTTCCGAGTGAAACCAAAGCACATGCGGGCCTATATGGATTGTGCCCACGCGTTTGCTCGTTGCAGTGTTGGAGAGCGGTTGAAAGTGGGTACGGTGATCGTTAAAGGCAACCGTATCATCTCGTGCGGGTATAACGCTCTTCCTGAGCACTTGCACGACCCATTAGAGGACGAACACCACAAAACCAAGCCAGAGGTACGACATAGCGAGAAGAGCGCCCCAACGGGTCTTGTACACTCTTCTGAGAGTGCGACGGCTAAAGTTTAGATTTACCCTACAATGTAGTCATAATTATTATCTTGACGGCCAATTCCAAAGCGTTACTATCCGCACCACCAGTCCCAGAGGCTGGACTCAGCAACACCTCGCCCTACCTGACAACTACCTCGCATGTTCAAGCCAATAGGCCGCTGAGCAGAGCGAGTTTCGTGCTGTCTGCAATAAGGGTCACGCGTTCCCAACCGACAATAGCCGGAACACACCGAGGGTTTGCCTATGAAATGAACATTTACCACTTGGAAGAACAATATGAATATTAACACTACTACACCGGCAAGTAGCGTATGCCCGACCCAGCAACTTCGCGAAAAGGTCGCAACAGCACGCACTACTACGATCGGGGACGTCATCTACGATAAAGTCACGAAAGAGTATTATGGCGTCTATATAAGGACACCCTATTTACCCGAGCCGGCCCCGGAACAGCTTATAGAAGCTGGCGGCGTCAAGAAGTACTGGTACGTCGCCGAAGATGGCAGCCCCCTGCCCCTAGAATGCAGACCAACGCCGTCAGAGTATCTTGCTCCGGTTGTTGACCTGATCCCGAAGCAACCTATTCAGAAGACCGAGCACAAGTCCAAGGCCGGGAAGAAACCTCAAGTCATTAACAACCCACTGGCCGCTGCATTGAGTACATTCAGGCTGGAAGGCAGACCCACGCCTTGGCTGGACGACTTTGCTTTTGGGGCAATCTGTACCGGACCTGGTGTAATAAATGGAAAACACAGCGTCGCTCTCGCAGATGTGAAACGGTTGCTGCGCCTACCCGAACTTTCAGTGGCAACAGCAGCAGAGTACCTTCTCAACCATGACAGACAGCCGATGAGCACCCGACAGCTACAAAGAGTGGTTGAAGCGGCGAGAACAGCACTGCGTGGCATTGCACTGCACCTTGAACGCAACCCAGAAATTCTTCGAACCGTTGATGTGGATATCGACTTCGACAAGTTCTGGGCATCCAATGACGACCAGACTAAGCCAGCCGCCACCGCACAGCACCCAAAGAAACAGCAGGCGCTGGAGATGATAAGGGCGGGGATTCCAACCCAGACCACCGCAAGGGAACTGGGCATATCCAAGAATACGGTCAAGAAGTGGGATCGCGAGGCACAGGCAGCAGGGGTAGTGGCAGGGGGTCAATGATGGTTGATTAGCGACAGATATATAGAGTGAAACTCGCCATGTTCAGCATGGTGAGTGAACGAATCGCCAAAGCGTAGCTTTGAGATTAACTACCTCTATAATATATTTAACTTGTGACGTTACCGTCACCGACAACAACCTGTGCCTGTGGCATGGATTACTACTTTATATAATTAAGGGGAGAGATGGGGCAAGAAGCCCCTCCCCGCTTTGCTTTTCGCCCTTAACTTTGCTTAGTAACTTGTGGCGTCAGCCACGGTTGAGAATGCAAGAGGATTAACAGTGACGCAGTCACAAGGAATGTCTGTGCCCATGGGCACCAGTTCTACCTGCAAAATTCAGAGCAAGAGCAAGAGCGGGAGGGGGATAACCCCTTTTCTCCCTTCTTGAGTCTCTACAGTTATTAACCGTCCAACGGACTAAATAGAGAATTACTGCGTGACGTAAACGTCACAACTAACTTTAGCAAGATAATAACTCTATCAGTAGGGTGGAGTGGTGCAGCACCACCCTGCTCTTCGCTTGTAACATGACGAGAGGCATAAGATATATTGCTCCGTGGCGGAACGCCACACATTACCCCCCGCTGGAGTTTACTCTATCAAGGCGCAACTAACAGAGGAAGCAACACACACCCACAAAGGCAAAGAAAGTGCAACTTATTTCGTATGAAGGTATTGACTAATTGAAGAAACGTGCTACACTCGTAGAGTAAAAGAAATAACTTCAAAACCCTCCCAGCAACACCCCCAAACATCCCCGCCTGCAACTACTCCGTCAGAACAATTCCTTTTCTGACCGAGTGGTAATACTCGTTATCGGTCCGAGATCAGAACGACCGGTGTTTCATTGTAGATAGTTGTACAGGATAGGCTTAGACTTTTCGAGATTTCAAAAGCCTTCAATGTAATGCCTAGGCCAGAGGTGCAACGAACTGGTCACTAATTCGCTCTGCAGTAGAGCAAATACCGCACTTGCCCATAACGAGTGCACACACTAGCAGTACCAATCGCCCGCAACCTCAATTCCGAGGGACGGGTTCTTTTTGTTTTGAATAAAGACCGACATACATTCAGAGGTAATATCTATGAAACAACGCCGCCCGCTTCGAAAACACGTTTGTGAATCTTGCCAGCGAGTTTTCTTCAGCCGCTCACCACTATCCCGGTTTGACTCAGTTCAATGCCAAGTAAGGGAATGGCGAGCACGTAATAAGTTCACACCAGAGCAACTTGAAGCGCAGTTCATAGCTCAAGAGGAGACCAATAGCCAACCACAACAGGAAGTCGCTTGATGAATAACACAACGTACTGGCTGGAAGTCGATAAGACGAACCAAGCGATTTTATCTTACTTCCTTGTGGAACCAACTACGCCCAACGACAAGGTTGATTATGTTCCAGCGAGCATGGATGAGTTGGCATTTTTGAACGCCCTGGAAGACGAGGTACTTCCCGCTGGGATGGTCGCGACGCTGAGTGACCTTTACGCCCACCGGGAGCGGTTGAAAACAGCGAAGCAGGCCAAGGCTACCGCACCCACAGGGGGCGCTCCTAAAGGCTCTCAGCAGCCCGTAAACAGCGCCAGCAAGCCCAACTCACAGACACCCAAGCAAACCGCCAAAGCACGCTTTATCGCGGCCTTGAAACAGCATCGTTCAAACAAATAACCCAAGGAAACTATTATGACAACTACAAACTTTGAATACGGCGTTACAGTCGCCGAAGTCTTCCCGCACAATGATGAAGAATTGCAGGAACTGATTAATAAGCGAACGACTCGCTATAACAATAATTCCGAAGGGCTGTTTTATAAGGACATGGGCGCCCATATCGACTGGGTAAAACATGCACCTGTAGAAGTCTCCCTAATCGAACTTCAGGACGTTCTCAAAGAAGGATTTACTATCGTCAAGGTAGTTACAGAACTACTCTATTTCAAAGCCATCTTACGCAAACCGGATGAAGTTATTGCTGCCGAAATTCCTAAGGTGGCAGAGCTGGCCCGAGAAGAGTACGAGCTGGACCGTTACGAGCGTAACCGAGTCGAAACCGCGAGATTGGTAGCTATCCGCGTAGAACAAAGTGAGCTGGAAGCAGCGGAAGCAGCGGCAGCCAAAGCAGCGAAGCGGCAAGTGTCCGAGGGACAGAAAGCCCTGGCGGACTTGTTGAAAACCCACGCCAAACCCGCAGATACTGAGGCCAACACAGCGGAGGCGGCAGCATGAGCGATCAGCCTTCCAGCCCCGCCAAGGCACTGAGCGTGAGTTTCTCGCCCGAAGACTTTCACACATTGTCGTACCACGCACGGCGTCATCAGTTACCTGTTCGCGAGTTCATCGAGTACATGGCGTGCTCTTACGTCGCCGCGATGCGGCAGCAAGAACTGGCATCGAAGGGCAAGAATCGGGGTGATCAATAAACACCTACTGGCAAACTTGGAGAGCGAATAGGAACTATATGAGAACCATTCTCGTATCTATTACCTACAGGTGGGCATTGCAGCCTTCCAGCGGGGAGTAGATCGAGTTAGGGCCAATGGTTACGGGCACCAGGGTCTAGCCGATCGCCCCACACACGCGTGTTCCCCGCCGTACACGCCAGATTCCCCTACACCTGCTCGATCAAAGCACCACGAATCGCCGGATCGGCCTGCACTACAGCGGGGTGGTCAGTCATTTACGTGTGGGCGCCAAGGGGCTGCACCAACCCCTTGATCCACCCACCCCAGTCAGTCGTCCCGCTGATCCCTCACGTATTCCCAGACCGCCCGCAGGGTCTCGTGCAATACCGCCCTGAGTACCCACTGTCCTACTGCTTTGAAGAGTTGTCGCATGGTTATTCATCCTCTGATCCCTAGTGACACCCCTATGCGGATCTTAATCTGGTCGGGTACAGGGTTCAAAGTCGCATCATGTGGATAAGCCTGCATCGAGCTGGAGTGCGTATACGGGCTCTGGTGCGGCAATCAGACAAGCGGTCTACCAAGCCACCTTGCAGAGGCATCCAGTACCACCAAAAATCCCGGTTCAAAACACATTACAACTGTTGATCGGTCGTTCTAACAGTTGTAATATCACCTTATCTGCCCAGTTTACGGAGTCATCAGCATGGAAGTTGTCGCCTACTACCGCGTATCAACCAAAGGTCAGGGTGAATCCGGACTCGGCCTCGATGCCCAGCGGGAGTACGTCAAGTTCGCCGCCGAGCAGCAAGGATGGGTGGTGGTGGCAGAGTTTGAAGACGTGGGTGTGTCAGGTTCGATTCACCCTCTGGAGCGTCCAGCAGGTGCCAAGGCGTTCGCTGATGGTCGTCCTGTTGTGGTGGCCAAGCTGGACCGGATGAGCCGGGATGTTGAACACATCGCTGGCCTGATGAAGCGCCACAAGTTCCGGGTAGCCACCATGCCCACCGCCGACACCTTCCAACTGCATATCTACGCGGTACTGGCTGAGCAGGAGCGGACCTTCATCAGCGAACGCACCAAGGCCGCATTGAAGTCTCTGGAGGCGCGTGCGGCTAATGGTGATGCCGAGGCCGTCCAGAAGATCAGCAACCGCTCTCAGGCTCTCGCCAGGGGGCGTATCCAGTTGAATCGCACTAAGGGTCACGACACCCAGCGCCAGCAGGCAGACGACCGTGCTGCACTGGTGAAAGACGCTATCGAACTATGCGTTCTCAAGGGCGCCACCAGCCTACAGGCCGTGGCCGATTGTCTCGTCTCTCGCAACATCCCTACCGCCCGTGGGGGGCAGTGGTCCCCTACCGCAGTGATGCGCGTGATGCAGCGTCTCGGACTGGAACTAAGCAAGGCGGATGCAGCGCCTTCACGTTCCTAAGAGCCACGTTCCAGGGCCGGTCTGTGCCACCCAAGATATTCGGCGATTTGCCGCTGGTACGCGACTCCACGGGCTTATACGGGCTTGATACCGACCGCCAGTTGGCTGGAATTGGCCGATCAGCTGGGTCTGCCCCCAAGATATTTTGGCCAACCGAACACGACCGATATTCGCCTAGGGCAAGGCGCCGATTTGAAAAGTTCGAGGTATCTGCGGATTAGTAATTGGCTTACGACCGGCAGAGAACGGCGAAAGCGAAAGGTGAGTTCAATGCTGGCAAATGAGCAGCATCACCGACGCCACGTTCGAATCTAGGAGGTAGTAAGGCTTGCAGCCCCACCCTTTCCGCGTCGCTCTTTTGGCCATCTCTCGTTTGCAGCAGTCTCGTCTAATCTGGGCAAGTACCTACATGACGAAAAAAAAGCGCTGTACGACTGGTCAACGCGAGATGGCGTGTCGTCAATTAGGGATAAGTCGCACAATTACCACTATTCGACCCGGCTATTGGAACACATGAATAATTTTACCGAGCAAATCGCAAGCAGCATCGGCCGTCACTTCGTGTCACTGACTTGTATCCAGCATTCCCTTGCACCCAAGGCCGTGCGGGCTCTCGTCTTCTCCGGCTTCGTGGTAGACATCATGGGGGAATGGTTTTACGTGACAGCTGGGCACATCTTGAGAGAACTAAGTAGCGCGATTAACAGCGGCTCCACCTTCGACTCATGGCGCCTTGACGACCAGACAGCTGGGAATCGATTCAACAACATTGCCATTCCCTACGACTTCCAGCTTGAGCAGTGGTGCGTGCTTGAAGACCCATCCGTGGGACTCGACTACGCGGCATTGCACCTAGGTGGGCTCTATCGTAAGCAGCTCGAAGCTGGCGGCATTGTTCCGATCACTAAGCAAGCCTGGGGGGACCATATTACCGAGCACGATCATTGGGTCCTATACGGGATTCCGAGTGAGTCAATCTCCGCCGATGGCACCACCCAGATTACCGCGAAAGTCGTGATGGTTCCTCTTGTGTCAGTGGAACCGCCGCCTCTCGCAGAACAGAAAGTCGAGAACCAGTTCTATGCAAAACTTGCGAACGGATCAGAAGAGGTTGTCGAAGACATCGCTGGCATGAGTGGTGGACCAATCGTCATGTTATGGAAGGCTGATGGCAGCTGGAAATACAGTGTCATTGGAGTGCAGAGTGGTTGGTATTCCAGCAGCCGTATTATCGCTGCCTGCCCCTTCTCTTCCTTTGCCGGGGCACTCGAACCAGTAGTCGAGGAGGCATTATCCGAACTGAGGCGGGAGAAGTGACGGAAACAGTGCAACCCAACTCCTAAGTTGAACGGAGATGATCTAGGCTTCCCGAACCATCACTCAAGGACGATAGCCATGACAGATAACCTAGGAGCCAAGATCGCCACGGCGGACGCACTGACACTGCTGCTCCATAATCAACATGCGTTAGCCGCAGCGATTGAAGAAATAACTAAATTGCTCTCAGAGAACGGGGTAGGAAGTGTTGCCGCTAACGCAACAGCGGCATTGGAAACGCTGGACAAAAATGCTCAAAGAATCACAGACGCCATCAACCTTGTGCGGCAATGGTAGGTATCAAGCAGCTCGGACGGTCTTGGTAATATCGAGTGATCAATTGTTTGTGAACTGTGCAGAGGGCGGGAATGTGACGAGTGAAGTTTGGGATGTTCCGGCCTTGGTAGAATGGGTACAACGGGAGCGTGCCGGCGATCTGAAGACAGTTGAGTTGCTTGGTTCGCTCAGTCGCTCATCGAGAATCTTTCGTTATCATATGGTGCTTGCTCGTGATGCATTCAAAGATTTCAAAGATGATGATCATTTGAAAATGACGGTAGGGATGTTCGGTGCTGATGAAGATGAAGGAGTAGCGTTCGAGAATGCAAAGCTTGTAAGCGAAGCCAACCTAATTGCATCGATCAACGTTGTACGGAATTCTTACGATATCTTCGCTCAGGTTGTGAATTCTCTCGTGCTGGACAACCCGTTTAAGGTGCATGACTGCAACATCCATGGTGTCTGCCGCACCTTGGCCCCTTCTGAATTGAAGACCACCTTGGAGAGAGTTGTGTCGTCTGGTTGGTATTACTACCTGTCTGATTTTACGAACACCATCAAGCACCGCCAGCTTCTCAAACACGATCCATCTATATCTTTTGTAGAGAATATTAGTGGTGGGAAGATTGAACGATTCACTTACGAGAGGCCTATCCAACCCAGTGCTAAAAGTAAAACTAGTAATCGGTTTGGTGAGCACAGGAGTCACCCCAGTTACTGGGTGCGTGATGTTTTGCAGGGGGCGGTCGAGGTCCATAACGAAATCCGGGCATGCGGCCAATTTGTCAGTCGAATGCTTATGGTGCCTTGAGTCTCCCCATGCAACTGTGCGATTTGGAGCTAGGGCTTGCCTTTGTTCCCCTTCTGTCGTTCATGCTCAACCTTCAACGCTGCCAGTTCTGTCGAGCTATCCCGGTACATGACTATCAGTCCGGCAATGTTCTTGTGGGCCTTTCTTAAATCCCGGCGTGTCGCCTCCAGCTCGGCACAAAGCAGATCGCACTGGTGCTTGAGCATTTCCTCGCGTGAGGGCAATCCCAGTTCAAACCCGCTGTCATCGATCAAATCGTCTTTCATCACGCACGCACCGAATACTGTATATAAAAACAGTATACTGACATACGATACGGTTCAATCCGTAGGTGATGGGCGGCAATTCTCCCAAGGTAAAGGGCCATTTCGCTCCGCAGACTGATCAGGACAGGAAGAAGCGCTACCAAGGGAATCAGCCGCTGTAGCCAAGCATGCGGTGATTGTTTGCTGATACCGTTCGAGCAACGGTGTTTGGTACGACCGCTTAACCACATTGAGGCGAGCCTTTAATGCCTCACCGTCAGGATGACCACACGCCAGAAGTCTTCCTACGCGCCCCATCGAACGGTGATACATCGGTTCAAGGACAGCCCAGTCCGGTATCGACTCGCTCATCACTTCCAACTCCCTGACCGCTGAACGTATACGCTTACGTTCCAACTTAGTTAGGCCTGGAGTGCTATTGAAGACGCTCAACCCTGTTACCGTGACCGGCTGAAAAGTAGCCTCATCAGTCTTGATGCCTTGCCCACGAACACGCATGTGGAGCTTCGTACGCTTCTGATGACAGCCTTTAGCAGCCAACATCCCAGTGATGGTCGAAACAATGCCGGAAAGCTCGCTCGACGATGGCTCGCGGCTACAGGAGATAGTGATATCGTCAGCAAATCGTGAATACTGGAAGCCTCGGTCCAAAAGGTCCTTTACGATCTTTGGTTCAACATCCCAGAAAACCAGGTTGGCGATGTAGCCACTCGTACTAGCCCCTTGGGGCGCACTCCCTTCACGAGTACAAATTGACGATAGCAGGGCCGCTACACTCGCTCCAAATCCGAACAGCCCGCGAAACAAGGCGTGCACTTGGCTTTCCAATATGGATGGGTAGAAGTTCCGGATATCTTGGAGGATGACGAACCTTGCTCCCGCATGCACGGTCGCATTGCTATGAATGCTCCTCGGGGACTTAAGGTCCCTTATGCCTCCGTGAAGATACGCGGGGAAGATAGCTTTGGATAACACCCGGTCAACGAGCTTTCGCTGAACCCGCTTGAGTGGCTCGTGAGCATCATAAGTATCCCGCTTCTTTCCTTTCTTCTCTTGAGGTACATGGCGGTACATTCGGTCAGCACGGATCGCAAGGCGCTCTAGCAGACGTTCGCTCTCGCCCAGCGCCAAGGCTAATGCCTGGATACTGTGAATAGGCTTGAAAGGGTACGTAGGAGCGTCCATATTCCGATCCCTAAAATGAAGAAAGGCCGATACTCAGATCGGCCTTTCAGAATTCGAATGATGTGATTTGTTGCGTCATGAGAGAACAACCTCAAGGAGTTTGCCTACAACCTCGCAGGCTCCGTCCCAGTACTCCTGCTTACGTTCCCATATCTCCAAAAGCACTTGGCGAATCAGAAGTCCCTCCACCGCATGGCGGATTCGTTTCAACCGACTGCTTCTTCCTTCGTTGCTATGAGAACGTTCACTATCAACTGTAACGCGGGTGTCTTGGATATTGTGCTTTTTCAGAATAGTCCGAGAACGGACTGCTTTCTTCTTACGCATGGTTGTAGCTCCTTCGCCGGCGAAATTGCCGCCGCCAAAGCATTCCGGGCCGAATGGAACTTCCAAGACACCACTACAAACCACAGTTCTGCTTATTGATATTGATTTATCAATATCGATAAGCCGTCGCCGCCACAAACTTCGTCACCGTAGAATTCATCCGTCAACACATGCCAATTGCGTAAACCGAACAGCTTTACGTTAACGAGGAACACTTCGCCAGCGCATAAAGCAAACGCTAACGCGGAACACCTCGATGACGCGCGGCCCAAGCACAGGACACACACATAGGACGACCTAGGGGACTGAGTCGTTGCGGAGAGGTAGCTTTGAAGAACACCAAAGCTGGTCAGTTTCCCGACCACCAACTGCAAGCCCAGAGAATATTCACCATGTTTAAAGAGCACCTGGACGGTACGCCCAGCGACTTCCTTATACCCCTCGCCAAGTCGCATGGCAATCAATTATGTCGATGTGCCATTAAGGGCTGAGAAAAGGGCGGAAGAACTTCGACTTTCCTCGCCCCCCCCCAAGGATGCTCGAATAAAACGATGCGACCTGAACGGCAACGATGGCGAGAGTAAAATGGTCAAGGTAAGATCGTCAGCACAGTGCACCACTTGGGTGTACCTAAACGCTGTCACACTTCGAGTTTTTTGACTGACAAATCCTTGTAGAATCAAGGATTTAGAGATAGGTGGTGCCCCCACCAGCCACACCCCGGCACACAATGTTCCCGCTGTGGCTGCTTCCTTCCGGATCTGACCAGGTTCACGGGTAATCGTTGCGGGGGGACCGATGGGGTCACCATAACGACGCTCACCTGACGGCGAGCCGCGCCATTGTACCTATCTGAGACGAAGTTACAACTGTTCGGGTGGATTAAAAATATGAGAGGACTCAAGCACTTGCTACTGCGCCTGCAACACCTCATCCGCCCGGCCACCCTCCTGCTGGATCACCAGGTGGATGAAGTGCAGCTTGGCGATGACTGCCGGCGGCAGGACGAACGGATAGAAATCCGGCTGCCCCATACTGCGAGACAGTTCATTGAGCATGCCCGCCAGTTCGATCCACGCATTGACGAATGACAGGAACGCCGCGCCGCCGGGATGCTGCGGGTCGTAGAGGGTGCTGGCCGGAAATGGCTTGTAGTCGAAGTCCATTTCCCGCGCGCTCATGCCGAATCCCAACGCCGTATCCACCGCGTCCATCATGTGCAGATAGTGAGCCCAGGTTTCAGCCCAGTCCTCCCACGGGTGCATGGTTGCGTAGGCGCTGACGTAATGTTGCTGCCAATCGAGCGGCGCGCCTTGCTGGTAATGCCGTTCGAGGGCGTCGGCATAGCTGGCGCGCTCGTCGCCGAACAGGCTGCGGAACGGTTCCAGCCAATGGCTGTTGGCGATCAACCGATCCCAGTAGTAATGCCCGACCTCATGCCGAAAATGCCCGAGCAGCGTGCGATAAGGTTCGTGCATCTGCACCCGAATCTGCTCGCGGTGGGCGTCGTCGGCTTCTTTGATATCGAGGGTAATCAAACCGTTGGCGTGACCAGTGGTGGGCGGCTTGCCTTCGAGGTCGACACCGATGAAATCGAAAGCCAGGCCCGCCTTTTCGTCCACGGTTTTGGGAATCACCTGTAATCCCAGGCTGACCAACTGTGCGACCAGACGCCGCTTGGCCGTTTCGACCTTGCGCCAGCGTTCGTGGTTTTCGGCAATCGACAGGTCGGGGATGGTGTGGTTCAGGCTACAGGCGATGCATAACGCATCGTGGTCATTGGCGGGCAACAACCAATTGCACGCGGCCGGGGAATCGAGGTTGGCGCAGCGGCGCAAGACACCGGTTTCGGGATCGGCGTCGAGCAACCAGGTATCAGCCTGCAAGCCGGGCTGCAGCGACGACAGGCGACTCTGCTCCGGCTGATAACCCAACGCCGCCGAACACGCCAGGCACTGGCTGTTGCGAAAAAACAGCGACTGCCCACAGCGGCACTGCCAGACCTTGCTGTTACGCGAGCTTTCGCCGATGAAGGGCGCAGCGATGCGTGAACTGAGCTGTTCGAAGAAGCGGTACATGGCGATCTCTCCCTGGGGCTTGCCAAGACTAGATCATTGCCGTGCGAAGATCGTTCCGCAGTTGTGGCGAGGGAGCTTGCTCCCGCTCGCCTGCGCAGCAGGCGCCAAGACTCAAGGGACCGCTTCGCGCTCCAGCGGGAGCAAGCTCCCTCGCCACAGATCCCGGGTTAGATCAAGATGTTGTATTCCTTCAGACGAGCAACAAACGCCTCTTCATCCAGAACCTTCAATCCCAGCTCATTGGCCTTCGCCAACTTGGAACCTGCACCCGGCCCGGCGACCACACAATGAGTCTTGGCCGACACCGAGCCCGCCACCTTGGCACCGAGGCTTTCAAGTTTGTCCTTGGCGATGTCGCGGCTCATCAGCTCCAGCGAGCCGGTCAGCACCCAGGTCTGCCCGGCCAGCGGCAGGCCTTCAACGACTTTCTTCTCGCTCTGCCAGTGCATACCAAAATCGCGCAGCTGTTTCTCGGCGGCTTCAGCAATTTGACGATGTTGCGCAACCGCAAAGAACTCCCGAACCGAAGTGGCCTGTTTTTCCGGCAGCGCCTGGCGCATATCCAGCCAGTCGGCGCTGAAAACCCCTTCAAGCGAACCAAACTTGTCCGCCAGTTTCTGCGCCCCACCCGGCCCCACCGAAGGAATGTGCAACTTGTCGAGGAAACCACCCAACGTGGTGCTGGCAGCAAACTCGGCGCCCAGCTCACCCTGATCCTGAATCTGCATGCCGTGCTTGAGCAGGTCCTTGATCACCTGCTGGTTATGCGCATCTTCAAAGAAGCTGTGAATCTCGTGAGCCACTTCCAGGCCAACGTCCGGCAAGTACGTGAGCACTTGCGGCAACGCCTGCTGAACCCGCTCCAGCGAGCCGAGAGAACGCGCCAGCACCTTCGCCGTCTCTTCGCCGACATCGGGAATCCCGAGGGCGTAGATGAAGCGTGCCAGACTCGGCTTCTTGCTGTCTTCAATGGCGCTGAGCAGGTTCTTGCTCGACAGTTCGGCAAAGCCTTCCAGATCGACGATTTGCTCGAACGTCAGGGCGTACAGATCGGCCGGCGAATTGACCAGACCTTCATCCACCAATTGCTCGACGCTCTTCTCACCCAGGCCTTCAATGTCCATGGCGCGGCGGGAGACGAAGTGAATGATTGCCTGCTTGAGTTGCGCACCGCAGGCCAGACGGCCAACGCAGCGGTACACCGCACCTTCGCTGACGGTCTCGCGACCTTTGCTGCGCTTGACCAGTTGCGTGCGCTCGACATGCGAGCCGCAGACCGGACACTTCTCGGGAATCTGTACTGGCCGTGCGTTGTCCGGACGGCGCTCGATGACCACTTGCACCACCTGCGGAATCACATCGCCAGCGCGGCGAATGATCACGGTGTCGCCGATCATCAGGCCCAGA